>TARA_B110000503_G_scaffold7724_1_pt1 | contig 19831 bp, 3 predicted proteins | sample TARA_B110000503 | Tara Oceans TARA_B110000503 (sample SAMEA4397472) | marine metagenome | biome: Polar Biome; feature: [SRF] surface water layer (ENVO:00010504); material: water (ENVO:00002006), including particulate matter (ENVO:01000060) such as... | depth 5 m | reverse complement strand
AGAAGATCAATGATCACATATCTAAGGAATAACTATCCTGAAGATTTCAACGATTATATTGACACATCAGAATATCTTGCATTAATTGATATGATTGCCTTTCTCGGGCAAAATATTAGTTATAGAGTTGATCTAAATGCAAGAGAAAACTTTTTAGAACTTGCAGAGCGTAGAGAATCAGTTCTCCGTTTAGCACGTATGCTGTCTTATAACGCAAAGCGTAATCAAGCCGCTAACGGTCTTATTAAATTTGAAACAGTATCGACCACAGAGTCGATAGTTGATAGCAATGGATTAAATTTATCTGGACAAACTATTATTTGGAATGACCCTAGTAATGTAAATTGGGCAGAACAGTTTAGGCGTGTACTTAATGCAACCCTTCCTAGAAATAACACTATTGGAAAACCTTCAAAAACACTAAAAGTTAACGGAGTACTAACACAGCAATACAGATTTAAATCTAGTAATTTAGATGTGCCGGTATTCGGGTTTACCAAAGGAGTCAATGGACTTCAAACCAGTTTTGAAATGGTATCAACTGATGTTGATACAATTACTAATACAGTAAAAGAAGAGAATCCGGTACCCGGAAATAGTTTAGCATTCCTTTATAGAGAAGATGGCAGGGGAACTAGTAGTGCAAACACAGGATACTTTTTGCACTTTAGACAAGGTACGTTGCAGTCTGCAAATTTTAGTGTTAGTAACCCAACAGCAAACCAAAAAATTGCAATTGAAGCAGAGAATATTAATAACTCTGATGTATGGTTATATCAACTTGACGACAACGGCAATCCATCAAGCATTTGGACTCAGGTAGATGCGATTGAGGGTAACAATGCAATATACAACAGTGTAAATAAAAAAATTAGAAACTTTTATGTTGTGCAAACTAGGGCCAACGACGAAATTAGTTTAGTATTTGCTGATGGCACTTTTGGAGATATTCCAAACGGCAATTTTAGAATATACTACAGACAAAGTGCTAACAGATCTATGAAAATTGCTCCTAGTGAGTTAACTAGTATTACATTTAGTTTTCCGTATATTAGTTCTAACGGAAAAACAGAAACACTAACAGTTGGAGTAGAATTAAAACAAGCAGTTACTAATGCTACCAACAGCGAATCAACTGCTAGTATTAAACAAAATGCACCACAAACATACTATACACAAAATAGAATGGTAACAGGTGAAGATTATAATATTGTTCCGCTAACGTCAAACCAAGAGATTATTAAAGTAAAATCAACTAATAGAGTTAGTAGCGGAATTAGTAGATATTTTGATCTTAAAGATGTCACCGGAAAATATTCAAGTACAAACTTGTTTGGTTCCGACGGCGTTTTATATAGAGAAAAATACGAAAGTAAAGCCTCATTTACTTTTGCAACCCAAACAGATATTGAAGGAACTATTGAAAACACAATTCTTCCTATTATACAAAACAGAGCAATCAGTAATTATTATTTTGCAAACTATGCAAAAATTATTGTTAGTGATCTTAATGCCACTTGGAAGCAGTCAACAAAGACAACTAATAGTTCAACAGGACTATTAAACAACATAAATGATGTTGCATATCAAGTTGGAACATTTACTGGCGGTTCTTTAAAATATATAGAAGCTGGAGCATTGTTAAAATTTATTCCGCCTGCAGGATTTTACTTCATTGGCACTGGCAAGTTAACTAGTGATCCTAGTGCTAAAGGAGCAAGCACATATAAGTGGGTTAAGGTTATTAGTACTCTTGGATCTGGAGTATCGGTTAATAGTACAACCGGCGAAGGGCCTATTGTCTTTAATGAAATACTCCCAGCTAATAGTGTACTTGAAGAAATTAAACCAAGGCTAGTAAAAGACATCACTGCCGATGTAAGATCACAAATTATTGATCAAGTATTTGCTTATAAAACGTTTGGATTGCGCTACGACCAAGTTAATAGAAATTGGCGTGTTATTATTAATGAAAACTTAAACGTAAATGATGTGTTCAGTAATGGTAAAACTGGCGATGTAACTAATAACCAGTTAGACTCAAGTTGGTTAATACTATTTCAGACTAACGGAGAAACTTACACTATTACTAACAGAGGATTGCGCTATGTATTTGAAAGTGATAAAGAATTGTCATTTTACTTTGATGGGCAAAATAAAATTTATGACTCTGCAACAGGACAGTTAGTTAAAGATAAAATTGGCATTATGAATTTTAATACTAAGCCTGATTTATTAACAGCATTTAACACAGATGTTAATTGGGAGATTGTTAAAGAATTTAGAAACTTAGACGGATATGTTAACAGTAAAAAAGTAGAAGTTAGTTTCTTTGATTTAAACGATGACGGAAGTATTGACGACCCAGATGTATTTGACGTAGTAGTTGCTCCATTAACAAACGCATCGACAAAATATATTTTCTTAAAGAAACAAGAATCAGATCAGGGATTTAACAAATACAATTACTATAGTAGCGGTAGCACAATTAATATTGTAAACACTGAAACTGAAATTGGCGCATATAGCCAATACTCTTCAGGACAAGTATTTTACATTATAGATAACGATTATTTCAAAGTGTTAAATAATAGTGTGCTAACAATTACAGCAGACTATAAAGCACACATTGGAAGAAGCAATTTAAAGTTTCAATATGTACATAGCGCGGATGAAGGAAATAGAATTGATCCAAGTGCAAGTAACATTATGGATGTGTATATGTTAACTAAAACATATGATACTAATTTTAGAAAATATATTTCAGGCACAGTATCTAATTTACCGTTACCACCAAGTACAGATGAATTATATCAAAACTTTGGCAAGACAATTAATCAATCCAAATCAATAAGTGATGAAGTAATTTATCACTCAGTTGTATATAAACCATTATTTGGAAGTCATGCACAAGACAGTCTGCAAGCTACGTTTAAAATTGTAAAAAATTCAGGCCAAGTAGTTAATAACAATGAATTAAGAACATTTGTTATTAATGCAATTAATCAATTTTTTGCATTAGAAAATTGGGACTTCGGAGACACATTCCATTTTACCGAACTTGCAACATATATAATGAATCAAGTTGCACCAGATGTAGTTAATATTCTTCTAGTACCAAAACAAGCTACACAAGGATTTGGTAGCTTGTATGAAGTTAAAGCAGAAAACAATGAAATTTTTATTAACGATGCAACTGTTGCTGATATTGAAATTATTGATTCTGTAACAGCTTCTAGAATACAAGCATCAGGAAACGTAATTACAGCTACAAATACAACAAACAATGGTATTAAAAGCCAAGCGTTAACAGTAACGTCGAGCTCATCAAGCACTACAAGTGCATCAAACTCAAGCAGTGGAGGAAGTAGCTACTAATGGCTCAAGATGAAACACCAATTCCGGTAAACGGAGAGAATACAAATAGAAACACTGCTGACTTATTACCTAGATACTTTAGAACAGTAGCTAATAAAAAGTTTTTAAGTAGTACACTAGATCAGATGATGCAACCAGGCGTCATTGAAAAGGTTGACGGATTTATCGGCCGCAAAGTCGCTAAGGCGTTTAAAGCCAGTGACAATTACTTACAAGAAGTTAGTGCTAATAGACAGAACTATCAATTAGAACCTGTTGCTACAATTACTAATAATTTAGGCAATACTACTTTTTATAGAGATTATAGAGATTTCACAAATAGTGCTAAAATTAGAAACACAAATAATACTAATCATAGTTTGTTTAATTCCCAAGAATATTACTCTTGGGAACCACATATTAACTTTGACAAATTTGTAAACTTTAGAGAATATTATTGGTTACCAGCAGGGCCTAATGAAGTGCCGGTATACGGAGCCTCTAGGAATATTTCTAGTACATATAATGTTAAACGTCAGGACAATATTGATAATAACAGTTATAGTTTTAGCGATGAAAATACTGTAAGTAATCCTACACTAACATTGTATAGAGGACAAACTTATAAGTTTGACGTTAACACAGTAGATATGCCATTTAGTATTAGAACTACTAGAGATAACGAAGATACTACTAATTTGTACACTACTGGAATTGACAAAAATAATATTGAAAAAGGTGTTATTACTTGGACAGTTGATTTAGAATCTCCTGAATACGTATACTATGTTAACGGCAATGACATTGAAGCGTCGGGTCTTATTATTATTAAAGATATTAGAGACAACACCGAGCTAGATGTTGGATCAGCGGTAATTGGTAAACAAACTTATACTATGCAAAATGGTTATGAATTAACCAATGGTATGAAAGTAAAGTTTTACGGAACAATTACTCCTGCAAAATACGGTAACGGATCTTGGTATGTTGAAGGCGTTGGGAATTCAATACAACTTATTGCAGAAGAAGATCTAGTTATTACTGCTGATTACTTAACTGATATTTCTACTGAATTTGATGCACAGGGATTTGCGTCACTTCCTTTTGATGACGCAACGTCTTATGCTACATTAAAAGATTACATTGTTATTAACAGAGCATCAAAAGACAGAAACCAATGGTCAAGATATAATAAGTGGACACACAGAAATGTTATTGAAACTATTGCTACTATTAATAATGTACCAGTAGTTTTAGACCAAACGTATAGAGCAACAAGACCCATTATTGAGTTTGACGCAGGACTAAAACTGTTTAACTTTGGTACCGAAGCAAAAACGGCAGTAGACTTAGTTGATACAGTTACTAAAGATGTGTTCTCAGAGATTGAAGGACAAGTGGGTTATTTTGTAGACGGAATTGAATTAGTTACAGGCATGCGTGTGTTGTTCACAGCTGATCCAGACTCGTTTGTTTCAGGCAAGATTTATCAAATATCGTTTATTAGTCAAAATGGCAACAATCAAATTTCTCTTAAAGAAACTACTGACACTGCTCCGTTAGAAAACGAAACAGTGTTATCTAAGTCTGGAGTAAAATATAAAGGTAAGATTTTTTATTACAATGGAACAACTTGGAAACAAACACAAGACAAGACAAAAGTTAACCAACAACCGTTGTTTGATTTATATAACGATGAAGGAACACAGTTATCTGCATTAGAATCTAGTAGTTTTGTAGGTAATAAGATCTTTAGTTATAAAGTTGGCACAGGCACCAATGATACTGAGCTAGGATTTCCACTATCGTATAGAACTATCGAAAACAGCGGAGATATTGTTTTTGATTTTAATCTATTATCAGACACATATCGATATGATGAATTAACAGATGTTTATACAGTTAGTACTGATACTGCACTATTAAAGAAATATTCTAATAGAACTACATTTGTAAATCAGTCAGCATGGACAACAGCACCTACTAAATCTAAACAACAAGTAGTTACCCAACAAACCGTAACTGATACTAGAACTAATAACTTTATTATTGATGTTTATACTAGAAGTGGTGATTTAAATGATTTAAGTGTTAAAGTTTATGTAGATAATATAAGAAAAAGAGATGGCGTTGATTACACTATTAATAGAGTTAACGGATATGCGTATGTGTCATTTAATACTGACTTAGTTGCAGATACCACTTTAGTTATTAAAACAACTTCTAGCACAGTAAAAAATAATAATGGATATTACGAGTTTCCGATTAACTTTGAAAAAAATCCACAAAACGAAAACGTTACTAGTTTTACACTAGGTGAAGTTTTAGATCATGTAGATAGTATTGTTGATAGCATACCGGGATTTGCAGGAGTATATCCTGGTGTAAGTAACCTAAGAGACTTAGGAAATTTAGCACCGTTTGGTTTAAAGTTTGTTCAACATAGTGGACCAGTTAATCTTGCATTGTATAACTTAACAGACAAAGATTACAATTCTATTGAAGCTATAAAGTATGCCGGTCTTGAATACATTAAATTTAAAAGAGAATTTTTAAGAGTAGCCAACGACCTTGGTATTGACAGTACTGATAAATTACACGTAGATGCAATCCTATCCGAGCTTAACTTAACTAAAACAAATATTGATCCTTTTTACTTTAGTGACATGATACCGCACGGTGGCGAAACTAAAGTTATTCACAATATTGAAGATCAGTCACAGACTATCTTTTCGTTAACACGCGGAATTGACTTTACTCAATTATCACAAACAGCAGTTCTTGCATACTTAAACGAAAAACAACTTGTACTGAATAAAGATTATACAATAAGCATTAACGGATTTTTAACATTATTAAATGCTCCAACAGCTGGCGATATTTTAGATGTATATGAGTACGCTTCAACTGACGGTTGTTGGGTTCCACCTACTCCGACTAAACTAGGTCTTTATCCTAAGTTTAGCCCAGAAATATATTTAGACGACACGTACATTAGTGAATCAACTGATGTAGCTGGTCCTTACAAAATCTATGCTAGAGACGAAACAACAACATTGTCATACAAAGGCAAAGTTGGTTGGTTCTATCCAATGTTTACTAATGAATTATCAGCTCAACAAGAAGACCTTAGAAATGGCGGAACAGGATTAGCGCACACTCATGTGTTTGCTGGAACTAATACAACATTTTATATGCCTAGTAGTAATATGAATCATGCTACTAACGATTCACAATCTTATATTGAATATCCAAATGCTCAAGCAGTGTTGCAAGGACATGACGGATCAATATGGAAGTGTTACGGAGACTTTAGAGATAATCTTTTATTGGATATCGAAAAAAGAATCTATAATAATTTAAAACAGCCATATGACGAAAGCATTGTTGATATTGCAGACTTTGTAGACAGTCAAAATAGAAAAACTGGATTTACTAGAAAAAATATTTCGAAGACAATGATTTCTGACTTTAACAGATGGTTAGAAACAGTTGAGACACCCGACTACGTTACTAATACATATTATAAAGCTGGCAACGGATTTACATATTATTACGGCAGAGCAGGAAATTTTGCAAATGAAACACTAAGCGGATTTTGGAGAGCTATATACAAAGATTTTTATAATACAGATAGACCACACAGTCATCCTTGGGAAGTAGTTGGTTTAAAAGAAAAGCCAACTTGGTTTGAAACAGTATATGGTCCAGCACCATATTCAAGTAACAACCTTATCCTTTGGGAAGATATGGCAAATGGAATTATCCGCAGGCCTAATAAAAAAGTAACATATAGAAATAAATTTAAAAATGCAGAAATATACAATTATATTCCTGTAGACGAAAATGGAAATTTATTACCACCTAGTCAAACAGGATATGCACAGGGCGGAATAGAAAGTACGTACAATTTTGAGTTTACATTCGGCGATGAAGCCCCAGTTGAAACAGCTTGGCGTAGAAGTTCGCATTATCCATTCTCATTAATGACAGCATGGGCGCTAAATCAGCCAGCACAATTCTTTGGTCTAGCATTTGATAGAAGTAGAATTGTTCGCAACGGCGCAAAGCAATTAGTATACAAAGACACTAGTAAGCGTATAGAACTAGCCAAATTAAAATTTCCTAATAGTGCAACAGATAGTACAAGAGTATTTACAGCAGGTATTATAAACTACATTCAAGGATATCTTGCTTCTAATCAAACACTTAGATTTACAGAGTACAAAACAAACCTTACTAATATTGAAAATAAGTTAGCATCTAAAATTGGTGGATTTACACAAAAGTCTAAATTTAGATTAATACTTGATGCAAGAACTCCTACTAATGAAGGAAACGTTTTTGTTCCGGAAGAAAACTATAAAATACATTTAACAAAAAGCATACCATTAGATGTTTATTCGTATAGTGGTATGATTATTGAAATTACACCATCGGGTTATATTGTTAAGGGATATGATAAAGATAATCCAATATTTAAGTATTATCCTGTTAGAGTAAAAAATAGTGACCCAGTAATTACTATCGGCGGCATAAGTGAAAACTTCTTAATCTACACAGCCGGCAAACGGTACGAAGCCGGCCAAATTGTTGAAACTGGTAATAGATATTTCCGTGTAAAAGTATCACACACCGCAGGCGATGCATTTGATGCAAACAATTTCCAACAGCTCGCTGAACTTCCAATAGAAGGCGGCGCAACTGCTAGAATTTCAACTAGTTTTGAAAATCAAATTAGTGAACTTCAGTACGGAACACTATTCCGTGAAAAGCAACAAGTTGTCGATCTTATGATGGGATATCAAAAATATCTTGAAATAGCAGGTTTTAGATTTGACAACTATAATCAAACTATTGAAGAAATTGAAAACTGGAGACTAAGTGCTAAAGAATTCTTATTTTGGACAACTCAAAACTGGGAAGCAGGCACAATTTTAACAGTTAGCCCAAGTGCAAGATCTATTTCTTTTGCAAAACCTTATACAGTAGTAGATGATATCTACGATAACTTTTATGACTACAGTTTGTTAAAAGCAGACGGAAAGCGATTACTTGCTGATTTTGCAACTACTGAAAGAGACAACACTAACGATTTTGGAATTTATGTAAAAAATACAGAAGATGGAATATTTCATCTTAAAATTCCAGTGATACAAAATGAACATGTAGTTATTATTGATAACAAAACTGTATTTGGTGATGTAATATATAACAGAGCTCAAGGATACAGACAAGAACGAATCAGAGTTAAAGGTTATCGGTCGGACGAATGGAACGGTTCCTATAATATTCCAGGATTTATATTTGATGATGCAGTAGTTACTGAATGGCTTCCTTGGCAGGATTATTCAATAGGATCATTAGTAAAATACAAACAATATTATTATGTTGCATCAGTTGCTATTATAGGTTCGGCAACATTTAACAGTGATGATTTTTTATTGTTACCCAACAAACCAGAGCAACGGCTATTACCTAACCTTGATTATAAGGCTAAACAATTTGCAGACTTCTTTGACTTAGACAGTGATAATTTTGATATTGAACAGCAAAAACTAGCACAACATACGATTGGTTATCAAAAACGTAAGTACCTTGAAAATATTATTACAGATGACGTAAGTCAGTATAAATTTTATCAAGGAGCAATCCAAGACAAGGGTACTAGAAATGTCCTTACTAAATTGTTTGACAAACTCGGAAGCGCAAGCAAAGACAGTTTAGAGTTTTTTGAAGAATGGGCAGTGCGTGTTGGTCGCTACGGGGCAACCGATGGTGATGATCAATTTGATATAGTATTTGATGAAGCAAAGTATAGACAAGAACCTCAGTTAGTTGAATTAGTTGACGTGGTTAATCCACAAGACACAAGTTTGATTTATAGATTAGACCGTAATAACATTTATGTTAAGTCTAAAGAGTATACTCATAAACCTTTTCCAACTAAGTTCTTTAATGATGATAACAGTTATACACAAACTGCTGGATATGTTAATCCATCAGATGTTACTTTGTCGGTACTTAGCTACGAAGATATATTAACACAGGATGCCGTCACTACTGGATCATATGTTTGGACAGCTAAAGACAAGTCACAGCAATCCTGGGCAGTTTACAAAGCTGAACAAAGTAATTACACGATTACTGATGTAACAGAAAGTCAAAATGATGTATTCACTATTGTATTAACTACTGTAGCTGATTTTGAAGTCGGAGAAATTATTGGTATTAATAACATTGATTCTGATACCAACGGATATTATAAAGTTATTAATAGTTCTCTTAATATTATTAGACTTGCGTCTACAACAGACGTAGCAGAATCAATTGGGGTAGCAGGATACGTAACAAGATTTATACCGGCAAGATTGCCTACACTTGCAACAGCAAATGATAGTATTAAGCAAGATAGATCTACGCAATTTAATTTAACAGGTGAAAATACTGTAACAAATACTATTTGGGTAGATGATGATGATACGGGTAAATGGACTGTGTTACAAAATAAACAAGTATTTGAATTAAAAACAAATATTATTGATACAACTCCAGGTATAAATTATGATTCGACTATAAAAGATTTTGGTAATGCAGTTAGTGTTACTAAAAATAACAATCGTATTGCTATTACTGCTCCTAAAGATTTGAATGGTAGTGTTTATATCTATCAAAGACCTAGTGACAACACCGACTTTGGGTTCCTTCAGCAGATTGACGAACAAACATTGTTGTTTAATTCGGGCGGCGGATTTGGACAAAGTGTAGCACTAAGCCCAGACGGCAAATACCTAGCAATTGGTTCACCACATGCTTCAAACGTTAAGAGCAAATTAAGAGGTGACTACACTAATTCAACATCTTATCTTACAAACGACATTGTGCTTTACTCCTCGCAACTTTGGAAAGCTGACAGAAATGTTGAAGCTGATGCATTGCAACTGTTTAGTAATCATTCATCGAGCCAACAAAGTATAGTAGATGATTATATTACTGACAGTCAAATTTATCCTAGTATCGAGTTTATGATACGAGGTGATTACTCTTTAGGAGCAAATGAGCCGACTGACCATATTTTAATCAGAGCTGAAAAAGAACAATTTGAAGGTACCAAAAGTGGCGATATTTTAACACTAAAATGGAACAACTACATAACTTCAGCAAGAACAGGTACACAACCATTTAATAACGATACTACACTTACACAATCATTTATTAACGGACATCATACTATTGTTACTAAAGTACAGCACATTGCCCACATACAAAGTGCATTATCAATTCCAGATGCTGGATCTTTAATAACAACTGACACTTGTAGAGCAACACTTGCATATAGAAAGTTTGATGACGAAAATCAAATGACTGTTTACATTAAAGAAGTAAACGGAGTATTTGAATCATCAGGTTCAATTTATGCAGATGGTATTCTTGTTGGAGCGTACGAAACTATATTACCAATTACAGATAACTATTATTCAGGTTGGTGGTATGTAGGTGTAGGAAGTACATTTACAACTAGTAATTTAAAAGATACAAATACTAATCTTGTAGTACAAAACATTACACCAGAAAACAATGTAGTTAGTGATCCGTATTTTAGTAATATACTTGATACTAAACAGTTAGAAGGTATAAGTAATCCAACTGCGGCCTCGTATATCGGTATACTATCTCATATCCAGGGACAGAGCGAAGTACAAGTACTTGATTCGAGATGGTATGTTAGAACTCCGTTAGCACACGGCAGTAGTCTTACTGTTGGTGACAAAGTTAGCATATGGTTAAATGAAATTAAAGTTAATGGCCTAGTACAAAATCCGTCGGCACTTGGATTGTCTTTTGCAGGAATGAATACAGAGCAAACCGTTGTGGATATATGGAATGGGTGGGCAGAAGTTAGATTAACTAACTTTGATTTAAATGGTGATCCGTTTATTCCGACAGTTGGAGCAATACTAACAGATTCAGCAACCGGCAACACAGCAGAAGTTGCATATGTTGAAAGATCATTTAGTTCAGCTAAGTTCTTCTTAAAAAATAAAAGTGGTGCTTGGGCAGTAGGATCGGACTTTAATGTAAACTCAAATGCATCTTTTGTTGAAAATGATTCAACAGTGAGAATTATTGGGCCAATTAGTAATACGCATTTAGAAAATAATATCTCAGGACCAATAATACTATTTGAGACAGGTGTTGACCTTCCGGTTATAGCTTCAGCTTCAGGTAATAACTACCTTAGAGATTTAGAATATTGGATATATTCAAATAATTCTTTGCAAGGAATTACTGAAATTGCTAACCCGCCATCTAGTATTAACTTGAATTGGACAAGAGTTTACAACGTACCTCTTTCAACAAGTGGATATGAAACTGGATTAACTGAGCAAGGCACGTTTGCTGTTTACGAAATTAAAGGTAGTTCTTATCAACTTATTAATTACTTTACAGTACCAAACAGTGCTAACTTTAGAAAGTTAGGAACAAAATTAAAGTTTATACAATCTGATAGTAGTAGTTATAAATTGTTCATTCACGCTGAAGGTAATGGAACCGAAGAAAATCAGGGAAGAATTTATTTTGTAAATAAAACTGCTACAGAAAATTGGACATTATCGGTACAACCAAACTACCGAGGTGATTTCTCACAGTCAGCAACGTATTTTGAAAATGAATATGTAAGAGTTGGCGAAACTGTTTATAAAGCAAGTACTAATTTAGTGCCTGGTGCATTTAGTCTAAGCCAGTGGACTGCACAATCTGCAGGAATTGATTTGTTAGGATATGTGCCAAACGATACAAACTTCTCGCTAGTTGAAAGCACACTAGAGCAATCAAACTTAGAAGCATTTGGTACTGATTTTGATGTTAGTTTAGACGGGAACGTATTAATTTCAAATTCAATGTATACCAGTGTGTACGAAATTGAATCGGGTGACGTAGTATTAGGCCTAGACAGTAGTATTGCAAATAGAAAAGTTGTAGTTTACAGACTTGCTGGTACAAATTATGAATATTCACAAATATTAGAACCGTTCAATATAACCGAAGATTTTGGATCGACGATAGCAGTATCAAATGACGGTACTAAAATTGCAATTGGCGCCCCGCTAAACAGTGACTTGACTACAGGCGGAGGCTGTGTGTATCTTTATGTACAATCTGGCAATAGTTATTCTTACTCACAAACACTCCGTCCTGTAGATACTAGTCGCAACACACAATTTGGTTCTAAACTTGATTTTGACGGCAATACATTAGCAGTTACATCACGTGGCGGCGACATTGTTACGGCAACAACATTTGATAGTAATAGTACATCATTGGATCAAGGAACTACAGAATTTACAATTATAGATTCGGGTAGCGGTGTAATAAGTATATACGAAGTTGTAAACAATACATTATTGTATAGCCAAGATTTTGCATATAATCTTGATACAGAGGATTTTGGTAACAGATTAACAGTAAATAATAATCACATTTATGTTGGATTACCAAAACAGCAAGTACCTAATAGTAATATTCTTAATAAAGGACTAGTTGCAGAATATCGTAAGCCTTTAAATAAAACATCGTGGACAACTTTAAGATCTCCGGTTATTCCAGCTGATACTTCCAGGTTCAAAGGATTGCATTTATACAATAAAACAAATAATCAGTTAATAACATACCTTGATTATATTGATCCAATACAAGGAAAAATTGCAGGCCCGGCAGAACAAGAGATTAGCTTTAAAACTAGTTACGATCCGGCATCGTATAATAAAGTTGAAACAGCGTCGGGCTTAACTGCTAGGACATTAGATTATACAACTAATAAATGGGTTGGAAAACTTTGGTGGGACATTGATAGTGCTAAATTTATCAATCATCATCAGGGAGATATTACAGAATCTACAGCTAATTTTAATAAGTTATTCACAGGAACGCAAGTTGATGTTTATGAATGGGTGGAAAGCGATTTATTACCAAGCGAATGGGACGCCCAAGCAGATACTGAAATTGGCGTCACACAAAATATAAGTGGAACCTCAAAGTATGGTGATAATGCGTATAGCACTAGTAGAAAATATGATAGTGCAACTCAAACATTTACACCGCTCTATTATTATTGGGTTAGAAACAAATCTACATTACCTACTATTGAGAATAGAGTTACAACTTGTGCTGATGTAATTAAATATATTACAGATCCAGCAGGAATGAACTATAAATTTGTTGCTATTTTAGGAGATAATAAATTTGCTCTTTATAATTGCACATCGTTTATTGAAGATAAAAATACTGCAATTAGTTTTAACTGGTGGACTATTGAAAACCAACAACAACCTACACATATCCAATACCAGTTAATTAGTGACGGGCTTGAAACAAGTGTCCCCAATAACGAAATTGAACAAAAATGGTTTGATAGTTTAATAGGTCTTGATAAAAATGACAGACCAGTTCCAGATATCAATCTTTCGATTAAACAAAAGTATGGAGCATTAAACGAACCAAGACAAAGTTGGTTTATTAACAAAACTGAAGCAAGAAAGCAGTTTATAGAACGTGTTAATAGTGTGTTAAGTAAGAACTTAGTAGTTGATGAGTTTGATTTATCTAAATTAACAGAGTTTGATCCGCGACCTACAGTAATTACAGGAAAATTTGACACTACTTCCGATAGTTATGCAGAAATTGGATTTGTTAGTGTTGCTAAAGTAAAGCCAGCATCGCTGATACTTGAAGTTGAAGAAGGCACTATTATTAATGTAGTAATCAGTGACGCCGGACAAGGCTATATTACTGCTCCTACGTATTTAATTATTGACAAAGAAGGGTCAGGTGCTGAATTAGAATTTACACTAAACAGTAACGGTGCTATATCGGCTGTTAACATCATTAATGGCGGAGCAAATTATACTAGAAATCTGTCAATAACGGTTAGACGTTTTGCAGTACTAGTTAAAAACGATGAAACTATCGGCGGCAAATGGAGTGTTTATCAGTGGAATGGTTCTACTTATCTTAGAACTTTAACTCAAAGCTATGACGTTAACTTATATTGGAATTACAAAGATTGGTATGCTACAACTTACAATCAATTTACTTTTATAAATCATACAGTTGATTCAAGTTATCAAATTTATGCACTAAACGATACTGTCGGCGATGTTGTGAAAATTAATAGTGTTGGTACAGGCGGTTGGCTATTACTGAAAAAAGTAGATGATCAAGACACTGCTGATTATTCAGTTAATTACAGTACAGTTGGTAGAGAAAACGGCACTATAGAATTTAAAAATTCGTTATATGATGTTTCTGGTACTAGTATTGCATACGATGGCGCAAGTTTTGATAAAATATTTTATGACACAGAACCAAATACAGAATTTAGAAAAATAATATCTATTATAAAAAATAATATATTTGTTGATAACTTAGCAATTTATTGGAACGAATTATTCTTTGCAGGTTTAAGATACGTGTTTAGTGAACAACCAAATGTTGACTGGGCATTTAAAACTAGTTTTGTGAAGGCTAAGCACAATGTTGGAGAATTAGCACAAAAAATTACATTCCAAAATGATAGTTTGCCAAGCTACCAAAACTATGTAGAAGAAATGAAACCTTATAAGACTAAGATTAGAGAATATCTAAGTTCTTATGAAAAGATTGATCCAGCAAGTAACAGTATCACAGACTTTGATCTTGCTCCTTATTACGATGAGCAAGCAGGAAAGATAATCCCCCAAAGTGTACAAATTATCGACGGTCAAGTTGTTTCAGGCGTATCGGATATTATTAACTATCCTAGTAAGCATTGGTTAGATAATGCAGGCTTTGAATTAACATTAATAAACATTGCAGATTCAGGAAGCGGTTACACCGATCCACCAAAAATTATTATTAGTGGCGGCGGCGGCACAGGCGCAACAGCACAAGCATATATTGGTAACCAAAAAGTTACTAGTGTAACAGTCACAAATGTAGGGCGTGGTTATTTGACAGCTCCGACTATCGAAGTGATAGGATCATTAATTGACGGCGGAACAGTAGCAAAACTAAGTCCGGTACTCGGCGGCGGCAAAGCAAGGTCGGCACATATTAGATGCAAATTTGATAGAGTAACTGGCACATATCTATTCCAGTCATTACTAGAAACACAAACATTTACATCAGTACTTGATCAACAGAACTTTAATTTAAAATGGCCAATGCAGTTAAAGTCTACACAAATTACAGTTACAGTTGATGGACTACAATCTCTAAGAAGTGAATATACATTTAGTAATATTGAAGACGTTACTAAAGGATATACAAGAAGTTATGGACGTATTTCTTTTACTAGTCCATTACGTCTTGGACAAACTATAGATATTAAATATAACAAAGCACCAGAGCTACTACAAGCGCCAGATAGAATTAACTTGTATTACAATCCCGGAACAGGCATGTACGGAAACGATCTTGCACAGCTAATGGATGGTATTGATTATGGCGGAGTTGAAGTATCAAGTTTTGACTTTGGCTCAGGTAGTGGTTGGGATTCCGATGAATGGTTTACAACAACTTACGATACGTTTGATACTACCTTTGAAGATGAAATATTTCAAATTGGTGATGACAGTACAAGGGTACTAAATTTTGCTAGTCCGTTAGTATCTGGCACTGTGTATAATGTTTATAAAAACGGTGTAAGACTTGATGATCCAAACTTTGGATTAGTTGGACAAACAAATACCAATGCAGTTATGACTAGCATTACTGGAGCAGGCCAAACTGGAATTGCATTGTACGATGATGGAGGTGATGTAGCATCTGATATAATTGTATTTGACGAAGAAATTGTTAATACCGGAAGCGGCGATATTTTAGTATTTAGAAAGACTACTTCCGACGGAGCATTCCTTCCAGATCCAAGATCTTACGATACTATATTAAGTGGTGGCGACATGCAGTTTAGTACAGCTAGAGGATTTAATCCTGAAGAAATAATTATTGATGGTGATGACTTTATTACACCTACAACTAGTAAAGGTCCTGAAGAACAAGTTCCTGGACAAGTACTTGATACTGTTAATATTAAAGTATTCCACAGACCAAAAGATGGAGGCAGTGTACTATCGAGTAACTCTTATAGGACCGATGGCACTGAAAATGTATTTGCGTTTGGTATAATCCCGCAACATAAAGACGGACTATTTGTACGCATTGGAGATGCGATACAAGCCCAATCTAGCTATACTGTAAGCTATAAAAATAAAACTATTTCTTTTAATAGTGTTGTAAGTGCTAATCAAGATGTTAACATTATGTCAATTAGCGGAAACGGAAAAAATGTACTTGATCAAGGTGAATTTACAGGTGACGGATGTACACTAGCTTATGTAACTAAAGTTCATTACACTAAGACATTAGATTATTATGTAACAGTTGACGGAGAAACTGTTGAAACAATAATGACATCATCAGGTGATAGTACTGAAAAAGATCCAAAGGCAATGTTTATATTTGGTAAAGCTCCAGCAGATAATAGTGTTATTAACTTTGCAGTATACAGTTCAGTCGATTCTTTCAGTAAAATTGAAACAACTGAATTTACAGGTGACGGTAGTACAGCGGCATTTACACTAGCTAAGATTCCGTATAGTGCTAAGCCTAACAGTCATAATGTAATTGTTAAACAAGGAAACAAAATTTTAAATCCAGGGTATAATCAACAGTTTGATGTTACAACATCTGCAAGAGAGTATTTCTTAGAGATATGGCAAATGCCGATTGGTAGTTTTGATAACAGTGATATACTTGCATTGCTTAACGGCAAAGAGCTTGCTATTGCAGTTCAGTACAACTTACGCCCAGCAAATAGTAGTATAATACTTGAGCCAGGAATTGGCAAAGACGGTGATATATTAGAAGTATATGTACGCACTGACGGCGAATACGCATTTGGTAGTATACAAGTTATTGATAATCAAAACACTTGGGTAGACAGTGGAGCACAACTTCAATTAACAACTGCACCTGCTATAGGTGAGAAGTTAACAGTTTATACATTTAATAAACATGACAGCATGGACTTTGAAAGACAAAACTTTGATGTTGTTTCAAGATCAACATTAAGTGTTGGATCAGACGATCATATACAGTTTAATCATATTAAAGCAGGTCTAGTTAAATTGCGCTACCCGGCAATTGATGCACAGTACGTTTGGCTAACTATTAACGGCACACTAAAAACACCAAGTGTTGATTACAAACTTACAGACGATAAACTGTTTTTAAAATATAACGGTTCATTTGCAGATGCTGATGTTGTTGAAGTTATACAATTTAGTGCTCAAGGTGAACTTACACCAAAGTTTGGATTTAGTCAGTTTAAAGATATTCTAAATAGAAACATTTACAAACGCCTAGGTGATACTAGTCCAATCAAACTTGCACAACCGCTTAGTACGTTTGATAAAGAAATTTATTTAGATGATGCAAGTAATGTTAGTTCGCCAGACAAAAATAGCAAGATTCCGGGAATTTTGTTTATTAACGGCGAACGTATTGAATATTTAATTAAGCAAGAAAATGTTCTTAGACAGATACAACGTGGCACACTAGGAACTGGTGTTCCGGCAGTACACGATGCAGGTAGTGATGTGTATAATCAAGGGCCGATGCAAACAGCACCTTATATGGACGAAACTATTATTGAAGAACAAATTGGAGATAATTCTACAACAGTATTTGAATTATCATTTACTCCTAACTCAGTTAATGAGTTTGAAGTATTTGTTGCAGGCAAGCGTCTGCGTAAAACTGCTATTAGTGTGTTTAATCCGCTATTGGACCAAGATAGTCCAGAAGCTGACGAAACTGCTCCAGCAGAGTTTAGTGTAGACGGAACTACACCATTTTTAACACTTCTAAACACTCCTGCAAATAATGTAAAGGTTCAAGTTGTTAGAAGACAAGGAAAACGCTGGACAGAGCCTGGTATTTCACTTAATGATGCAGAAAGTTTAATAGCACGGTTCTTTAAGGCAGAAAAGGTTGAGCTTCCCAAATAAATACAGTATAGGAAAAGGTATAATGGATAACATAAAAGAAGAAAACGGAGTAATGCTCCAAGGACACATTAAAATTTCAAACCCGGAAACGGGTGAAGTTATTGTGGATAAACGTAATGCAATCCATTACGAGAACATGAGTATTTCACTTGCTGAAAGTTTAGGTAACGCAGGCCAGGGTAATATCTATCAAATGGCATTTGGTAACGGTGGCACTAGCATTGACCCAACTGGAATTATTACGTATCTTACTCCAAACAGTACAGGTACTAACGCTAGTCTTTATAACCAAACGTTTATTAAAGTTGTTGATGACAGAAGCGTTAATAATACAGATCCTGCAAGAAATAAAATTGAAACAAGACATGTAAGCGGAACAAATTATACTGATATTGTAGTAAGTTGTTTGCTTGATTACGGTGAGCCTAGTGGACAAGATGCAGTCGACAATGCAACAAATTCTGATAGTTTATATGTGTTTGATGAGTTGGGACTAGTAAGTTATCTTCCATCAGGACAAGGTAGACTGTTAACACATGTAATTTTCCACCCGGTACAAAAGAGTTTGAATAGACTTATTCAAATTGATTATACTGTGCGTGTACAAAGTTTATCGGGGTTTAACGAATAATGGCATATACAATTAACTACTCAGACACTAACAAAGGTACTATTTCAATTGAAGATAGTACAATTAATCAGCAAACTAGTCTAGATATTCCTGGACGTAACACTACTAGTTATGGGTCAGTTATTGCCGAAAACTTTTTAAAACAACTAGAAAACTTTGCTAATACTGTAGCACCTAGAAATCCAATTCAAGGTCAGCTATGGTATGATAGTTCAACTGGTGTCGATACACTTAAACTATACGATGGCACTGTTTGGATTAACGCAAGTGGACTTAAAAAAGGAAACACTGCACCTGACGTAGCAAATGCACTACAAGGTGATCTTTGGTCGGACACTGACAACAACCAGTTGTATATTTTTACAGGTAGTGGTTGGACACTAGTTGGACCAGAGTACAGTGACGGATTGTTAACAGGAGCAAAACCTGTTATTATTACAGGTAAAGATGAAGTCCTTTATACTATATTACAACTTGAAGTTTCAGGTTCACCAATAGCAATTTATTCAACAAGAACATTCCAACCAAAAAGTACAATCTCAGGCTTTACAATTATTCAACCAGGACTTAATCTTTCAACAGCTAACATTAGCGGTGACGGAGTGAGTAAGTATCTTGGCACTAGTGAAAAAGCAGAAAACTTAATTGTCTCAGGCGCAAGTGTTGCGGCAAGTAACTTCTTACGTGGCGATGTTGCAAGTACAACAACTAAAAAGTTGACAATTAGTAACAATACCGGAATTCAAATTGGGCAAGATGCTATTGTTACATTTGATGTACAAGGTACATCAGG
>TARA_B110000503_G_scaffold55850_1_pt1 | contig 19859 bp, 18 predicted proteins | sample TARA_B110000503 | Tara Oceans TARA_B110000503 (sample SAMEA4397472) | marine metagenome | biome: Polar Biome; feature: [SRF] surface water layer (ENVO:00010504); material: water (ENVO:00002006), including particulate matter (ENVO:01000060) such as... | depth 5 m | reverse complement strand
TCTGTTATTTTGAAACACAAAAAAGCCGCGTTTATTGCGGCTTTTTTGAGTCTATCTGATACCTTTATAAACATCACCCACACTCTGAGGATTGTAACCAGAGGCACTGATCGTCAGAAGCCTTTGCTACGGTCTGAAGCTTAGCCTGATGAGCCTCAAGTTCTTCATTTGTAGCCAGCACTACAGGCAGGTCATCTCCTTGTAAGCTCACTACTCGACTGTTAGATGTAGAAGAACTGCCGCTAGTAGACGATGTTTGCGCCGCCCACATCAAGTCAGTTTGACCACCCGTCATCAACAGGTATACGTCAGCTAAGATCTCGGAGTCTAATAATGCACCGTGTAATTCTCGGTGTGAGTTATTAATACCATATCGACGACAAAGGGCATCTAAGTTGTTCTTTTGCCCTGGATGCTTTTGTCTGGCAAGTTTTAAGGAATCTGTAATTTTACAGATATCAGCTATTTTTGGATAACGTTGGCCAGTTGCTTTACCTACCATGGCTAGTTCGTTGTTCAAGAACCCAAGGTCGAAAGGCGCGTTGTGAATAATTAGCTCAGCACCACGAATAAACTCTATAAACTCATCCGCAATGGCAGAAAATAGTGGCTTGTCTTGCAAAAATTCTTCGCTAATACCGTGTACAGCCTGGGCTTCCATGGGGATATCACGTTCTGGATGAACGTATTGATGGAAACTTTTCCCTGTGAGGCGCCTATTCACCATTTCTAAGGCGCCAATTTCTATTAACCGATGCCCCTGTTTGGGTTCTAAGCCTGTTGTTTCTGTATCTAATACTATTAATCGCACATTTTATTCCTGTATAGGTTATGCCGTCTGTTCTGCAGCACCTAAGTTGGCGAGGTCATCAGCTATTTCGTTTTCGGCATGGCCGCTATGCCCTTTAACCCAGTGCCATGCTACTTCATGCGGCTGCACTGCTAGATCTAACATCTGCCAAAGGTCGGCATTTTTAACTGGCTTTTTAGCTGCTGTTCGCCAATTATTCTTGCGCCAATTAAAAATCCACTCAGTAATGCCTTTACGCACATACTGAGAGTCTGTAGTGAGGTCTACCTTGCATGGGCGTGTTAAAGCCTCTAGTCCCTTAATGGCGGCCATAAGCTCCATTCTATTATTTGTGGTTAATGGTTCACCACCATGTAAGCGTTTTTCTTGGTCTTTGAATCGCATAAGTACCCCCCACCCTCCAGGGCCTGGGTTACCTTTGCATGCGCCGTCGGTAAATAATTCAATTTGATCTGTGGCCAATCAACTAGTCTCCAAAGATGGTGTGTTTTGGCTGGGTTGCCGTGTTGCCCCGGCTAAACCAAAACTTGGTTTTATCATCCGGTTACGCCAATGTGTTTTCAGTAAATGCACCCGTGTCTCTTGCTTTACTGCCGATAAAACATAGCCAGTACCCAAAGGGTTTACAAAACATTTCAGCCAAGGCTTGTTCTTCCATTTAGCGGGCGAGCAATCATATACAGGCTTGATATCAAAGTCACCAAAATTGAGCAGCGTGAGCCAATCTTTGAGTCTCCCTTGTGCTAAGAAATTTGCCCGCCAAGGGACACCACGCTTGAGCCTTAGTTGTCGCCACAAGCCCCAAAAACTATAAGGGTTGAAACCTGTTATCACCAGGCGACCGCCAGAATTTATCACCCTTGCAGCTTCTCGAAGGGTTTGATGAGGGTTGTTACTCATATCTAACACGTGCTGCAGCACCACTAAGTCTATGGCTTCATTAGCTAGTGGTAACTGGTGAGGGTCCATCACAGCATGACCACCCAACTGAAGATTTGTCGTTAAGGCCATGGCGTTTTTGATGGGACTTGTTAAGTTTGAACTCAGTTTGGCATTGAGGCCTAAATAAACGCTGTAATGCCCAAAAGCTCTAGGCATCAACAAAACCAACTGTTGTTGTTCTTGGGCCATATATGAGCCCCCTTTTTCACTCTTTAACCAAACAGCGAACTGTTGTTCTTCAAATTGGTAGGATTGTAGGTGGGTATAATCATTCATGCTTTATAATAAGTCATTATTATCGGCCTTGCTTGCGTAATTTGGCTAGCACAGCTACTCTAATTAATAAAAACCTAGCCATAAAAGACTATACCATGCAGACAACATCTCCCAATCTAATTATCACGCCCTTACCAGCCTTTGACGATAACTACATTTGGTGTATCGAAGAGGCTCAATCTGACTCTTTTATAGTAGTAGATCCAGGTGATGCCCAGGTGGTTATTAACCACGCATTAAAAATACAAAAAAAACTGTCTGCCATATTAGTTACCCATCATCATGCTGATCATACAGGTGGTATCAAAGCTTTGATTGATCATTTTGGTAAGTTACCCATTTATGGCCCTGTGAATAGTCCCTATCGTGATATCACTTACAGTGTTAAAGAAGAGGACATGGTGGATGTTTTGGGTGCTCAATTTAATGTTATCGAAATCCCTGGTCACACCTTAGACCATATTGCTTATTATAATAATCAACAAGGTGTATTATTCTGTGGAGACACTTTATTTTTGGCTGGTTGCGGGCGTGTGTTCGAAGGCACACCAGAGCAGATGCATCACTCACTTAACAAAATTATGGCATTACCGGCTATGACCACCGCTTACCCTACTCATGAATACAGTCTAGCAAACCTAGACTTTGCTATGGCGGTAGATGGAAATAATGAAGCTTTAAAATTAGCTCAAGAAATGTGTAAAGAAATTCGTGCCGAAAATGAGGTCACACTGCCCACCCGCCTTGCCCAAGAAGCAGCCATAAATCCTTTTGTACGTACCCATGATAAAGCTGTAATTGCCAGTGCCGAACGGTACAAGAACCAAACATTGCAACACCCTAATGAGGTTTTTGCCGCACTAAGAGAATGGAAAAACAACTTTTAGTAGTTAAAGTGATAAAAGCTAAGGAACTATAAGAAGATTTAAGGTTCTATATTGACCTAAGTGCCGAGCCTGCTAAAATTGGCGTCCTTTTGACCTTTAAATTGTGATTATTATTTTGACACTACATTTTTTACACTTTATATCTAAATGCTCGCTTAAGGCAATGTTTTTGGTTGCTGCTGCATTACTTCTTAGTGCCTGCCAAACGCCACTATTACAACCCCAACAGTCTAACTTAGACATCCCTTACTCTATATCTTCAGACGCTCCAATCGATAGTGTGGTATCAACACGACAAGAAACCGAGCCATCCAATGAAATACACTACAACTCAGAGGCACAAACCTACGAGACGGCCGAAACCATTGCAGGAAAAATTACCAATAACGAATCTCTAGAATGGTCTGAACTAGACTCAGAGGCACAAACCTACGAGTCGGCCGAAAAAATTGCAGAAAAAATTGTTAATGATAATGCTCATGGCTGGTCTGAACTAGACTCAGATGCCAGCACATCTACAGCAGCAAACCTACTTGCAGAGGCTTACGAAAAAACTGAACACAACATAGCGGTCAATATTACTAACGAAGCTATTCCTGAGCCTATTGCTAAACTTGATCTATGGCAACTTACAGTAACTAATTATGGCTTAGGTGATTTCGAAAACGCTCGCATCGATAAGTACTATAACTGGTACAACACACACAAAGAATACATGCATCGCGTTACCACAAGAGCAAACCGTTACTACCATTTCATGCTACACGAAGCTTTAGATCAGTCTCTGCCAGCGGAGATTGCTTTACTACCTATTATTGAGAGCGGTTTTGATCCATTTGCCTACTCATCGGGGCGTGCGTCTGGCGCATGGCAATTCATTCCGAATACAGGGCTCGTTTTTGGCCTAAAACAGAACTGGTGGTACGATGGTCGTAGAGATATTGTTGCGTCTACAAAGGCTGCCCATGAATATTTATTGCTGTTGCATAAAATGTTTGATGGAGACTGGTTACTTGCCATTGCTTCATATAATGGTGGCCAAGGAACCGTATTAAAAGCCATTAAACGCAATAGAAAAGCGGGTAAACCAACTGATTTCTGGTCTCTCGACCTACCTAGAGAAACCATGAACTATGTGCCTAAGTTATTGGCTGTAGCGCGTGTTATAGCAGAGCAAGCAGGCACCAAGACTCTCAATAGTATCGAAGATAAAGTGTACTTTAAGTCAGTAGATGTAGGGTCTCAGATTGATTTAGCTCAAGCTGCAGAAATGGCAAATATTACTACCGATGAAATGTATCGATTAAATCCAGCTTTTAATCAATGGGCAACAGATCCTCAAGGCCCACATAAACTACTAATTCCTGTTGCTCACTTAGATACCTTCAACGCTAGCCTTTTAGAACTGCCTTCAAGTAAAAGGGTAGCTTGGGAAAGATATACTATAGTCTCAGGCGATAGTTTATTAAGGCTGGCTAACCGCTATCATGTCAGTGTTGATTTATTACGCACTATCAATAATATCGATGGCCATATGATCAGAACTGGCAAAACTCTGATGATTCCTATCGCGAGTAAGGACGTGGCTGCTTATACCTTAAGTGCTGCGCAGCGTGTTATAAATAGACAACAGCAAATCACTCAAACACAAGCTAGCCAACGTATTGAATACAAAATCAAAAGCGGTGATAGCCTTTGGAAGATTGCTGAAAAGTATAAAGTTAGTATTAAGCAGATTGCCAGTTGGAACAAACTTGGGACTAAATCATTATTACAGATTGGTGACAAGCTCAACCTATGGCCACGTAGCAGCACTACTAAACTAACAACGACCAAGCGTAATGTAGTGAAAAAACTCACTTATAAAGTACGCTCTGGTGACAACTTGTCTGTTATTGCCCATCGCTTTAGTGTGACAGTTGATGACATTCAAAAGTGGAATCGATCGCTAAAGAAATACCTTCAACCAGGTCAAAAGTTAAGCCTCTTTGTTAATGTTACTAAACTTAAAAAATAGGCATAAAAAACCCGCTTTACGCAGGTTTTTTATGGTCTTAGTCAGTTCAACACTAACTAAAATGCTTGTCAGCGACTCGCTTATAGCTTGTCGTCAACACCTTGCACATACCAGTCCATACCTAGCAAAGTACCAAGGTCTATAACCTCACCTTCAGCAGCAGCTAAAGATCCATCTTGCTTGTATACAGGGCCCGCAAATGGGTGTAATTCACCAGAGATAATAGCAGCTACAGTAGCTTCAGCTTCGGCTTTAACAGCAGCAGGCATGTTGATGAATGGGCCCATGTTAACCATGTTGACATCCATACCACCAAAGGTATCAGTGCTCACCCAAGTGCCGTCTAATACGGCTTGTGTACGAGCAATGTAGTAATCAGACCAGTTATCAATGATGGAGGTTAACAACGCGTTAGGTGCAAATGCAGCCATATCTGAAGCTTGACCAAAGGCGTTAACACCCTGTTCCTCTGCTACCTGTACTGCAGCAGTTGAGTCTGTGTGTTGGGTAATGATATCAGCACCTTGGCTGATCAATACTTTAGCAGCATCAGCTTCACGGCCAGGATCAAACCAAGAGTTAACCCATACTACTTTAAGTTTAAAGTCTGGATTAACAGTTTGAGCACCCAATAAGAAGGCGTTAATGCCACGCACTACTTCAGGTATAGGGAAAGAGCCAATGTAACCGGCTACGCCAGTTTTAGACGTCTTAGCAGCAATCTGACCAATAACGTAACGACCTTCATAAAAACGTGAAGAGTAAGTAGAAACGTTGTCAGCACGTAGGTAACCAGTGGCGTGTTCAAACTTAACATCAGGGAACTTAGACGCAACTTTTAGCGTAGGATCCATATAGCCAAACGAAGTAGTGAAGATAAGACCAGCACCTTGGCGAGCCAAACGTGTAATTGTACGTTCTGCGTCTGGGCCTTCTGGAACGTTTTCAACAAAAACGGTTTCTACTTTATCACCGAAGCGAGCATCAATGGCTTGACGACCTTGGTCATGCTGGTAAGTCCAGCCATGGTCTCCCGGAGGGCCAATGTAGATGAAACCAACCTTGAGCTTTTCTGCTGCAACAGCAGAAATGGATAGTGCTGAGATCAGCGCAATGCTGGCTGCAGCCGTGAGCAACTTCTTCATAAAACTTCTCCTCATCAATTATGATGACTTATTATTAAAATGTTACAGCAATTGACCTTAAGCTAGGCTTAACGATCGGGTACAAACCCTTGCCCTAATGAGGCCGGGGTATTGATTACAGATAAGCGTCGATTCGTAGAAATGATAACCAACGCCAAAATAGTGGCTATGTATGGCAATGCTGATAACAGCTGTGATGGAATGCCCATACCCATACCTTGGGCATAGAGTCCTAAAATCCATACACCACCAAATAAATAGGCCCCTGCTGCTAATCGTGCAGGTAGCCATGTAGAGAATACCACTAATGCCAGTGCAATCCAGCCCCTACCAGCAGTCATGTTTTCTATCCACTGTGGTGTATAGACTAAGGATAGGTAGGCACCAGCAAGGCCAGAGGTTGCACCACCAAAGGCAATGCAAGCATAACGAACAGCCACTACGCGATAACCTAAAGCATGAGCAGAGTGATGATTCTGTCCTACCGCACGAATTATTAAACCCACACGGGTGTACTTTAATACGTAAGCTACACCAACCGTTAAAGCAATAGATACATAAACTAACGGGTCTTGGCCAAAGACTAATCGACCAACATAGGGTAGCTCGGACAACCATGGAATAGATACATTGGCTAATTTAACGCCTGGCAATCCTACAAATCCACTGCCAATTAACCCCGAAAGTCCTAATCCTAATAGAGTAATAGCTAAACCTGTTGCTACTTGGTTGGTCATTAAAGTTTGCGTAAGTAGCCCAAATAACAAGGATGTGGCAATACCTGCAAAGGTAGCTGCAATTACGCCTAACCAAGCTGAACCGGTGACATAGGCAGCAGCAAAACCGCACACAGCGCCCATCACCATCATGCCCTCAATACCAAGGTTTAGTACCCCAGAGCGCTCAACGACTAATTCGCCAATAGCGGCTAATAGCAAAGGCGTAGACGCTGTAATAATGGTTAGAAGTATTGCTTCGTATGGGCTCATGATGCGTTACCTGTAGTTTGCGGACCAGGTTTAGCACTGATCCATTTAAGACGATATAGAATTAACGTATCGCACATCAAAATAAAGAATAACAACATGCCTTGAAACACCTGAGTTGTTTTGTCGGAAATGCCTAATTCGATTTGTACGCCTTCTCCACCAATGTAGCTAATAGCCAGCAACAGGCCAGCAAAGATTACACCTATAGGGTTTAAACGCCCTAAAAAAGCCACGATAATGGCCGTAAAACCATAGTTAGGTGAAATATGTGGTTGTAACTGCCCTACTGGGCCAGCAACTTCTATTAGGCCTGCAAGGCCTGCAAGGCCACCAGAAAGTGCAAAACAGAACCACACCATTTTGGTTTGTGAGAAGCCTGCAAAGGCACCTGCTCTTGGAGCACTGCCTACAACATTAATCTCAAAGCCCTTTAACGTATGACGCATCACCCAGAATAGTACTAATGCAGCAACTAAAGAAACTACCAAGCCAAGGTGCATGCGGCCATCCCCCCACATAGGCAATAGATGCCAGCCTTCGAAGGATGCAGACTTTGGAAAGTTATAACCGTGGGGATCGTTCCATGGTCCACGCACCATCCAATCTAATAACAACTGAGCGATATAAACCAGCATTAAACTGGTCAGTATTTCATTCACACCAAATCGAGTCTTTAACCAAGCAGGTATAAAGGCAAATAAGGCGCCACCTAAAGCACCTAAGAACAGCATGGCCACAAGCGCAAAAGGCGATTGCCATTCGCCCCACAATACAGGAATAATCGCTCCCATTAATGCGCCAGCTGTAAATTGTCCTTCGGCACCGATGTTCCACACGTTGGCCTTAAAACATACCGCTAGGCCTACACCTATTAATATTAATGGCCCCGCTTTAACTAATACTTCTTCAATAGACCACCAACTGGTTAAGGGATCTATAAAGTAGATATATAGAGCAGTAAGGGGTGGCTTACCCATGGCAGCAAAAATCAATCCACCCATAACCACAGTAAGCAATATAGCCAACATAGGCGAAAATAGATTCATTAAGCTTGAAGCTTGGGCGCGTTTTTCTAAAATCAACTGCATATTAAGCTCCAAGCTCTTGAGAAGACTGTTCATGGGAACCCGCCATCATTAAACCAATTTGTTCACGCGTTAAGTCTCCTGCTGCATAAGTAGGCGACAATTGCCCACGAGACATAACCGCAATGGTATCGGCTAACTCAAAAATCTCATCTAGATCTTGGCTAATAATTAAAATGGCACTGCCTTGGCGTGATAAGTCGATCACTGCTTGGCGAATGAGTGCCGCTGCTCCAGCATCAACACCCCATGTAGGTTGATTTATAACCAAGACTTTAGGTTTACGATTGAGTTCTCTACCTACAACAAATTTTTGTAGGTTACCTCCAGACAAAGACCCTGCCGTGGCGTCTTCCTTAGACTTACGTACGTCATAATCTATACCTATAGCTTGATTTAACTTAGCTAGCTGCTTTTTGTCTATACCCAGCCATCCACGATTTAATAGGGACTGCGTGTCATTACAGGCGTGGCGAGAAAGTAGAATATTATCAGTTAAACTTAAATGTTCTACCGCGCCATGGCCCATACGCTCCTCAGGTACAAAAGCTGCACCTAAGCAGCGGCGCTGGTTAATGTTAAGTGCATTGCTCACCTGCCCTAATAGTGAAATAGAGCTTTGATTAGGGTTACATTCTTCACCAGAAACCACGCCAAACAACTCGCCTTGGCCATTACCAGCAATGCCTGCAATAGCTAATATTTCGCCACTTTTAACCTGTAAGTTCACATCCACTAAATCTACCCCAAATGGAACCGATGATTTTTGTGAAAGATTAGAAATGTCCAGTAGTACGTCGCCTACTTGTTCGTTAGAACCTCTGCTTACCTGATGTACGCTAGCACCCACCATTAGTTGAGCTAAGGTAGCAGCGGTTTCTACTTGAGGATCTACCTCCGCCACCAATTTACCATGACGTAAAATAGTAGCGTCTTGGCATATTTGTTTTACTTCTTCCAAACGATGAGAAATATAGAGAACAGCACAGCCCTCTTCTACTAAACGACGTAGGGTTGAAAATAGCGCTTGGGCTTCTTGTGGGGTAAGAACCGCGGTAGGTTCATCCATAATAAGGAGTTTGGGTTGTTGCAACAGGCAACGTACAATTTCAATGCGCTGCCTTTCGCCTACAGAGAGGTCTGCTACTAGTGCAGCAGGGTTCAATGGCAAACCGTAATCTAGTGACAAGTCGGCGATACGCTGGCTTAAATCGCCTTGACGTAACTGTGGTGGTAAAGCAAGACTAATGTTTTCAACCACAGTAAGGGCTTCAAACAATGAAAAGTGTTGAAATACCATGCCAATACCCAGCTCTCTTGCATGGGCAGGGCTAGCGATTGAAACCTGCTGGCCTTGCCAGTGAATGGAACCAGATGTCGGCTGTAAGGCACCGTACATGATTTTTACTAAAGTAGACTTACCCGCACCATTTTCACCTAATAAGGCATGCACCCTACCGGTCTCTATGGATAGGTTGAGCGTGTCATTGGCGTAAAAATCGCCAAATTTTTTGGTAATACCTTTAACCTGTAACAGGGTCGATTGTGCATCATTATTAGAATTATTGAGCATCATTTTCCAGTGTTTAGACGTAATACTAAATAGCATTGTAACGGTAAAATATTTATCGTCAACAAAAACTGACTAATTGGTTAGCTTTTCAAAAGATATTGACCACTTAATTCAGCCTAATCTAAATACTATAAACGTCAAAATCTTTAAAATAAGCATGCTCACTTAATTCTGCCGGTGAAACAACGGCCTCAGATGGCTGGACGCCTTGTAAATAACGCGCTGCAACAGTTTGTAATGAGTCTAGATCTACAGCTAATATAGCTAACCTAAAGGATTGGCGGATTTTAGTAGTGCGGCCATGAAGCTCATTTTGGTATGATTGTAAGGCTTCGCCCGCTGGCGAACCTGGCTTATCAAGACTACCTATAACGCCTAACACGGCTTCTTCAAGGTGCTGTAATTGTAGTTGATCAGAAACAACCCAATCTACAGAAGCACTAAAATCTGCAAAGGTTTCGGCACTACGTGGGTCGCGGTAGGAGTAGAAACGGAAACAAGCGTTATTATTATCTTGCCCAGCACCACCACCATAAGCACCACCTTGTTCGCGTACAGAGCGGTGCAAATGACCATTGCGTAAAACCTCACCAAGAACTACCAGTGAGGCAGCATCAGGATGGGCGCTTGATACAGTAGGGAAAGATCTGGCACAATAGTTCACCTGGGTGTTGGTAGTCCACATCTGCTGTACTGGCTTGTAACCTGTCTGGTTATGGGTTTTATCATAAGGCCATTGTAAGCAACCACTTAACACGCCTACCTGTTCTGAGAATGCGCTGGTAAATGTTGACTCAATATGAGCTTGTTGCTGTTCTTCACCCACACTGGCTAATTGTATCGGTTGTTGGCATAGCTGTTGTTGAAGATCAGTAAGTGTATTGCACAGATCAGACAGTGCCTGTGCATCTTGCAAGCTATCATCTAGCTCTTGTAACCAAACAATACCCTTTAAGCCACTAATGCTGTACTGAAGATTTGCGCCAGCGCTCATGTTACGGCTGGCAGCGCCTAAGGCAAAACTATGACCAGACTGCCCCACGCTCTGCTGTCGACGTGATCGTAACTGTCCAACTAATTCTTTAATACGTTGTTTTTCATCAAACCGCACAGACAACAAAGTTTCTTTAAGTAAATCGACGATAGCGCTTTGCTGACTTATTAAACCTTTGGTGCTGAGCACAAAGTAAGCATTTAACTGGTCTGCGTCTGTGGCTTGGCCACGATAAGATAAATACGCAGCAAGGCTGCCACAAACAGCGGCCTGCTTGGCTTGAACAGCTAAGTAATCCTGTTCGCCAAGGCCTAGCTCAGTCATTAGTTGGGCCATCAAGTTAAGATACGGTAAGGTTTTATCATCCACCTTAGGCCAATCAATCACTAGCTGATGATACACCAAACCATTGGTTCCAGCGCCATAGAACTTCCAGCCTAAGTCTTTATTAGAGACTGTTGGGGTAGCTATGAATTGCGTCGCCGGAATATCTTCTCTGGTGACTTCTGGCAAAATATCGGCGTCGTCTTCTTGGGACTGACGTTCTAAAAGCGCTTCTGTTTCGTCGACAACCACTTTACGCTGTTCTTCACTCATAGCGTTAAGCATGTCGCTAAGTCGTTGCTTTTCGGCCTCATCTCTGCGGTTTGACATGTGTTCATCTGGAACTAGTGTTAAGCGCACTTGATGAGTGTTATTTAGCAGTAAGTCTTGTATTAAACCAGGAATAAAATTGCGATCTTTAATATCTTCAGCCAGCTGTGACAACACTGGATCTAGGTTAAGTGCAGCTAATGCATCACCACCGTGGATTGCGGCAGGTAGTGCACTCAAGATGAGTTGCATGCCAAACGGGTAACCATCACCACCAATTTCACGTTGGCCCAATTCAAGCTGATGTAAAGCGGCTTCAATTTCGCTTTGAGCTACGCCTTCTTCTGCCACTTTTTTGAGGCAGTTTAATACTAGAGTTTCAAAAGTATCTGCGTCTTTAGTATCAGCGCCTTCAAGGCCACAAACAAAGGTCATTTCTTTGTTTGAATCTTCTAAGCCACAAAGTTGCGAAGGCCCTGTGCCTACGCCACATGTTTCTAGCTCTTTGCGCAACGGTGATGCACTGTTATCAAGTAACACACGAGACAACAAATTGGCTCGCATTTGTTGTTTTAAGTCGGTGCTATGTCCAAGTAACCAGCCTAACACTAAATGGCTTTTAGCCTGCTTGTCATTAGCTGCAGCAGGGTAACTTTCCTGAACTTTTACGGGGCTAAAGTAGCGTTTTTCATCGGCCACAAAGAGATCTATTTTTTGTGCTGAAAAACGATGTAATGCGTGCTTTTCAAAAGATTCTTGATGAGTTGCAGCAGAAATGTCACCGCTGGTCATGAAAATAGCATTAGAAGGATGATAATGGCGTTTGTAAAAGGCCAGCAACTGCTCGTGGGTTAGATCTGGAATATCAGATGGCTCGCCACCACTGTTAAAGTGATACGTAGTACTAGGGAACAGGTACTTGGTTAAGGTCTGCCATAGCTGACTTACTGGCGAGCTCATGGCGCCTTTCATTTCGTTAAATACAACCCCTTTATAAGTAAGACTTTGTTTACCTTCTTCGTCATCAACAAACTCTACACGGTGACCTTCTTGGGCAAAATCCAAGGCATCAAGACGCGCAAAGAACACGGCATCTAAATAAACTTCCAGTAGATTATTAAAGTCCTTTTTGTTTTGGCTAGCAAATGGATATGCGGTCCAATCACTACTAGTAAAGGCATTCATGAAGGTATTCAAAGAGCGCCTTATCATCATGAAGAAAGGGTCTCTTACTGGAAACTTCTCACTCCCACAAAGGGCTGTATGTTCTAATACATGAGCCACACCAGTAGAGTCTTGGGGCATAGTTTTTAACGCCACTAAAAACACATTTTCTGTTTGTTCGCTGGCCAAATGGATATGTAAGGCACCAGTAGTGATGTGCTCGTACTGTTGAATATTTATATTTAACGAATCTATAGTTTGCTGGCGCAAAAAACGAAATGCAGAATGTGATTGTGGTGCTACGGACATATTTTTACCAATTAATAAAGACGAAAGCCTCAATCAGTGTAGCACCGATTGAGGAATAATAAGTTGAGCAGTTAACACACCTTTAGGAGCAAACTGGGTTTATAAACACTAGTCAAACGTAACTTCTGGCACGGTTATTTGTAAGGCAGATAAGAAGGCACCTTCATCGAAAGGCTTGCTTAAGTAATAATTAGCACCTGCCTCTAGCCCTACCCTACGCTCTGCATCACTGGCTTTAGCCGTTTGCATAATAATAGGTAGTCGTGCGTTTTTCGCTGTGGCGCGCACATGTTTAAGAACATCAAGGCCACTGATGCCTGGCATCATCCAATCTAAAAACATGACATCAAACTGGTAGGCGTCGCTGTCGAGCAACTCAACCGCAGACTCGCCATTTGATACGGTCATCACTGCTAAACCTGCAGCTTCTAGATAATCACTAAGGATTTCTAAATTGATCTCGTCATCATCAACGATTAAAGCAGAATAAACTTTGTCTTGGTAGTCTGTCATACGGCTCACTAAAAGTGATGGGCTCAGAATTTGCCAAGCCATAACTGGGCGCTGGGTTGCTACAATATAAGTATAATTTGAAACGCTTGGCTAGAAAAGTACTCTTTAACAGAAATATTAAATTACCCTATCACATACCCATTGCATATCGAACTACTCGTTTCTTAATAAGTGGAAGATTAGCTGATGCTAGGACCAAATTCCTTAGCCATTTAGTGCTTGAATTAGTTTGGCTAAATCCGTGGTGAAACGCATCCATACTATAAAGCATAAGGCTATTGGCCAGTTTCCGCTGTTTTTGATAGCGACTAAGAACGCTTATAGAAGACCAATTTTCACCTTTGTTGTGAGCATCTGCAAGCACTTGTGCTAAACAAGAAACATCTTGAAAGCCTAAGTTGACACCTTGCCCAGCTAATGGATTAATAACATGAGCAGCGTCTCCAACCAGTACCATACCTTGCGTACAATAACTCTGGGCATGTTGCTTTTGTAAACCAAAAGACGCTTTCGCTGTAACTTCAATCTTACCTAGCTGAGGCGGGAATTGCGCCATAATTTCATCTGCCAAGTCTCCATGGGACAACTTCGATAAAGCCCGTGCTTGATCGGCTTGATGATACCAAACTACAGAGCCGTGCTGGCCAAGTAGAGGTAAGAATGCTTGCGGGCCAGTATTTACAAATCGTTGCCATGTAATGTCTTGCTGGCCCAGTTGCGTGTTTACCGAAGCTACAAGGCAAGCCTGTTGATACTGTCCGCGATTAACCCCCACTCCAAACCCTTGCCTTACTTTGGAATGAGCGCCATCAGCACCAACAACCAACCTGGCATATAAACTTTGTCCGGTATCGAGGTCGATACGAGTAGCTGAGCTGCCACGGTGAAATGTTGTTGGAGAAGCTGGACAAATTACATCTACGTTATCGCTCTCTTCTAAAGCTTGCCACAGGCTTAGTTGCACTAAGCGGTTTTCAACGATATGCCCAAGTTCTGGTACGCCAGTTTGGCTGGCATTAAAGGTTAAATCACCGAACCCTGCCATTTCCCATACGCGCATGCGCTTGTATGGACAAAGACGCATATCTTGAAGGATATCCCAGGCTTTAGATTGCTGCATCACTTGTGCGCTCTTAGGGCTTAAAGCAGAGATCCTTAAGTCAAAGCTTTGACTCAAGTTATATGCAGCAGGCGCTTGGGCCTCTACTAATGCAATAGAAAACCCATGTGGGGCTAGTTGAGTTGCCAGCGCAGCACCAATCATACCTCCACCACAAATCACAATGTCGTAATCATGCTTCACGTCTATTGGCCTTTAAACTAATCAATGAATCGCTCAATTCAATTTACCTTTGCTGGATAAAAAAGCACTTCCCTTCCTAGCCCACTTGTGGTCTATTAAAAGCACGGCTCTAGCATAAGCGGTTTCTTATTTAGAGTCCAAGTGATGTTAGTTACAACACTAACAATCGTATGTATTTAATTAATCTACCCAAGAGGATCTATACTTTATTTCTATATTTTTCTAACTCTCGATAAGAAGGAATCGATTATGCAAATGAACATTACTGCTCGACACGACACCAAAGCTACCAATGCTATAAAAGAACGCATTATGGCTAAGCTGCAGAAAAATGAAAGCCACTTCGATCATATTACCAACATTCAAGTCACTATGGACAAAGAAGGTGATCATGACCTTGCTGAAGCCACCCTCCACTTAGATACAGGCCAAGAAATATTTGCCAAAGCTAAAGGCGATAATATGTTTAGTGCCATAGACTCACTAAGTGCAAAAATAGAGACGCAGATACAAAAAGTTAAATCTAAATCACTTTCCCGTAAAGGTATCGATAAGGGCATGAGAGTGCCACCAGAAGAGCCGGACGAGGAAGTAGCCTAATAGCTATTAGCAATATAATCACTCTAGATGTTCAGCAAACGTTGCATAGGTTTCATAATCATTAATACCTAAGGCAGCTGCAGAACACAAAGCCATAGGATCTTCTGCTAGATCCTTTGGCACCACTACTAAACCATCACTAAAAGACACCACCCGCAAGCCAACCTTATGGCAATGAGCAAATACTTTCTCTAGTGCGTGTACTACCTGCTCTTGATCTTTAAGCAACCTCTCTCGAGGCACTTCTTCATGAGCTGGAGGTTTGTATTTAAACTGCTTTAACACCTGCTTCTGATCATCGATCATCAACAATAGCACATCACTCCAGCGCCATTGCTCCAACAACCGCTTACAAATCAAAAACTGCCCTACATCTATGCAATGCACACGGTCGCCTGCTTGTAATTGGCGTAACTCATCGTGCACCCATTGCTGAGTAGCGGTGCTGTTAATTTCTATATGCATGAGAGAAGCTTTACTGAATGTATGAACTGATAGTTTAACAAACCTTGGCCCAAAGTGAACATTTTCATAGATTATCCCTTAATACTGTACGGTATTGATTGAAACTCTGTTTAAGAAGAGCCAAAATAAGTCGGTATAAGAACAGTAGGTCACTTTTACAGACGTTAAAGTGACATTTTTCACCCTAAATACTAAACGAGAGGATATGCAGTGGAACGTGAATCAATGGAGTTCGATGTTGTTATCGTTGGTGCTGGCCCATCTGGCCTAGCCACCGCATGCAAACTACTACAACTAGCTCAAGAAAAAGGGCAAGAATTAAGTGTTTGTGTAGTTGAAAAGGGTTCTGAAGTAGGCGCTCATATATTGTCAGGCGCTATCTTAGAACCCACTGCCCTGAACGAACTCTTTCCAGATTGGCAATCCATGGGAGCTCCCTTAACTACTCCTGTAGTCAAGGATGAGATGCATATTCTTACCAGCGCTACGGCTGGTATGGCGCTACCTAACTTTGCTATCCCCAAACCAATGCACAACGAAGGCAACTACATCGTAAGTTTAGGTAATGTGTGCCGTTGGATGGCAGAACAAGCTGAAAACTTAGGTGCCGAAATCTTCCCTGGCTTTGCTGCTTCTGAAGTGCTTTACCACGAAGACGGAAGTGTTAAAGGTATTGCTACTGGAGACATGGGCGTTAGTGAAACTGGTGAGCACAAAGACAGTTACATGCAAGGCATGGAATTACATGCTAAATACACCGTCTTTTCCGAAGGTTGTCGCGGCCACTTAGGTAAGCAACTGATTGAGAATTTCAACCTTGATGTAGGCACTACTAGCCAGCATTATGGCATCGGCATTAAAGAACTTTGGGATATTGACCCAGCTAAGCATCAACCTGGTTTAGTTGTTCACGGTTCAGGCTGGCCCCTTACTAAAGGGGCCAATGGTGGTTTTTTCCTATATCACGGTGATAACAATCAAGTGACTGTCGGCCTTATTATTGATTTAAGCTACGATAATCCACACCTAAGCCCATTTGATGAGTTTCAGCGCCTCAAGCACCACCCTGTACTTAAGCAGCATTTAGAAGGCGGTACTCGAGTATCTTACGGTGCTCGTGCTGTAGAAAAAGGTGGCCTATTTGCCTTGCCAAAAATGAGCCTTCCTGGCGCTTTGTTAATCGGTTGTGATGCAGGCACTATGAACTTTGCAAAAATTAAAGGTAGTCACACAGCAATGAAGTCTGGCATGTTAGCAGCCGAAACATTATTTGAAGCGATTACTAATGGCGATAAAGGTAAGCAAGACTTGCTGGCCTATGGCGAAAAATTTAAGCAGTCTTGGTTACATGAAGAGCTTTATAAGGCACGTAACTTTGGCGCTGCAATGCACAAGTTTGGCATGTGGCTAGGCGGTGCTTTTAACTGGATTGACCAAAATATTTTTGGTGGTAAATTACCAATTTCCTTAAAGGACAATACACCAGACTACGCTACGTTAAAGCCAGCTTCTGAGATGCCTAAGATTGAATACCCTAAGCCTGATGGGGTGATTAGTTTTGATAAGTTATCTTCAGTATTTATCTCTGGCACTAACCATGAAGAAAATCAACCTTGTCACCTTACCTTAAAAGACGCTAGCCTCCCCTTAGGTATTAACTTAAGCATGTGGGATGAGCCTGCACAGAGGTATTGTCCTGCCGGGGTTTACGAGATCTTGGAAAATGACAATGGTGAAAAGACCTTCCAGATTAATGGTCAAAACTGCGTTCACTGCAAAACCTGTGACATTAAAGACCCAAGTCAAAATATTACTTGGGTAGTGCCTGAGGGTGCTGGTGGTCCAAACTACCCTAATATGTAATCTATATGTAGTTATTGCAGAGCTCTCTGTAATCCCCCCATAAGGCATGATCATCATGCTTTATAAGAAAACATATATCCAGTATTGAACAAACTACGCTTTTGTTACGGCGTAGTTTAGTTTAATGTTTGTAATAGCAAAATTGTCACCTACCTAGCACTAGCATGAACTTTCCAATTAGGAACAAAATCAAATGAATCGACATGAATTTCATTTAAAATTTGGTAGTGAAAAACCAATTGTTTTACCTGTTATTCATGTGTTGGACCATGAGCAAACGTACCGGAACATTGCCATCGCAATTGATGGTGGTTGCCCCGGGGTATTTCTTATCAACCATGATTTTGAAAAAGAAAAACTTTTACCTATCATTAAGAGCATCCGTGCTGAATTTCCTGATTATTGGATTGGAATAAATTTTCTTGCTGTCACTGGTGAATTCGCCTTCCCTACTCTAGGGGCTCTACAATCTGAAGGCATCCGTGTGGATGGATATTGGGCTGATGATGCTTGTATTGACGAGCGTCGTGCAGAAAATGACCAAATAAATGCACAGAGAATTGATACCGTGCGCAAAGAAAGCGACTGGCAAGGATTGTATATTGGTGGTACTGCTTTTAAAAAACAACGTGAAGTTGGCCCAGCTGAATATGCTTACAGTGCTCAACTGGCCTCTAATCACATGGATATAGTAGTCACCTCTGGCATTGCCACAGGCCATGCTGCTGACGTTGAAAAAATCAAAACCTTTCGTAAAAGTTGTGGAGATACAGCTCTTGCTGTTGCATCTGGAATTACACCAGACAATGCCGGAGAGTATATCGATGATGTAGACCTGTTTATGGTTGCCACTGGCATAAACATTGATAGCGACTTTTACAATATAGACCCCAATAAATTGAAAAAATTAATGAACGCTATTAACAATTAAGGAGATAAATATGAGTTTTGACAAAGGCCCAAGAGATGATCGCTGGTATTTTTCTATCATGGCACCCAATACAAAGGGTGATAAGTTTGCATGGCTTGATCCAACATCAATCTACATCAATGGTCGTGCGTATCATGACTTACTTGATGACCTCTGCGCAGAGATAGACCCTAAAGATGTTGATGTTGTTGCTGGATTAGATGCCATGGGATTTGTTTTAGCGGCTGGCATTGCTGCTCGTATTGGTTGTGGTTTTTTACCTATTCGAAAAGCTGGAAAGCTGTGTGTTGATACCGACAGTGCAGCCATGACAAATTATTCTGGGCAAACTCAATCCATGGAAATGCGACTACCTGCATATGCTCCGGGCACTCGAGTATTGTTAGTGGATCAGTGGGTTGAAACAGGTGGCACAATGCATGGTGCGGTTCAACTAGTAGAGCAGCAACAAGGCATTGTCGCAGGTATGGTGGCGGTAGTTATGGAAGACAATGAAAATACCGCTAAATACCGTGAAAAGTATAAGTGTATTACTGCAATCCAGCCAAATACAAAGTGGCAGGATCAAGCCAACGCTCAGTATTTAGAAAGCTTTAAAACCTATAATCCTGAATCAGCTTTTCCTAAATAAAGTATATTTTTATAGAGTTTAATAAACCTACAAAGGGCTGGATAACCTCTTGACATCATGCCCCTGAGGCAGAATAGTTGTCCAGCCCTTTTAAATACAAAATATAAAGATTCCCTTTTACTCTATTTAGTGCCAAATATTTTATCACCAGCATCGCCTAGGCCCGGAATAATGTAGCCTTGATCGTTTAAATGATCATCAATGGCAGCAACGTAGAGGTGTACCTCTGGGTGTAACTCCGACACCTTGGCTAAGCCTTCAGGCGATGCAACTAAGAACAACCCAAGAATATTTTTGCAGCCCTTTTGTTTAAGCAGATCTATGGTGGCCAAAAGAGTGCCACCCGTTGCCAACATAGGATCAATGATAAGGGCGGTACGCTGGTCTACGTCTGCTATTATTTTATCGAAGTAAGCCACCGGCTCTAAAGTTTCTTCATTACGGTACAATCCAATTACACTAACCTTTGCATTAGGCACCAGCTGCATTACTCCTTCTAACATACCTAAACCAGCTCGTAGAATAGGCACAATAGTGAGTTTTTTACCGGCTAACATCTGTACCGGGATAGGTACGCCTTGCCAACCATCGATGTTAACCTTTTCCAGGGGTAGCCCCCTACTCGCCTCATAGGTTAAAAGGCTGGCTACTTCATTAGATAATTCTCTAAATTGCTTAGTGCTCACATGAGCTTTGCGAAGTAGTGCAACTTTATGTGCAATAAGGGGATGGTGAATTTCATGTACTGGCATAAGATGTATTTCCTA
>TARA_B110000503_G_scaffold143154_2_pt1 | contig 19936 bp, 21 predicted proteins | sample TARA_B110000503 | Tara Oceans TARA_B110000503 (sample SAMEA4397472) | marine metagenome | biome: Polar Biome; feature: [SRF] surface water layer (ENVO:00010504); material: water (ENVO:00002006), including particulate matter (ENVO:01000060) such as... | depth 5 m | reverse complement strand
CAATCCGTCGCGCAGCCATTGCACTGCCGCCCCTGCAATAAAAATCGAGCCTTCGATGGCATAGGTTACGTTGCCGTCGAGCTGGTACGCGATGGTGGTGAGTAGGCGGTGTTTCGAGGTAACGGCAGTTGTGCCTGTATTCAGCAGCGCAAAACAACCTGTGCCATAGGTTGACTTGAGCATGCCCGTTTCAAAACAGGCTTGCCCAAGGGTGGCAGCTTGCTGGTCGCCGGCAATGCCAGCGATGGTAATGGGGTTGCCAAACAATGTAGTGGCGCCAAAATCTGCCGCGCAGTCTTTCACTTCAGGCAACAGCGACGCAGGAATATTAAACAGAGATAGCAGTGTCTCATCCCATTCCCCGCGGTGAATATTGTAGAGCAGGGTGCGCGACGCGTTGGTGGCATCGGTGGCGTGAGATCTGCCCTCGGTCAGGTTCCACAGTAGCCAAGAGTCAATTGTGCCAAAGGCTAACTCGCCGCGGTTGGCTTGGTCCCGTGCGCCCGGAACATGGTCAAGCAACCACGCAATTTTTGTCGCTGAAAAGTAGGGGTCGAGCAGCAGGCCGGTTTTACTGCTGACCAGCGCCTCGCGTCCCTGCTCTTTGAGTGAGTTGCAATAGTCCGCTGTGCGGCGATCTTGCCAGACAATCGCATTGTGTATTGGAGCGCCGGTTTTTCTGTGCCAAATAACGGTGGTTTCACGCTGATTGGTAATGCCGATACCGGCGATCTGCTGTGCCTCGATACCCGCTTTGCCGATGGCTTGTTTAGCGGTATCGAGAGTGGTTTGCCAGATATCCATTGGGTTGTGTTCGACCCATCCAGCCGCGGGAAAGTGCTGAGCAAACTCACATTGCGCTTGCGCGACAATCTTGTACTGACGATCAAATAGAATGGCCCGCGATGACGTGGTGCCTTGGTCGAGTGCGAGTATAAGTTTGTCTGTAAGGTTGCTCATGGTGTTCGCCCTGCTCGTGATAAATGCATTACTTTTCTTTGGCAACAACGACCACTTGTGTGCCGGTTAATAGGTCGTGCATACAGGCTCTATCGGGCAGGAGACAGCGTAGGTAACCGAGGCCAAAAACTGCCAGTGACAGGGGGGCGAGCAGGCTGCGTTTGAGGCATTGCTCAGGGCTAGCCAGCGTGCCATCGGGCTGTTGCAGTTTGAGACGCCACGATTTCATACCGAGCGTTTGGCCCTGTTTACGCCAACATATATAGTAGTAACTGATCAGAGCAGCAATCCAACCGGCAAAGCTCAACCACTGCAACACTGGGCCAGGTTGGACATCTTCGAGGTGGTCAGTGCCGTTGAAAATAACTTTTATCAGCAATAAAAGTAGTCCGTAGGCCAATGTTATAGCGAACAACAGAAAGGCATCGTAAATAAACGCAGCCAAGCGTCGCCCAATACCGGCAATTGGAACTGGGTCATTCAGCGGCTTTGTTTCAGGCTTAGTCATAAAATAGTCGTCGTCCTCGTGAATCATGTTCGGATTCTGCCGAAAGCCAGTACAATGCGCAATCAATAGAAAATTCATTAGGAGAGTTTCGTGGATTGGATTTATGGCATCCATGCAGTGCAGACCATGCTCAAGTCGGCCCCACAGCGGGTGCGCGAGGTACATGTGCAGAGAGGGCGCGAGGATGAGCGGCTACAAAAGATTCACAAGCTTGCCGAGCAGCACGGTGTCACCCTGCAATGGGCCACGGTGAAAAACCTCGATGCAAAGGTGGAAGGTCGCCATCAGGGGGTGATTGCTCTCTGTGAGTCGGGCCAGACCTTTGATGAGCACTATCTGCTTCAGGTCGCTGAACAGCAGGGTATCAATGCACTTTTTTTAGTGTTGGATGGTGTCACTGACCCGCACAATCTCGGCGCCTGTCTCCGCTCTGCGGATGGTGCGGGCGTGCATGCGGTGATTGTGCCAAAGGACAATTCGGTGGGATTAACACCGGTTGTACAGAAAGTGGCCTGCGGTGCCGCAGAGTCAGTGCCGCTAGTGATGGTCACCAACTTGACGCGAACCCTTGAGAAACTTCAGCAGCAAGGCGCGTGGGTGGTGGGTGCAGTCGGCGAAGCGGAACAATTAATTTATGATCTCGATCTGAAGGGCGCGCTGGTATTGGTGATGGGCGCTGAGGGAAAGGGCATCAGGCAGTTGACGCGCAAGCAGTGTGACTATTTAGTTAAGCTGCCGATGGCCGGTGAAGTGAGTAGCTTAAACGTCTCGGTGGCTACAGGGGTCTGTTTATTTGAAGTCGTCAGACAGCGTCGAGGTTAAGAAATAACAGGCGTAAATAGCATTAATTGTGTTGCCTGAAGAATTGTAAACTATGCTTCTAAGTCTTGCCTGCGACGCTAAATCGAAAAATAATACGCTGGCCAAACAAACATGAGTTAGATGAGAACATCGATAAATCAACGAACCTCGTTGCAGAATGTAAAAAATGACTTACACGATTCCAAATATTTTGAGTATCTCCAGGCTGGCGCTTGTTCCAGTACTGGTTGCCTTAGCTTATTTTGGCGAAGCCCAGGCATTTTTAGCCGTACTGGCGGTGTCGCTGCTCAGCGATGCCTTCGACGGTTATATTGCGCGCAAACTCAATCAAACCACTGAGCTCGGCGCGCGTCTCGACAGTTGGGGTGATGTACTTACCTACGGCGCGATGATACTCGGCCTGTATTGGGTGTGGCCTGAGGTGTTCGACGCACAGGTGTGGTTTCTTGTCGCAGCGACACTCTCTTTTGTTGTGCCAGTGTTAGCCGCGCTGATGAAGTTTGGTGTGTACCCAAGTTATCACACATGGGCGGCGAAAACCGCCGCTGTGCTTATGGCCCCCGCGTTTTATTGGCTCACACTCGGTGCGGAAGAAGGGTTTTTCCAAGCGGTGATTGTGTTCCATATTATCGTGGCTTGCGAAGAGCTGGCCATCACCCTCCTGTTGGATGAACCCCGCGCCGATGTGCGCTCAGTCTTCAGTCTTTCGTCCATCGCAAAAAGCGACGACAAACAGCGCTGAAAAGCGCTGAAAATGTCGGTTGCAACCAGCAAGTCAACTCACTACAATAGCGCGCCTTACAGCGTCCGGGCCTAGCTCGGGCACTCCTTGTCTCACTGCGGCGACCTAAGGGCGTTAGTGGGAGACTGTTTAATCCTTGAGGAGATACAATGCGTCACTACGAAATCGTGTTTCTAGTCCACCCGGACCAGAGCGAGCAAGTATCCGGTATGATCGAGCGCTACACTGCTTCTATTGAAGCGGGTGCAGGCAAGGTCCACCGTCTAGAAGATTGGGGCCGTCGTCAACTGGCTTACCCAATTAACAAAATTCACAAAGCTCACTACATTCTTATGAATATCGAATGTGGTCAGGATGTTCTCGACGAGCTTAACTCAACGTTCCGCTACAACGATGCCGTTCTTCGCAGCTTGGTTATTCGTCGCGATGAAGCTATTACAGCTGAGTCACCGATTATGAAAGCTGAAAACGCTGAGAAAGCAGATAAAGAAGCTCGTGAACGTCGCGCTGCTGCCAAGCAGAAAGCTGACGATGCGAAAGCCGCTGAAGATGCCGCAGCAAATGCATCAGATGACGATGAGTCGGAAGCGAATGAGGGAGAAGAATAATGGCTAAGTTTGTGCGTCGTCGTAAGTTTTGTCGGTTCAGCGCTGAAGGTGCTATTGAAATCGACTACAAAGATATCGAAACCTTAAAGGGCTACGTTTCTGAGAGCGGCAAAATTGTACCAAGCCGTATTACAGGAACCAAAGCGCGTTATCAGCGTGAACTGTCAGAAGCAATTAAGCGCGCGCGCTATATTGCTCTGTTGCCATACACTGATAGCCACCAGTAAAGGTTAAATCCCCTTGCGAGCCCTGGCACAATTTATTATGCGTGGGCGTGCACAGGCTTGTGGCACGGCGTTGGTTGGTAGTTTACTGCCGCTAATCAGCCCCGCCGCAGTCGGCTTGGTAGCATTGCGCAAGGGTAACTCGGAGGCATTGATTGTCGCGCTGTGGGCGTTATTACCCTGGTTGGCGATCTACCTGAGTTCAGATCTAACGCCTTTTATGACGTTAGTGCCAGTGGCCGGTTTAGTTGTGACTCTGGTTGCTGCAGGTGTTTTACGAGTCATTGTTTCATGGCAGTGGACATTGTTGGTCACCGCTTTTTTGAGTGCAGTATCAGCAGCAGCCTTTGCGTTTATTGCAAATGTCGCGGTTGATCAAATTGTTGCAGATGTTGCTGGGCTAGTGGCTCAGGTCAACAGTCAAGCGGGTGTTTCTGAGGAACTTCAGTTTGTCCCAAGTAGGGCTTTTGTGCTTGGACTGCTGGCTTGGATGGTTGCACTGACAGCAGTTGCCAGTTTGTTTGTTGCGCGATGGTGGCAGGCGGTTTTGTTTAATCCGGGTGGATTCAAAGAGGAATTTCACCAGTTTCGATTAGATAAAACCTTAGCGATTGCTATGTTCGCTGTAGTGGTTGTTGGCGTGGCTTTGCCCCGTGAATATGCGCCTTGGATTGAACTGGTGTCGCTGCCGCTGTTAATTGCTGGCATCGCTATGGTCCACTCAAGTGTCGCGTTAATGGGGTGGGGCGGTCAGTGGCTTGGATTGATGTATTTTGGACTGCTGTTTATTGGCCCCACAGGTGTTCTGTTAGTTGGCCTTGCAGTGGTAGACAGCATATTGAATTTACGCTCCAGGCTTGCGGCCTTTAAAAATCGCAACTCTTGAGCCTAGTGTAAGAAGAGGATAGTACGATGGAAGTTATTCTGTTAGAAAAAATTGGTAAGTTGGGCGGTATTGGTGACAAAGCAAACGTGAAAGCGGGCTTCGGTCGCAACTATTTGATCCCACAAGGCAAGGCTGTATTTGCCACTGAAGCAAATAGCATTGCTTTTGAACTGCGTCGTGCAGAACTCGAAGCCAATGCTGCTGCCAAGCTGGCAGAAGCGCAAACTCGCGCAGATGCTTTGGCAGCTATCGGCTCTGTGACTATTAGTGCTATTGCCAGCGATGAAGGCAAGCTGTTTGGTTCAGTAGGCTTGCGCGAAATTGAAGACGCAATTGCAGCGGCCGGCGGCGATATCGCTAAAAGCGAAATCAACATGCCAGAAGGTCCAATTCGTTTTGTTGGCGAGTTCTCTGTTGAGTGTCAATTGCATTCAGATGTTCTTCAGAACATCACTGTTATCGTTGAAGCTGAATAAGCGTCCGCAAGAAAACAGGTAAATTTATTGCATAACGGCACTGCTTCTGAATAAGATGCAGTGCCGTTTTTGTATAATTTTTACACAGGTTTCCGGTCAAAAAAATGAACGAAGCGTTATTTGCAGAACCCACAGCGAGTCAGCCGCTGCCTCATTCCATTGAGGCGGAACAGGCGGTGCTCGGCGGGTTGATGCTTAAGAACGACGCCTTTGACACCATTGCTGAAGTTCTTTCAGACAGCGATTTTTACAATAAAGATCACCAGCTGATTTTCAATGCCATGAGCAATCTGGCCGCCGAGAATCAGCCTTTCGACCCCATCACTCTCAGCGAATCACTTCAGAACAGTAACCTATTGGCCGATATCGGCGGTGCTGGCTACCTTGTTGATCTCGCCCAAAACACACCCAGTTCGGCCAATATTCAGGCTTACACACAGATTGTTCTTGAGCGCTCAATTGTCCGGCAGTTGATTGGCGCAGCCAGTGAAATTGTTCGCAAAGGTTACAATCCGCTCGGCTGGGACAGTTCTAAGTTGTTGGCTGAAGCTGAAAGTCGCTTACAGGAAATTATTGAAAACCGCCCCAAAAAAGGTGGCTTTAAAGAAGTTAACGCGCTGCTAAAAGAGGCCGTTGAGCGCCTTGATGAATTATTTAAAAGCGATGCTCAAATCACCGGTATGAGCACCGGCTTTAAAGATCTTGATGAGATGACATCCGGGTGGCAGAAATCGGATTTAGTGATTGTCGCAGGCCGTCCGTCGATGGGTAAGACGGCGTTCGCCATGAATATGGTCGAGTATGCGACGCTCAATCAAACACGTCCGGTGCTAGTTTTCTCACTTGAGATGCCAGCCAGCCAGCTGATTATTCGTCTGCTCTCTTCAATTGGCAAAATTGACCAAACTCGAATGCGCTCGGGAAATCTCAGTGAAGATGACTGGCCGAGACTGAGCAGCGCAGCCCAGCGTCTCAAAGATCGGCCGCTATTTATTGATGATACCTCCGGTATTACGCCCCTCGAGATGCGCAATCGCATCAAGCAATTTACCCGTGAGCGGGTAGAGCAGCTGCGCCAAGCGTGGCATGCCAAGCACGGGTCGGACACCCCGGCAGATATGGAGAAAATCAACCAGCAGGCCCAGCCAGGGCTGATCATGGTCGATTATCTTCAGCTGATGAGCGGTAATAATCCCTCTGAGGGTCGAGTGCAGGAGATTTCTCAGATCTCCCGTGAATTAAAAAATCTTGCGCGCGAATACGAATGCCCAATGATTGCCTTGTCGCAGTTGAGTCGAAATGTAGAACAGCGCCCAAATAAACGCCCGGTCAACTCTGACTTGCGTGAATCTGGCGCCATTGAGCAGGACGCGGATGTGATTGTGTTTCTGTATCGCGATGAGGTTTACAACGAGGACAGTCCCGACAAAGGCAGTGCCGAAATTATCATAGGCAAGCAGCGAAACGGGCCAATCGGCACCTGCAGGCTGGCCTTCCTAGGCAAATACACCCGCTTTGAGAATTTAGCGGGCGATTACTTCGCCGACCACTAGCTTTTCCTGATTAGGTAATCAAAATGCGAATCTTTCACACTGTTAGTGGTCTTCGAGATGCGTTGACTGTTCATCGTCGTGGCGGGCTGCGAATCGGCTTCGTACCCACCATGGGTAATTTGCATGATGGTCATATCGCCTTGGTCAAGCAGGCTCGTGAAACCTGCGATATTGTGGTTTGTTCAATTTTTGTCAACGCATTGCAGTTTGGTCTGAATGAGGATTGGGACAAGTACCCACGCACTTATGAGACTGATTGCGGCAAGCTGCGCGATGCTGGCTGTGACTATCTGTTTCATCCTGAAGATCGCGAAATGTACCCCAACGGTCTCGACACCCAGAGTCGTGTTATTTGTCCAACCATGACTGACGTGCTCTGTGGCGCCAGCCGCCCAGGCCACTTTGAAGGGGTCACCACGGTGGTGACCAAGCTGTTTAATATTGTCCAGCCTGACGAAGCAATATTTGGCATCAAAGACTACCAGCAGCTGGCGGTTATTCGTCGTATGGTGGAAGATTTGTGCATGCCCGTCGAAATTACCGCTGCAGAGATTCATCGTGAACCGGACGGGTTGGCCATGAGCTCCCGCAATAGTTACATTACCGCGGAAGAGCGGCCCAAGGTTGTGGTGTTAAAACAGAGTCTAGAGTGGGTGGCTGAGCAGATAAAAGCGGGGCAACGCAATTTTTCCGAATTGGAAACCGCAGGTAAACGTCGTATTACCGAGGCTGGCTTTAAAACCGACTACCTGACCGTTAGCAACAGTAAGACCCTCAATCCAGCGGCCGAGGACGACAAGGAGATTACCATCCTTGGCGCCATGTACACCGGCGGGGCGCGGTTGATCGATAATTTGAGTATTAAACTGAAATAGCATCACCCAAAAATTTTTTGAACGGAGGTTTACGATGTTGTCGATGTATTTAAAAGCGAAGTTGCATATGGGCGCAGTCACCCAGGCCGAACTTTGGTATGACGGTTCTTGCGCGATTGACGCTGATTTATTAGCTCTGTCAGGGATGCAGCCATTTGAACAAATCGATATCTACAATGTGACCAACGGTGAGCGGTTCAGCACCTATGTGATTGTCGCTGAGGCGGGCTCGGGAATTATTTCAATGAATGGTGCGACGGCGCGGAAGTGCCAAGTGGGCGACCGAATTATTATTGCCAGTTATGGCCTTTTTACTGAGCAAGAAGCCTCTGAATACAAGCCTAAACTGGTCTACTTGAATCCTGATAATAGCGTCGAGCGCAGCGCCAATACTATTCCATTGCAGCGTCAGGAGTAACTGGAGTCGGCGGATTGAGCTGTTTCAGCAACTTGCGCATCTTGAAAGCAATCCAGCTACAGAGGTCCCTGTAGCTGGATTTTTTTCATCAGGGGTTAGCTGACGTGTTAGAAGTCAAAGCGAACATCGAATGAAAACGAATCGAAATCATCGCTAGACCCGTAATTCAAGCCAAGTGATAGTGTTGGCATGGTGAAGTAGCGAGCGCCGAGCAGGTAGCCTGTTTCGCTGCCATCTTCAATATCTGCATAGTTTAACAATGCTTGCAGTTCGATTTCTTGAGTTGGCTTAGCGCGCACGCCAGCGGACAGAATATAACCATTGCCATCTTCCGTGAAGTCAAAAAATTCAACTTCAGCATCGGCATAAGACAATGTCGCGACAAAGTCTGTTGCGTCGCTGATCGGCGTATGGAAGCCAAGGCCAATACTAAATTGAGTTGCTTCAATATCATCTGAGTCTGACTCAATTTCAAATTTATCGTCGGATGAAATAGAGGTGTAGTCGCCAATCACGAAAAAAGAGTCGTTCAATGCGTGGCTGCCATAAATGCCAAACCCGCTAAAATCGACATCCGCAATATCGCCTGTCATGTAGCCGACACCAGCGTGGCTATAAGAAAGGGGGCTGTCGGCCGCTAATGCAGACCATGAAACAATGGAGCTAAGTGCGCCAACGATGAGGGTTTTCTTAATCATGAAGTATTTCCTTATAAATGGGTTGATGTCAGTGACGCCTTTGCCTCACTTCGGAATTACTTTAGTGCAAGAAAATACCTTTTGCTGAAAATTATTAGGTTTTATGATCGAGCGCACAAAAAATCCCAGCGCGTGCTTTCTGGCGGAGTTTTGATCCATTTCTGGGCCTGAATAGGCTTGAGCAGGGCCACTCAAGAGAATATTTTGGAGAGATATTGATTTCGAAATAGGCCGCGATTATCCGCAGTATAGAGTGTAATTATGGCTTGCTGTTGGATAATTGATGTTGATGATGTGCTTGAAAACCCTATAATGCCACTGACACCGCGTGCCGGACACTCCATTGCTCAGTTGCTTGCTTATCGTCGCCGAGACATCCACGCCAGTTCATATTTAGACCCACCGTGCAGCACGTTGCATCTTGTCGCGTTGATTGACGAGTCGCGTAATATTTTTGTTGTTCCGCTATAAAGGAGAATCAATATGTATCAAAACAGTGAAAAATCTCAGCAGCTACTGGAAAGGCTGAACACTTTTTTTGATCAACACATTTACCCCAATGAAGAGGCCTACGCCCGACAGCTCCATGCGGCGGAAAACCGCTTCGCCCCGCTTCCATTGATGGAAGAGTTGAAAGCGAAAGCGAAAGCGGCTGGGCTTTGGAATCTTTTTGTGCCGCCATCGCATGAAGAATACTGCGACCACGGCGGGTTGACCTTTGCAGAGTACGCGCCTTTGTGTGAGGTAATGGGGCGGGTGATTTGGTCGCCAGAGGTGTTTAATTGCAACGCGCCGGACACAGGCAACATGGAAGTGTTTATGAATTACGCAACCAAGGATCAGCAGAATAAATGGCTAAAACCACTGTTGAACGGTGAAATTCGATCGTCGTATGCGATGACAGAGCCCCAAGTGGCGTCCAGTGATGCAACCAATGTCGAAACCAGCATTGTAAGAGATGGGGACGAGTGGGTGCTCAACGGCCGGAAATGGTTTATCACCGGCGCTATGAACGAACGCACCCGTATTTTTATTGTCATGGGCAAGTCCGATCCCAGTAATCCGAATCGTCACTTACAGCAAACACAGGTGCTGGTGCCAAAAGGTACTCCGGGTCTGCGATTGATCAGGCCGTTGACCACATTGGGTTATGACGACGCGCCTATTGGTCACGCTGAGCTGGTCTTTGAAAATTGCCGTGTGCCCCTAGAGAACGTATTGCTCGGTGAAGGCCGCGGCTTTGAGATTGCCCAGGGGCGACTTGGCCCAGGACGGATGCACCACTGCATGCGTCTGATTGGCGCCGGTCAGCGGGCGCTGGAGTTGGCCTGCAAGCGCGCCGTGTCGCGCACCACCTTTGGTCGCCAGCTGAGCAAGCATCAATCGGTGCGCGAAGATATTTCGCGCATGTTTTCAGAAATAGAAATGGCGCGCCTTCTTGTTCTAAAGACTTGCCATAAAATTGATCAGCAGGGCGTGCCAGCTTCTGTCGATATGATTGCTGCGACCAAGACAACCATACCGCTCTTGATCCAGAACGTGATCGATCGCGCCATGCAGATGCACGGTGCTGGCGGTTTGACCGAAGACTACTGCATGGCTGAGGCGTTTAATTATGCGCGCTGGTGTCGTCAGGCTGATGGCCCAGATCAGGTTCATCAGATGGCCTTGGGTAAGCAGATTATTGAACGCTACTCCGGTGAAAAAGCCTAATTCAAAAAACCGCTAGGACAACATGATGCAGTCAAACTTTGATTTTGATACAGAAAAATTAGCCGCGTATCTTGAGCGCCATGTCCCTGGTTTTACAGGGCCGTTAGTCGCTGAAAAATTTTCCGGCGGCCAGTCTAATCCGACATTTAAAATCACCACAGCCACGGGACAATATGTTCTGCGTCGCAAGCCCCCGGGGGAGCTGTTGAAGTCCGCGCATGCTGTTGATCGCGAATTTAAAGTACTCGCGGCTCTCGCCAATACTGATGTGCCGGTGGCTGCGGTTTATCACCTCTGCGAGGACGATGAGGTGATTGGCAGCATGTTTTATCTAATGGAATTTAAAGCGGGCAGAGTATTTTGGGATCCGGCCCTGCCCGATCTCGACAATGCTCAGCGCGCGGCTATTTTTGATGAAATGAACCGCGTCATGGTTGCGTTGCACTCAGTGGACATCGATGCTGTTGGTTTGCGCGATTTTGGCCGCCCGGGCCATTACTTTCAGCGCCAGATTGATCGATGGACCAAGCAGTACCGAGCTGCCGAGACCGAAGTGATTGCCGATATGGATACACTTATTGAGTGGCTGCCAAACAATACGCCCGACGATGACGGCCAACTGGTGTTGGCTCACGGTGATTTTCGTCTCGACAATATGATGTTTCACCCAACGGAGCCACAGGTTATGGCGCTGCTCGACTGGGAACTGTCGACGCTGGGTCATCCCTATGCGGATCTCGCTTATCAGTGCATGCAGCTGCGTCTGGCCAATGGCTCTGTGCTTGCAGGACTCGGTGGTATTGATCGAAAGGCGTTGGCCATTCCCACGGAGGAGGAGTACGTTGCCCTCTATTGCCAACGCATGGGTTTGCAGGGTATTCCAAATTGGAATTTTTACGTTATTTTCAGCATGTTTCGCTTCGCCTCTATTCTTGAAGGCGTTGGTCGACGTGCCCTCGATGGCAATGCGTCGAGCGATAAGGCAGGGCAGATGAAAGGCTTGGTGAGGCCCCTTGCTAAAATGGCTGTCGAATTGATTGCTGGTTGATTGAGTTGCAGCTAATCATTTCTATAGACTAAAGTTTATTCGCCACCTCTACTTATTTGCGAGTAAACTAACCTTTGTCGCCTTTTTTATTAAAAACAGCCTTGATTGTTTTAAGTGAATTGTTTTAAATCAAAATTCTGGTAACCTGCGAGTGCAAAATAGTTTAAAAAATCTCATGATGGTTTTTTATTGGTAAAGCACTCAAGAAAATGAATGGAGCATCGAAAGTGGTCTCAGGAACAACGACGAAAGCAGTGGGTAAGAAGTCAGCATCTAGCAGTCGACCGCAGCGCAATGAGAAGGGATGGCAGGCAGAAAAAAGTGTAATGACCCGCACGGCGATCCTCGAAGCAACGATCAAGTGCCTTTTGGAATTAGGTTACGCCAATACAACCACCGCTTTAATTGCCAACTACGCGGGCTTGTCGCGCGGCGCTATGATGCACCACTTTCCATCGCGGATGTCTGTGATGAAAGCGGTTGTGGACTACTTGCATGTTTTGCGGCTGAGCGAATACCGCGAAGTAATGGCCGATATAGATGATCCCAATCGAAAATTAACCCTGAAGGCCATCAATGAATCGGTAGAAGCCGCCTGGCACTACGTAAATGTCCCATCGTTTTTAGCCTATCAGGAGCTGCTGTCGGCGTCCCGGACAGATGCGGAATTGCGGCATATTATTGAGCCAGTTGAGAAAGACTTCGAAAAACAGTTTTTAGATACAGCCAAGGCCGTATTTCCCCATTGGCAAAATTTGGCAGGGCTGGAAGCCGCCCATGATTTAGTGCAATTCCTGATGAAAGGTATGGCCTTGAGCCATATGTCAGTGCGCAAAAAAGTGCGGGCTCAACATGTGATGACGTACCTTTCTGAGATTCTTTACAATATTTACAACGATGCCGATTTAATCGAGAAGTAAATCCCCTCTGGCTGCGGGCCCGGCGCCCGCAGTAGTTTTAGCACGCTTATCCCACACAGTTCCCTATCCGTTTTCCTTTGCGCCCCTTATCCGTTCGCAGCACTCTGCTCTGCCTGTGTCGCTTTTAGCGCCGATTTTTGGCCGACATACGTTGGCCGCTACTTTATTCGGGACAAAGATGTTGCAGGTCGTTTGATTTGCTAATATGATCTTTTAAAAAGAAACAGGCTTGTCTGTTTTATAGAAAGCTGCAGCTAGTTACATGATTGCGATGCGGCGCGCCATAATCACTTAAAGAGGGGTAATGTCATGGGTCGTTTTACTGGAAAAGTAGTCTCTATTGTCGGTGCAGCAGGGAAAGATAATATGGGGCAGGTAATGGCCCGACGCTTTGCTGCAGAGGGCGCAAAGGTGGTGGTATCTGGCCGCAACGAAGCGGCGCTGCGCGCCATCGCTGAAGAAGTAAACGGTGACTGGGTACTCTGCGACTTTACTAAAAAAGCGTCGATTGACGCGATGATTGACACCATCGTTGCGCGTCATGGTCGCGTTGATGTGGCGATCAACTCAACGGGGTGGGGCCTTCTGGTTCCCCTGCCAGACAATTCAGAAAGCGATCTCGATCAAATGATCGACCTGCAGTTTAAAGGGCCATTTGTTTGGTTACAAAAGCTGGTTCAGGTGATGGACGCAACCGGCGGCTCGATTATTCAGATTTCCTCAGCAACAGCCAAAATTATGTTGGATGATCATGCAGCTTACATGGGTACTAAAGCGGGCACTGATCATCTTATCCGCTGTGTGGCGAATCAATATGGCTGCAAAGGTATTCGCGCTAACAGTATCTCTCCGGGTTTAACTGAAACGCCTATGACCGCTGGCGCTCTCACCAGTGCTGCGCTGCTCAAAGAGTTTGAAACCTGCTATCCGCTGGGTCGAATTGGCAGCAGTGCCGATATTGCTGCGGCGGCTTTATTCCTTGCCTCTGATGAATGCTTTATGACCGGCGAGAATCTTCAGGTCAATGGTGGCCTGTGTCTGCGTCGCAATCCTCGCGGCACAGAGTTATTTGACGCGATGGTGGCGGCGGGCGAAATCTCCGCTTAAGGGATTCGCAGTAATGATTTAATCGGTTCACGAAAAAAGGCATAACAATGAAGCTCAACAATAAAGTGGTATTGATCACAGGTGCCGGTGGTGGCATCGGTATGGCGGCATCGAGAAAGTTTATTGCCGAGGGTGCAAAGGTCATGCTGGCAGATATCGGCACATCGGTGACACAGCAACTGGTGGATGAGTTTGGCGCCGAGCGATGTGCGTGCGTTGCGGTTGATGTTACTCAGGCAGATCAAGTTGAGAATATGGTTAATGCTTGCGTTGCCGCTTTTGGTGGCGTTGACGTCTTTGTCGCCAATGCCGGTATTGAGGGAAAGATTGCCTCTATCGTTGATAGTGATGTTGCCAACCTTGATCAGGTGCTTGCGGTAAACGTTCGTGGTGTTTGGTTGGGATTACATTATGTGATTCCAGTGATGCGCGATGGTGGTGGCGGCAGCATTATGATCACCTCCTCGGGCGCGGGTGTTAAGGGCTCGCCGAATACCGCCGCTTACAACACAAGTAAACATGCGGTGATTGGCCTCATGCGCTGTGCTGCGCTTGAGTGCGCGCAGTATGGTATACGCGTCAATACGGTGAATCCTGGCGCGGTTGAGACACGCATGATGGAATCTATCGAGAATGGTTTTGCGGCAGCAGGCGCGGGTGATTTTAAGGCGATGGTTGAGGCCGTTACGCCGCTGGGCCGCTATGGTCAGCCTGATGAAATTGCCAATATGATGGTGTTTTTGGGCAGCGACGACAGCAGCTATTGCACAGGCAGCGTCTACATGGTCGATGGCGGCAACGCGACCTGATTGACAACAATAAAAACGACGGAGCTGGATAGCATGACATTTGATTTTCACGGTAAGGTTGTTCTTGTCACCGGTGCAGCAGCGGGCTTGGGCTTCGCTTGCGCTAAAGCATTTACCGATGCGGGAGCAACGGTTGTGATGACGGATATTGTTCAAGAATCTCTCGACAAGGCGGTTGAAGAACTGCGTTCCGCTGGCGCCGAGGTTTTTGGTGTTTGCAACGACGTCAGTAAATCGAGTGATGTGTCTGCCATGGTTGACGCTATTGTTGAGCGCTACGGTAAGCTCGATATCGCGGTTAACAATGCTGGCACAGCATCGCCTTTAGCGAACTTCCACGAGGTCACGGAAGCGGAATTTGATCGTGTGATTGCGGTTAATCTCAAGGGCGTATGGCTCTGTATGCAGGCAGAAATTCGCCAGATGTTGAAGCAGGGGGAGGGGCGCATAGTGAATATGGCCTCAGCGACCAGTCGCAATACCTACCCCAATGCTGCGCCTTATGTGACCAGTAAATTTGCGGTTGCTGGGTTGACGCGCACGGTGGCTGTGGATTATGCGGAGCGTAATATCCGTATCAATGCCATCTGTCCCGGCAACGTTGCGACACCACTGGTGGTGAGTATGGTCAAGGATCTCTCCGTGCTGTCGGCGAAACATGCGATGAAAAGAATGGGTACGCCTGAAGAGGTGGCCAATGGTGTTATGTTCCTAGCCTCTGATTTGTCTTCGTTCAGTACGGGCAGTTTGTTGGAAGTGGATGGCGGCTGGAATGCCATCTAACTCTGCGTCATGATCGGCGCATAAGTTGGCTTTAGAATAGTGTCGACGCAGTTTTAGGGGGTGTATCTTGTGACCTGCGTCGGTGTCATAAACCTTTAATAGTAATAAGAAAAAAATAAGGAAACCTGTTATGTCTAGATTATCAAACAAAGTTGCGATTATTACCGGTGCTGCGTCAAATCCGGGTTTAGGTCATGCTATTGCTGTGCGCTTTGCGCAGGAAGGCGCCAAGTTAGTGATTACTGATATTGATCTAAAGGGCCTCGCCGCGTGTGAAAAAGAGCTTGTTGCTCTGGGTGCTGAGGTGCTGTCTATGGAGCAAAACGTGGTCAGTGAACAGCGCTGGCAAGAAGTGGTTGACGCCACTGTTGAGCGTTTTGGTCGTCTCGATATTCTGGTGAACAATGCGGGTATTGCCGTGATGCGCCCGATTAGCCAGTTCACTCAGGCGGATTACGATCTGCAGATGGACGTAAACATTCGCAGCGTCTTCCTCGGTTGTCAAAAAGCGCTTCCAGCAATGATTGCCGCGGGTGGCGGTTCCATTGTCAATATGTCCTCGGTCGCGGCCTTGAGAGGTATTCCGGGCGTGTCGGTTTACGGTGTTGCGAAAGCTGGCGTGCAGATTTTGTGTAAAGGTATTGCTCTTGAATACGCTGCCCACGGTATCCGCTGTAACTCGATCCACCCCGGTCTGATCGACACCAATATTCAAAATGACTCCCGTCGCGACAATCCTGAAGAGTTTGAAAAGCTGGGCGCCACCGTGCCATTTGGCCGCATGGGTTACCCTGTTGAAGTGGCAAACTGCGCGCTCTTCCTCGCGTCCGATGAATCAAGCTATGTGACGGGTACTGAGCTAGTTGTTGATGGCGGTCTTATTGCGAAGTAAGTGTGCGCCGCACGAGCGGTGCCAAAGACAGTAAATGAAACAGCCCAGAGCGTGCCTTGAAATGACGCTCTGCGGTGCTTTTAGATTCCATTAGATTCAATTTTTTGATTGCAATTGCAGAGGATAGAGCAGTGAAACCTGAGACTTCCCGATACGCGCAAGGATTCGATATGCCTGTGCGCGGCGATATCATCACCTCGGACCGGTATATTTCAGATGCGTTTATGGCGCGCGAAAATGAGCTGTTGTGGCCCTATGTTTGGCACTTGGGCGGCATGATGGCAGAGCTTCAAGAAGAGGGTGACTATGTGCGCCACAATCTTGGCACTGAGTCGGTGATTATGGTTCGCCAAGCTGATGACTCCATCAAGGCGTTTTATAACTCCTGTCCGCACCGTGGCAATCGCTTGGTACTAGGCGATCTTGGTGGCAGCGATAGAATTACCTGCGGCTATCACGGTTGGCAGTTTTCGCCCGATGGTGTTTTGATAAAGGTTCAAGATCCCGATGATTTTCCTGGCGGAAATCCCTGCGGCAAAGTGCGCCTGAAAGAGTTGCGCTGTGAGACTTGGGGTCCGTTTGTCTTTTATTGTATGGACGCTGATGCGAAACCCCTGCTGGAATGGCTTGATCCTCTGCCTGAACGATTAAAATCCTACGGATTGGATAACTGGATACGGGTCATGTACCTGTCCGCTGACGCCAATTTCAACTGGAAGATTATTCGCGATAATTTTAACGAAAGTTACCACTTGCCAACGATCCACCCCGAGTTGTCTACGTTTATCAATGATGGTCTCTCAGATACGCTATTTGAAATGTATGAAAGCGGTCACAACTCAATGTGGATGAAAGGTCATCAGGCCACCACGCGCAATCCAGCGTTTCAAACTGGGGACGTGCCTTCACCCCTTGATGATGTCGCCCGCGCATGGGGCGTTGATCCAGCCGAGTTCAATGGGCGCACGGGTGAAATACGCGACGCGATCATTGCTGCCAAGCGACGTCTCGGACCAGCCCGTGGCTACACCAATTACGAACAAATGAGCGATCAACAACTGGTCGATTATTTTCATTGCACGCTGTTTCCCAATCTCACTATCACGATGTCTCCTGAGCAGTGCCAAATACTGCGCACCGAGCCGCATCCCACTGACCCGCAAAAATGTGTGTTCCACCATTGGGTGTTGGTGCCTCCAGTAGCTGGTATGACTGAGGTCGAAACACCCATTGGCCCGGTTCCTTTGGAATGGGCAGAAAATCGTCATAGCGTATACGGTGATGGGCAATCAGTAGGGTTTGTCGCGGATCAAGATTTAAGTATTGGCACGAGCCAGCAGCAAGGACTCAACTCCCGGGGTTTTAGTGGCTGCATACTGACACATCAGGAAAAGCGTGTGCAGCGTTTTCACGAACTTCTTAATGACTACGTGAGTGGCAAATTTACCGATTCACAAAAATAGGTGGCAAAAATGGTTAGACGCAGTCTCAGTTTGTTGGTCGGTCTTTTTATGGCGTCTGGCGCCTTTGCCGGCGGGGCGCAGCCGCAGCCAAATCCACTGGCGCTGATGCGCGCCGATCACATTATGATTTCTACGGCGGACTACCAGGGCACGGTGGATTGGTACCGCAGCGTTCTCGGTTTTGAGGTTGTCCGTGAGTGGGATATTGACGGCTATCCAGAAGTGGATGTCGGCTATATTGCTGCGAATGGCTTTATGATCGAAGTGGTGGGAACGCCGAAAGAGTTTCAGTCTGAAAAAGTAGCGCCAGATGTGTTTACGGCAATGTCGGACCGCGGTTATGTGCACATCGCCTTTACCAGTGCAGATGTGGACGCTGTGGCGGCGGAGCTGCTCAGTCGCGGTGTTGCGTTGGAACTGCCGCCGACTAACTTCGATGCGGCAGGCGTTCGCTTGCTCTTTATTCGCGATAACAACGGCAACCTGATTGAGATTGTCACACCGCTTTCAGCCTATCGAAAATAGCTCTGCCTAAAAAGGCTCAGTTGATTCGAGCAGACGCGCCCAGCGCTCATTACGCAAGGAAAATAATTATGTACAAACTTAACAATGTCACTGCACTGGGAGTTTTGGCTCTCTCCGTGAGTTTATTTGCCAGCGCAGAGGATGCATCAGTTGTCGAGCAAAAGCCGTCCTATTCAACACCGGTGAGGGAGCATGTTAGCAATCTCTATTGGGGTGATTTGCACTTACATACAAAATTATCTGCCGATGCGTACACCATGGGAACGCGACTGACGAGCGATGAAGCCTACCAATTCGCGCGCGGCGGAACGGTGACCGCGGACAATGGCATGCCTGTAAGATTGCGTCGCCCGTTAGATTTTCTTGCCGTCACAGACCATTCTGAATATCTCGGCGTTTTTGCCCAGTTGGCTGCGGACGACCCTACATTGAAGGGTTGGAAAATGGGTGAAGAGTGGCAGACATTACTGCGCGAAGGGCGAACCACTGAGCTGGCAAAAGCATTTGCCAATGCGATTCAGACAGATGCTGCAGAATATCAAACCCCGGGGCCAGTGCGCAGCGGTCTTTGGGCCAGCGCCGCCGCTGTCGCCGACAAGTACAACGAGCCGGGGCTATTTACCGCTTTTGTGGGTTACGAGTGGACCTCCATGATTAGCGGCGATAATCTCCATCGCGTGGTTATCTACAAAGATGGCGCCGAGGTGGCGTCAAAGCGCGTTCCTTTCTCTGCTCAAGATAGCACGGACCCAGAGGATCTCTGGTCTGCCTTATCTGCCTATGAAGAGAGCACTGGCGGCGAAGTGCTGGCCATCGCCCATAACGGCAACGTGAGCAATGGTCGTATGTTTTCGCCCACGCGCTTGAATGGAAAACCGCTTGATGCTAACTATGCGGCGAAACGTGCACGCTGGGAACCCGTCTACGAAACCACTCAGATTAAAGGCGATGGCGAAACTCATCCCTACCTATCGGCAGACGATGAGTTCGCCGATTACGAAACCTGGGATGAGGGCAATATTTCGCTCACTCAAGCTAAAACACCCGATATGTTGCAATATGAGTACAGTCGCTCGGCACTCAAAGAGGGCCTGCGCCACGAAGCCAATTTGGGCGTTAACCCGTTCAAGTTTGGCTTGATCGGCAGCACCGATTCTCACACGGGTATGTCCACGACCAACGAAGACAATTTCTTTGGTAAGTTTGCCCACGATGAACCCTCGGCGGATCGCACTGAAAAGCGCATGGCCAATCAGCTACAAAAAATTTGGAAGCTTGTATCCTCAGGTTTAGTGGCTGTATGGTCTGAGGAAAACACCCGCGAATCATTATTCCAAGCCATTAAGCGGCGCGAGGTTTATGCCACCACCGGAACCCGTATTCAGTTGCGCTTTTTTGGCGGTTGGCAATTTGACGCTGCGGATGTCTTGCGCGCTGATTTTGCCACCCTCGGCTATCAAAAAGGTGTCCCCATGGGCGGTGATTTAACCCGCGGTGCCAATACCCATGCCCCCACCTTTATGGTTGCTGCGTCCCGCGACTCGGATGGCGCCAATCTCGATCGTGTGCAAATCGTTAAAGGCTGGCTCGATGCGGAGGGCAACACTCAAGAAAAAGTTTTCGATGTCGCGTGGTCGGCTGGTCGTACCATTGATGCAAAGACTGGCAAATTAGCCTCGGTTGGCAGCACGGTCGATGTCGCAAATACCACCTATAGCAACAGTATTGGCGCCGCTGAATTGGCGACGGTATGGACTGACCCAGAGTTTAACGCGAGCCAGAATGCCTTCTACTACGCGCGTGTTCTGCAGATTCCCACGCCGCGCTGGACAGCCTATGACGCGAAGTATTTTGGTGCCACCATTGATCCTCGCGCCGCGATGGTGACTCAAGATCGCGCCTATTC
>TARA_B110000503_G_scaffold107066_2_pt1 | contig 19946 bp, 17 predicted proteins | sample TARA_B110000503 | Tara Oceans TARA_B110000503 (sample SAMEA4397472) | marine metagenome | biome: Polar Biome; feature: [SRF] surface water layer (ENVO:00010504); material: water (ENVO:00002006), including particulate matter (ENVO:01000060) such as... | depth 5 m | reverse complement strand
ACTAGAGACTTACAAGGTCAATCTCCATTTTTAATAAATTCTAGCTTTAATTATAAAAATACAGATTTAGGTTTTGAAGCCGGTATATATTACAATGTACAAGGTAAAACTCTTGAGGTAGTTGGGACAGGAATTGTTCCCGATGTATATTCAAGTCCATTCCACAGTTTAAATTTAAATTTAAATAAGACATTTGGCAAAGACAATAATACTTCTATTGATTTAAAAATTAAAAACCTATTAAATAATAAGAAAGAAAGCATGTATGAATCTTTCAATACTGCTGATCAGCTTTATTCTTTAAGAGAGTATGGGACAGAAATATCTATAGGCTATAGTTTGAAATTTTAAATAAAATATTCAAATTAATTTAAATTAACATTAAGATAATATTTACTTTACATTGGGTTAGTTTAGTTAAGATATATTTATAGCTGTTAACAAATATGTAGTCATATAGAATAGTTTTAGTCAACTTTACTTTGATTACAAGCTGCTTCAGGCCAAAGCAGCTTTTTTTTTCTTAACACTTACATAACATTGTCAATTATTAATAGTTAGATATTTGTACCGACTAAAATTATCTATACTATGACTAAACAATTTCTTGTAATGAGTTTTTTGCTTATTCCATTACTAAATTTCGGACAAGAGGATTCTAATACTTCTTCATCAGGAGAGCCTCATTTTAAAGCTTTTTGGAATTATCATTATGACTTTACAGAAAACACTATACAAACTAGCGCATTCGAATTATCAAGAGTGTACTTAGGTTATAAATATTCGTTTAATGAATCTGTTTCTGCAAAAATCACCTATGATATTGGCAAAAATAATGCAGGAAGTTCTCATACGGCTTTTTTAAAAATTGCTCAATTAGATTGGAAAGTAAATTCAAAATTTAAGTTAAGCATGGGAATGATTGGCGGTAAGCAGTTTAATGATCAAGAAAAAATATGGGGATATAGATATCTTTATAAAACTCTACAAGACGAATATAAATTTGGAAGTAGTGCAGATTTAGGGGTTAATGCAGAAATAAAAATTTCTGATAAATTAACTTCAAATGTGTTTATTGTTAATGGTGAAGGATATAAAAATGTACAAGATGAGGATGGTAATCAGAGATTTGGAACAAATTTAATTTACAAATTAAATAAGAATATAACGACAAAGATTTATTACGATACACATGCAGTGGTAAATTCAAAAGCAATAAATAATATTGGAATTTTTGCAGGTTATAAGTCTGATAAATTCAGATTTGGAGCAGAATATAATGAAATGCAGAACGGTGAAACGTATAAAACAGCTTCTGAAAATCATATCCTTAAAGGTTTGTCGTTTTACAGTAGTTATATTTTAAATGATAGGTTTGAACTATTTATTAGATACGATAAACTTTCCTCTAACACAATTGGTGGGAGCAACTCAAATTGGAATTATGAAAATGATGGGGCTTTAAATATGATAGGTGTTGAATACAAGGCTGTAAAAGGAGTTAAATTCTCTTTAAATTCAAGAATTTTTAATTATACTGATTCAAATATAAATGATTCTTCATTAATTTATCTTAATGCAGAATTTAAACTTTAAAAAAGAAAAAAATGGATAATATTTATTTATTAATGATAGTTGCATTAGCGGTTTTGGCTATTGCAGATTTAGTGGTTGGCGTAAGTAATGATGCTGTGAATTTTTTAAACTCGGCAATTGGATCAAAAGCTATATCATTTAAGACTATAATGATAGTTGCTAGTGTTGGAATTGCTATTGGCGCTGTATTTTCAAGTGGGATGATGGAAGTTGCCAGGAAGGGTATTTTTAACCCTGAAGCATTTATGTTTAGTGAAATAATGATAATCTTTATGGCTGTTATGATTACAGACATTTTATTATTAGATTTCTTTAACTCAATCGGTATGCCAACCTCTACTACCGTTTCAATTGTATTTGAATTATTAGGTGCAGCTGTAGCTATGGCCTTAATAAAAATTGCTGCCAATGACGCTCAAAGTTTTTCTGACTTAGTTATCTATATAAATACATCTACTGCAACTAAAATAATATTTGGGATTCTGCTGTCGGTCATAGTCGCTTTTTCCATTGGTGCAATTGTACAATGGATATCTAGGTTACTTTTATCCTATGACTTCGAAAATAAAGCAACTTGGATAAGTGCTGTATTTGGTGGTTTAGCGCTTACAGCTATTACATATTTTATCTTAATGAAAGGAATTAAAGGCACTCCATATGCAAAACTAAGTTTTGACCTAATTGGTGGGTTAACAATCAAAGAATTTTTAGAAACAAAAGTGACTTCAATAATAGTTTTTAGCTCTATTTTCTGGTCTTTATTTTCTTATTCACTTATCGCCTATTTTAAAACAAATATTTATAAACTAATCATAATAGTAGGGACCTTTGCATTAGCGCTAGCTTTTGCCGGTAATGATTTAGTTAACTTTATTGGAGTTCCTATTGCAGCATGGCAGTCTTATGAAGCATGGGTAGTGTCTGGTGTTCCTGCTAATGCATTTAGTATGGAAGTATTAGCGTCTAAAGTCCCTACACCAAATGCATTATTGTTAGCAGCAGGTTTAATTATGGTTTTAACACTTTGGTTTTCCGCAAAAGCAAAGAGGGTTGTAAAAACTTCTATAGATTTATCGAAACAAGGAAACACTAAAGAGAGGTTTAATCCAAATTTTTTGTCTAGACTATTAGTTAGATCAGCGAGTAATACATCTGCATTAGTAGAGAGGTTTACACCTGTTGTAGTGAATGATTTTATCGAGAAGCAATTTGAAGAAAAAGAAGTGAAAGCTTCTACGATAAGTGATGAAGACAAGCCTGCTTTTGATTTAGTAAGAGCATCCGTAAATTTAATGGTAGCGGGAATACTAATTTCAATTGCTACTTCTTACAAACTTCCTCTATCAACAACTTATGTAACATTTATGGTAGCAATGGGTACTTCCTTAGCCGACAGAGCCTGGGGGAGTGAAAGTGCAGTCTATAGGGTTGCTGGTGTATTAACAGTAATTGGAGGATGGTTCTTTACAGCCATAGTTGCTTTTAGCGCTGCGGCAGTTATAGCATTTTTAATTAATATTTCAGATTTATTTATTGCAGTATTATTATTTGGAATAATAATAATGGGTATAAAAAATTATTTAAAAGGTAAAGATATAGCAGGTCAGGATGAAGAAGATGAATTATCATTTGATGAAAGCAGTTCATTACAAGGTGTTATTTTTGAGAGTGCAAAAAACATTTCTAAAGTCATTAATCGTGGAGAAAAAGTTTACACTAATGCAATAGAGGGTTTGTCTAAACAAGATTTAGATTTATTAAAAAAGAACAAAAAACAAACCGGTAAACTTTCAACGGCTGTTGATGAATTAAGGGATAACCTCTTTTATTTTATAAAAAACCTAGATGAATCAAGTTTAAATGCTAGTAATTTTTATATTAATCTACTTGGACACCTGCAGGATATAACTCAATCATTAGAATATATAAACAACAGAAGTTATAAGCATGTTAACAATAATCATAGTAAATTAAAATTAACCCAAATAAGAGAGTTAATCGAAGTGAATTCGAGTGTTAGTAATTTCTTTAATGAAGTGAATGAATTATATAAAAATAAGTCTTTTGATGAAATTCAAAATATTATTAAAGAAAAAGATCGCTTATATAGCTTAATTCAAGAGAAAATTCTTGCGCAAGTGAGTAGAACTAGAAATGAAGAAAAGAGTCCAAAAAACACAACTTTATACTTCAACCTTTTACAAGAAACTAAAAATTTATTAAATGCAGTTATGAATCTATTATCTGATTATAATGAATCTCATGACTCCTCAATTAAGCCCGCAAAGCTTGATAGATAAAAGTTTTTATTACAAAAAAAGCTCCTAATATATTAGGAGCTTTTTTTATATAATAAAAGTAATTTTAATTAAGATCCACACATCAAGCAATCATCTCCTTGACCATCTTTAGATTGTGCTATTAACTGCTTCATTTCATCTGCAGTCATTGGTTGAACATCAACATCTTTTGTTTCTGCAAATTTTTGTGCCGTTTTCTCTGCAGCTTGTTTTTTAGTTGCAACAACTTCAGGATTAACTTCTACTTTTGAAACAACTTCAGTTTTAGTTTCAGTGTCTTTTTTAGTTTCGGTAGTTGATTTTGTATCTAGTGTAAACTTAATTGCATCAACTGCACTTTTAGTTCTTAAATAATACATTCCAGTTTTTAAACCACTCTTCCAGGCATAGAAGTGCATAGAGGTTAATTTAGCCATTGTAGCGCCTTCTAAAAATAAATTTAAAGATTGAGACTGATCAATGAAATATCCTCTTTCCTTAGACATATCAATGATGTCTTTCATACTTAATTCCCAAACGGTTCTATATAGTTCCTTAATATCATCTGGAATTATATCAATGTCTTGAATCGAGCCATTTGCTCTCATTATTTCTTGTTTTAAACCATCATTCCAAAGCCCAAGATTTACTAGGTCTTCAAGTAAATGTTTGTTAACAATAATGAATTCTCCAGATAACACACGTCTTGTATAAATGTTTGATGTATATGGCTCAAAGCACTCATTATTTCCAAGTATTTGTGAAGTACTTGCTGTAGGCATTGGGGCTACAAGTAGTGAATTTCTTACTCCATTTTTAAGAACTTCTTTTCTTAATTTTGCCCAATCCCAATTGCCGCTAAGTTCATCTTCATTTACTCCCCATAAATTATGTTGGAATTCTCCTTTACTAATTGGAGACCCTTCATAACTTTGATAAGTACCATCCGCAATTGCTTCTTCCATAGATGCTTCAACCGCTGCATAATATAAAGTTTCAAAAATATCTTGATTTAAACTCTTCGCTTTATCAGAAGTAAAAGGAAGTCTTAATAATATAAAAGCATCTGCCAATCCTTGGACTCCTAAACCAATAGGTCTGTGTCTAAAATTAGAGTTTTCTGCTTCTTTAACTGGATAATAGTTTCTGTCAATTACTCTATTTAAATTTTTTGTTACTCTCTTAGTAATTCTATAGAGTTCTTGGTGATCAAACGCCCCATCTTTAATAAACATAGGTAAAGCTATAGATGCGAGATTACATACAGCTACTTCATCAGGAGATGTATATTCTAAAATCTCGGTACATAAATTAGAAGATCGAATTGTACCTAAGTTTTTTTGATTTGATTTAACATTTGCCGAATCTTTATAAAGCATATAAGGAGTCCCTGTTTCTATTTGAGATTCTAATATTTTTTCCCAAAGTTCTCTAGCTTTAATAGTTTTTCGTCCTTTACCTTGCGATTCGTATTTAAGATATAATTTATCAAAAGCATCCGCGTGTACATCACATAAACCAGGACATTCATTAGGGCACATTAAAGTCCACTCGCCATTCTCTTCAACTCTTTTCATAAATAAATCAGGAAGCCACATAGCGTAAAATAAATCTCTCGCTCTCATTTCTTCTTTCCCATGATTTTTTTTCAAATCAAGAAAATCAAAAATATCAGCATGCCATGGCTCAATGTAAATAGCAAAACTACCTTTTCTTTTTCCTCCACCTTGATCAACATACCTTGCTGTATCATTAAAAACTTGAAGCATAGGTACAATTCCATTACTGGTCCCGTTGGTACCAGCAATATAACTACCAGTTGCTCTTATGTTATGAATTGACAAGCCTATTCCTCCAGCAGATTGGGATATTTTTGCAGTCTGTTTTAAAGTATCATAAATTCCTTCAATACTATCATCTTTCATCGTTAGCAAGAAGCATGACGACATTTGAGGTTTTGGGGTACCTGAATTAAATAACGTTGGAGTTGCGTGAGTGAAATATTTTTTAGACATTAACTCATATGTCTCTATCGCTGCATCTAAATCATTTAAATGAATTCCAATTGAAACTCTCATTAACATGTGTTGTGGCCTTTCAGCAATTTCCCCATTTAATTTTAATAAATATGATCTTTCTAAAGTTTTAAAGCCAAAATAATCATATCCAAAATCTCTGTTGTATATAATTGTAGAGTCTAGTAACTCTTTGTTATCCATAATAACTTTGTGTACATCATCCGCCAGCAATGGTGCTTTTTTTCCTGTTCTAGGGTTTACGTACTTGTGAAGATCTTCCATTACTTCACTAAATGTTTTTTTAGTGTTTTTATGTAGGTTTGAAACCGAAATTCTTGCTGCTAATTTAGCAAAGTCAGGATGGGTGGTCGTCATAGTTGCAGCAACTTCTGCGGCTAGATTATCCAATTCACTTGTTGTTACACCGTCATATAAACCTTCTATAACACGAACCGCGACTTTTACAGGATCGACTAGTGGGTTTAAACCATAGCACAGCTTCCTAACGCGTGCAGTGATTTTGTCGAACATCATTGGCTCCTTTTTACCGTCTCTTTTAGATACAAACATATTATTGTAATAGTTAATTTTCTAGAAATGCTCTAGAGTTAGTTAGTTTATTTAATTCAAAAATTAGTAAAGGAAATGATTTAATTTATGCTCTTAAAAATCAGCATCAAAACTAAATTTATCTTTATCTTCTTCTTTGTTTAATACTCCTGCCTTTTGGTATTCAGATACTCTTTTTTCAAAGAAGTTGGTTTTACCTTGCAAGGAGATCATATCCATAAAATCAAATGGATTAGTTGTGTTGAACTCTTTTTCACAATCAAGCTCAGACAAAAGTCTATCCGTTACAAATTCAAGATACTGTGACATCAATTTATCATTCATACCGATAAGACTAATTGGAAGAGATTCTGTTATAAATTCTCTTTCAATGTTTAAAGCGTCTAGCAAAATTTCTTTAATTCTAGCCTTTGGAACTTTATTAATTAGGTGGTGATTATGCAAGTGTACCGCGAAATCACAATGAACACCTTCATCTCTTGAAATTAATTCATTTGAGAAAGTTAATCCAGGCATCAAGCCTCTTTTTTTGAGCCAAAAAATTGAACAGAAAGCGCCAGAGAAGAAGATACCTTCAACTGCAGCAAAAGCAATTAAACGCTCTGCAAAACTTGGGGAGTCAATCCATTTAAGTGCCCAATCTGCTTTTTTCTTAATAGCGGGAAATGTCTCTATTGCATTGAACAATCCATCTTTTTCTTTCTCGTCTTTGACGTAAGTGTCAATTAGTAAAGAATAGGTTTCACTATGGATATTTTCCATCATTATTTGAAAGCCATAGAAAAACTTGGCTTCACTATACTGCACTTCATTTACAAAATTTTCAGCTAAATTCTCGTTAACTATTCCATCACTAGCTGCGAAAAAAGCTAAAATATGCTTGATAAAATATTTTTCGTCTTTACTTAACTTATTATTCCAATCGCTAAGATCTTGGTGTAGATCAATCTCTTCGGCAGTCCAAAAACTTGCTTCCGATTTTTTATACCATTCCCATATATCATGATGTTGGATTGGAAAAATGACAAATCTGGATTTATTTTCACTTAAAAGTGGCTCTACTGCATTTGACATATTTAATATAATTGTTTAAAAGTTAACGTAAAATTTAATATAACTTGGGACTAACAAATATTCAAAAATGTTATCGGAAATGAAAGTCATTTTTATTAACATTGTGTACAAGTTTTTAACAAAATGAACTGTATAGGAAATTATTAATTAATAATTTTTGTTTTATAAAATACTGGTTACAAGACTTTTACAGAATTTTAAAATCAAGCCCTTTCAAGAGGAGTAAATCTAAAAATAAAATTATTAATTTATTTTTTAAAATCTTCTGCAGCTAATTCTAATTCAGAATACCACTCTTTTCCAAACTTTCTTATCAAAGCTTCTTTTACAAATTTATATACTGGAACTTTAAGTTCTTTCCCCAAAATACAAGCATCATCACATATGTCCCACTTATCATAATTGACTGAAATAAATTCACTAAAATCTTTAGTCCTTACAGGGTACAAATGACAAGATATTGGTTTTCTCCATGAAATGAGACCAGCTTTATAGGCTTTTTCAAAACTACACAAGGCAGTTTTATTTTGATCAAAAGTTAAGTAAACACACTCTTTGCCATTAATAAGTGGCGTTTCTAAATCTCCAGCAGTTGTGGTAATAAAATTTCCTTGTTGGTTTATTTCAGCAATTGAAGTGTCACTTAAGTATTGTTTTATAATTGGATAGACTTCTTTTATCTTTGCAACCTCATGAGTTTCTAAAGGAGCTCCTGCATCGCCCTCGACACAACAAGCCCCCTTACAGGCACTAAGATTACAGACAAAGTCATTTTCAATAATTGACTCAGATACTAAAGTGTTTTTTATTTGAAACATTAAGCAAATATATAAATAACAAAAAAAATAAAAATAAGCATTGTAAATATATTTAATTGTCAGAAATTTGCAAAAAATAATTGGTTATATGGATTTTAATTTTAAAGAAATTTTTACAGCATTTATGATTCTATTTGCTGTGATAGATATTGTAGGCAACATCCCTATAATTATAGATTTAAGAAAAAAAGTTGGTCATATCCAAAGTGAAAAAGCTTCATTAATAGCTGGTATAATAATGATTTGCTTTTTGTTTATCGGAGAAAATATTTTAACCCTAATAGGCATAGATGTTAACTCATTTGCGGTTGCTGGAGCTTTTGTATTATTCTTTATTGCATTAGAGATGATTTTAGGGATAACCCTTTATAAAGATGAAGATAACACAACATTGACTGCTTCAGTATTCCCTCTAGCTTTTCCTTTGATTGCTGGCCCGGGAAGTTTAACTACTTTATTATCCATAAAATCAGAGTTTTCAACTCCAAACATTATTGTCGCAATCATAGTTAATGTATTTGTGATTTATATTGTTTTAAAAACGTCTAGGAAAATTGAAAAATTTATAGGAAAAAATGGAATTCAAATAATAAGAAAAATATTTGGAGTTGTACTGCTTGCAATAGCTGTAAAGCTTTTTATGTCTAATATAAAAGAACTAATTTAAGATGATTAAACTGACATACATAATTTCAATTATTGCCTTTTTAATTGTAATTTATAATATTACAATTGTAGATTGGCAAGAACCTTTTTCGGGAGATAGCATAATAACTTTGATTACGATATTGTGCGGTCTTTGCTGTATTTTGATTATGACTATTTTAAGAAAATCAAAAAAAATTCAGCAGTTAGAAAATCAAAATTAGGTTAACTCAGGGATGTGAGTTAATTCAATACCTGCTTTTTCTAAAAACTCAAGCCCAGACTGATCCTTATAAGCTTTATTAAACACAACTCTTTTTATTTTTGCTTGATGTATTAATTTACTACACTCTTTGCATGGAGAAAGTGAGATATATAGCGTAGCGCCATCAGAAGATTGAGTAGAAGAGGCTATCTTAGTTATTGCATTTGCTTCAGCATGTAAAACATACCATTTTGTATAACCATCTTCATCTTCACAATAATTTTCTAGTCCCGAAGGAGTACCATTATATCCGTCCGAAATTATCATGTTATTTTTTACAATTAAAGCCCCTACTTTCTTTCGTTTACAATAAGAAAGTTTTCCCCATTCTTTTGCCATCTTAAGATAAGCAATATCATATTTGAGTTTTTTTTCTTCTATCAAACGATTTAATTTATATTAAACTTAACACTTTTTGAATCAAAAGATTCTAAACCAGCTTTAAGAAAAGACAAATAATCTTCTTCACTTGGAGTGTATCCAACTGGAGAAGCTAATATTTCATTTCCCTCTGCATTTAACAGTACGTAATAAGGCTGCGAGTTGGTCTTGAAAAATTCTGTTTGAAAGTGAGCCCATTTATGGCCAAAGTTTTTTAGTTTTCTAAACCCATCTCCAGTACTTCTTTTTACTAATACTTGCTCCTCTTTAGGTAACAATTTTTTATCATCTACATACAGTGAAATCAAAACATATTCATTTCTAATAATTTTATCTACACTAGATAAGGGCCATATGTGTTCTTCCATTTTTCTACAATTAACACATGCGAAACCAGTAAAATCTAATAAGATTGGCTTATTTACTTTTTTAGCATATTCAATGCCTGATTTTAAGTCCTTAAAGCAGTCTAAATTATTAGGGCAGTCATTTGGATACAAAATACTATAACCTACTGGAGGCGCCAAACCACTAAGTAGGGATAGTGGTTTATAGGTAGATGTTTCCTTATTAAATGTAAATCCTGAAGCTAAATATATCGAAAATGAAAAAGCTAGGATTATACTGCTAATTCTAATAAAAGTAAAACTCTTCACCTTTTGATCATGAGGGAACTTAATCACTCCAAGTAAGTATAGAGTTAAGCATGCAGAAATAGCAAACCATAAGAATAAAAATATTTCAATTTTTAATAACCCCCAGTGAGCAACTAGGTCAGCATTGGATAAAAATTTAAGTGCAAGAGCTAGCTCCACAAACCCTAAAACAACTTTAATTGTATTTAACCATGCTCCAGATTTAGGTAAATTACTTAATACTTTTGGGAACATTGCAAATAAGGCAAACGGTAAGCCTAAAGCCACGCCAAAACCACCCATACCTGCAGTTAATTGCCACGCACCTCCATCACTTGTTATTGAACTAGCGAGTAGCGAACCTAATATAGGGCCAGTACATGAAAAGGAAACAACTGCTAGAGTTAATGCCATGAAAAATACACCCAATATTCCTCCGAAAGTTTCTCCTTTTGTTGATCTATTAACCCAGCTTGAGGGTAAGGTTAGTTCATAATATCCAAAAAATGAAAAAGCAAAAAAGATAAATATTAAAAAGAAGATGATATTTAATACAACGTTAGTAGAGATTTCATTTAGAATGTCAGGATTTACGGAATCTAACAAATGAAATGGAACACTTAGAAGCAAATAAACTAAAACAATAAATAGTCCATAAAGTAGAGCACTATAAACTCCTTTCTTGTCATTTTGTTTAGTAAAAAAACTAACCGTTAAAGGGATCATTGGAAAAACACAAGGGGTCAATAAAGCTAATAAACCACCTATAAAGCCTAGTCCAAAAATGCTAAATAATGTCTTGCTTTTTTTTGGTGTAGATGTGGAGACCTCGGATTCTGATTTGTTTTTATAAGTACTCACCTCTTCTGGCTTGTAGCCATATAATAAAATATTTGAGTCTTCTAATAAATCAAGACTTGAGTTGTTGCTTTTACCATCCTTAGAAGCTGTAATCGAACTGCCTAACTCAAATACAAAATCAATATCTGTTGGAGGTAAACACCTGGTGTCGTCACAGGTCATAAATGTTAAGTATCCTGACACAGGAGATACCTTGTCTTTAATCTTAACTTTTTGAATAAATTTTGCCTTAGTATAAAACTTTGACACAACCATGTCAAAAATAGGATCCTGCTCAGTAATTCTGTTGGTGTAATCTTCAATAACTCCACCAATAAATTCAATGTTTAAATTTTCAGAAAATTCGAAAGATGTAGGGATAGGGCCAAATCCATCTATATCCTGGGAATAAACAGACCATTTAGGGTCAATATTGGCTGTAAATACAAGCTCATATTCGGTGTCTGTTACTTTAACCGTTTCAAACTCCCAAGTAACTGGTTCTAGGATTTGAGCACTTGAATTATAACATAAAAAAATAAAAAGTAAATATATGTGTCTAAGTAAAAATTTCATCTAATTTTCTAAAATTGAATACAAATAAATGTAAAATTTATTTACTAATTCTTAATAAAGTTATAAATATTCAAAATAGTAAGTGCTTTTTATCATTAGAGTTCCATTTGGCTTGGTATTTGTTTTTCACAAAAAAAACCTTAAGATCAGACTGGTATTCTTGTTCAACAAAAAATATTTTAAAATCTGCTTGATAGTTTTGTTCTGTAAAATACCACAATCCGGCGTTCCCTTTTACTTCGTACTTGTTTTTTAATTTATATACTAATATGTCTGCTTGGTATTCATAATCAACAACATGAATTTTAAGATCTGACTGATAAGAATGGTCAACTGAATAAAATGTTTGAGAACATAAAGAGCAAATTGAGCTTAAGAATATTATTAGGAATAATTTCATATTTAAATATATAAAATAATTACTAGAAAAATTAAACTGATTGGTTCTGATAAATATTTGAGATATTTAAAGATCAAAAAAGCTGATCCTTTTATTATAATTATCTATTAATCCAGTTAATGGTTTCTTCAGCTACTATGTGATATGGCACATAATGAGCGTATTCAACTACTACATGTCTTTTATTATTCTTGTCTAAATCCATAAGATTATATAACGGCAATTGAGAGGTTTCATAAGGAAAAAAATAGTCATACCTCCCATTTAATAACAAAGTAGGAGTTTTTATTCTTGCTGCATATTTTTCCGGTTGGATTTCTTCTCTTACATCATCTAATGAGATTCCGCCCACAAATAAAGTGCCTGTTTTGAACCTGTCCTCTATTGCTAAAATATTAACTCCGACTTGACCTCCCCAACTAACCCCTAAGTAATGAGGCTCATAGCCATTTGTAATTGCATAGTCTACGGAAAACCTAACTTCTTTAACCCAATTAATTAAATGATCTCTATATTTCATGGAAATATTGCCAATATCGGTTTTGACATCATCTCTTCTTGAATAAGTACTTAAATATTCCGGATAAATTATATCAATACCTGATTGTAATAAGTCTTCGAAAAAAGAAGGGTAAACTAAGTTATCCCTAAAAAGAGCTTGAGAACCTGGAAAATATATTACTGCTTTTTTAGATTTTATATCAGGGTTTGCTTTTAAATGATGTATCGGTAGTGTAATAGTTCCGTAAATGACTTCAGCATTTTCGCAGAAATAATCCTGGTCTTCAACTTTTGTTATACCAAAATTTTTAATTTGAATATCATTCTTATCATATAAATACATACTTTTAATTAATGCCCATTCTTTTTCAGAAGTTTTATAATTATTATAAAAATTTCTTTGCTTCTCTCTTACATAAAAAATTTCACCAGAATTATCTTCTTCAATTTTTTTAACTAACCTAATCCCATTATATATGTTTCTATCCCATGCATTTTGAGAGTAAAAATCTAAAGCTAGGTATGGGTCATCTGCATACGACCCTCCTAAAATACCTTTCTTATCTTTATCTGTAATATTATTATAAACCCATTCTCTAACATTACCCACCATGTCATAGATGCCGTTATGATTCACAGAGGTGGTCTCAAGTCTTGATTTAGTAAAATTATATGTATTTATATTCGCATTTTCTAAGGCTTTATTGGGTCTATTCCTATCAAATGCATAATACCATTCAGCTACACTTGGCAGTGATTTCTCTCTAAATTTTGCATAAGCATAAGCTTCATACCAGGATATTCCAGCAACTGGAAAATGATCTTTTCCATTTTCATAAGTTCCTTGTTGCCAGTCTTTTGGAGATGGAAAATTTGATTTATCAACGAAGCTAGTTTTCACTTCATTAAAAGATATTTTTATTCCTTCATGCATTATATCTGATGGCCAGTACTCTTCCTTAAAATAACCGTTAGCGTTAACAAATTCTTTATATTCTTTATTAGAAACCTCATATCGATCCATATAAAATGGCTTAATGTGTACGTTTTCATGAGATTCAGAATAATTAGTGTTAGGTAGGTATAATTCCATTGAAGGAAAATACACCCCATCTTCATCCGTTTTATCGTTTAGTGAAATATTGAAATTTTTTAAATTATTAGCTGATGAAAAATACTGAAACGATTCTTTTCCTTCTTTTTCAAGTTTAACTTGAAAATATTTAGTTTTCATTTTTGATGGAAATAAGACGGAGGAGTCATTAATTTTATTTAAATAAACCCATTCATATATCTCATTAGTACGCCAATAAACATCATAGGTTCTTATTTTACTACTAATAACAATAGTATCCTTTGTAAGCAAATCACTGTAGGGTATTTTATTTATTTTCGAGTAGTCCTTTAGCATCAACTTATTATTTATCTTTTCCGAATTATCAACTATACTAATGCGAGGAATAATAAGAATGATAATAAAAATTAATAATATTCCAGAAAACAAATAAGATAAACTTGTCTTATTTTGAATAATTGAGATCATAGTAGATCTAAATTGTCTGATGAGCTTTACATTATTTAATGAAGCATTAGGACTATATCCGAATTCATCCTTAAAGGATTTTGAAAAATATGACAGGGATGAAAATCCAGAATCATAAGCAACTTCTGATATGTTCTTTTTGCCTTTTTTTAATAGATTTTGGGCATGATTGAGTCTGTAAAATCTAATGTAATTAGATAAAGATCTTTGAGTTTTATTTTTAATAGCATCACGAGCATCATTTTTGTCGAGACCTGTATTGTCTAATAGTTGAGACGTAGAGTACTTGCTATCTTTAAAGTTTTCTTTAATGTCATTTAAGACAGTTTCATAATTTTTATTCATAGGGAATTGAGGGGGGTTATAATAAATCTCTCACACAATGAAGTTGTCATTGCATGAGAGGTTAATATTATTCAGTTACTGGTGAGCTAAGTTCTGGTAGCCATCTCCAAATTTCAGAGTAATTACCCCACATTTCAAGACTTTCATTAAAAAGTGCTTGATCTGTTTCAAATGAATTAGAACCAAATAACTCATTGTAAGCTTCAATCACTTTAGGCCAAGAAACTTGTTCTTCGTCGAAACCAGAGTAATCAACATGAGAGTAAAAAACCATTACATGACCTGAATTACCTCCAATTGAAGTTGACCAAACATTTAATGCCATACTTTGATTAGATTCTGCCGCAGCTTTAGCTACGTTATTTCTAAACTTCCAAAAATGAGCTCCTTTACCTCTTTTCACATTATAATGTAAAACTTTAGCAACTTTATTTGTGCCCGCAACTACATTATCAAAACTTGCGCCATCACTCCTACTTACATATTCAGTGCCGCCAACATTGTTAATTAATGGAGAAACATTATCCATCCAATATTGATATCCTTCAGCACCTGTATCTAATGATGCCATAGTAGGACCAACTCCAAATCTAACTAATTGCTGTGCTCTTTCTCCTGCCTCAACTTGAAATGTATATATTAACTCACCATCAGCCGAGCTGTTATATTTTTTAGTTTTCTTTGCTATTGCATCTTTTGCAGACTGCATTTCGCCTTTGTTAACTTTGTAATAAGTCACCCACCCTTCTTGACTGTTAGCAGAAAAACTAAGCACAAAAACGAATAATAATAAAATTGATTTTTTCATTTATATTTTTTTAAAATGTTACGATATTAAATTACTTAAATATCACAAATAATAATAATACAAATTATAAAATTGTTTTAACTATTAGAAATAACTGTTTAATTTAATGTATATAAAAATTAAGTAATGAATAAAAAGTGTGTAAATTTAAAGTTAAAAATATCAAAATAATTGAATTGTTTATAGCTAGCGATCGTTAGATAAAACAATCCCTGGGTATCGATCAAATTGGCTTGTTACGATTACGTTATTTTCTTTTGTGGTGAGTATATCAAAAATACATTTTACGCTCATATCTTGTTTTGAGATCTCAAGATTATATTCTTTTACGATGCGCATCACAGTATTCATAAGCGAATAATCAAATTTTATTTGGATTGGGACAATGATGTCTTTTGTAATAATTTTGTTTGCTTCAATAGTTAATTTAGCACATTCTTTGTACGCAGAAACCAATCCCCCAACACCAAGTTTAGTGCCTCCAAAATAACGAACTACAACAATCAGAATGTTTGTAAGGTTAAAAGAATGTATTTGGCCATATATTGGGATACCCGCACTATTACGAGGCTCTCCATCGTCATTAACTCGATATACTATACTTGAAATACCAATTTGATATGCATAACAAAAATGTCTTGCTGTATGGTGCGTTTTTTTAAGTTGTTCAATACTAATTTTAACCTCCTCTATTTCTGACACGGGAAATGCATAACCGAAAAACTTACTTTGTTTTTCTTTTAATAAATATTGTGAATTAGCACTAATAGTTCGAAATGTGTTTTCCATAACTTGAGTTCGGATATTTATTAAGTTTATCTAAAACTATCTTTACTTAGAAATTGTAGCCCCGAAAGGAATCGAACCTTTATCTAAAGTTTAGGAAACTTCTATTCTATCCATTAAACTACGGGGCTAAAGAAAGATATTATTAATCGTCGGTAAAAGTAATAATAATCTTATGTACTTTTGTAAAAATTTAATAGTAATCTTATGGTGGAGAGTAAAAAGCATTGGGAAAAAATTTATGAAATGAAAGAACTAAATGGAGTTAGCTGGTTTCAAAAAAAACCTTCTACATCTCTTTCTTTGATTGAAGGTTCTAGTATTAAAAAAGATGCAGAAATAATTGACATCGGATGTGGAAAAAGTTATTTAATTGACAACCTCTTGAAAAATCAGTTCTCTAACGTAAGTATATTAGACATCTCCAATAATGCACTAAATGAAGTTCAAAAAAGAACAAGTAAATATACAAATAGAGGTAATTTATTTAATAATAATGTGCTTGATTTTAATATCGATAAAAGATTTGATCTTTGGCATGACAGGGCCGTTTTTCATTTCTTAATAACTGAAAAAGAAGTAAGAAATTATATAGAAATTTCAGAGAATCACATAAGAAAAGGTGGTACGTTAATTATTGGGACCTTTTCAGAAAATGGTCCACTTAAATGTAGCGGATTAGAGATAAGCAGATATTCAGTAGAGGATTTAAAACTGCTTTTTGTAGAAAGTTTTGAACTAGTAGAGCATTTAAATACCAATCATACTACTCCGTTTGATACAATACAAAACTTTAATTTTTGCAGGTTTAAAAAACTAAAGTAATTTACTTTACTATAAGTTTTTTAACGGATTTTGAATCGTTTTTTATAATATTCACAAAGTAAACCCCACTGCTAAGACTAGTTATATCAATATTAATTTTATTGCTTCCTTTTAAAACTTTATCCCCAGAGATATTATAAATAACGTAAGATATAATTTCATTTGAAGAAGATATACTGAAGTAATTTTTTGCGGGATTAGGATATATAAAGTTATTAATGTCCTCATTATAATTAACTCCCAAATTATTGTTCATTACGTGATCAAAGAATAACCAAGCCTCTAAAGATGCATCAATGTCCATATTAGCACCTTGCGACCCAGGCCAATCATGACCCCCTCCGTAAACCTTATACAGCCACACTTCATTGTTATTTTCTGCTCCAAAGTTTTTCTCACTAACAACATAACTACCATCACTAGTATTAGTGTTAGGCAAATCTGCAGTAGAAAATTCAGTACAATTATTCAGCCCGGCCCAATAATCTATTGTCACAGGAATACTTGGATATACTCCCCAGCCACCTGAAGATGTTGGGTCTCCGTTATAATAATTAACATTATCATTAACTCCGTGGATTTCAAAGAGTGATATTAAATTAGTGGGGTTACAAGCGTTCGCTATATTTTGTAACATCATTCCTGCAACAGAAACGACTGCGCTAAAAGTCTCTGATGCTTCACAGGCTAACAAGTAACACATTTCTCCTCCATTAGACATGCCTGTGGCAAATGTTTTGTCTACACTTAAATTATTTGTGCTCTGTAAATAGGCTGCTAACTCTTTCAAAAAGTCAACATCATCCACGGTTTCATTAGGGTGAAAATCATATCCTACATTCCAAAACCTGTTTCCTGAAGCATCCACTGTTCCTCTAGGGTAGCAAACAGCAAAACGATACTCATCTGCAATATCATTCATGTTTGAATAATTTCTAATATCTTCTGCATCACCACTGTAGCCGTGCATAACAAAAACTAATGGAGAATCTTCTTCTAATCCTTCTGGCTCGTAATAAATATAATCTCTACTTATATCCTGATGCGTAAAGCTGGTATATGTTGATGAAGGAGGTTCGTCAGATTCAATAAGTTGAAAATCAAAACTAGAATTAGACCAGTAGTTGTCCCATGCTATGAAATAAGTAGTTCCTGCAATAGCCTGAAAAGCTACTGTAGATAAAAAGCCGTTGTTTAAAACACCTCCATCATCATCACCAACAACACAAATTAAATTATCGCAATCACCCTCATACACATGAAGTCTCGTGTCATCATTTTGATTAGACTCTAAATCAGAACTAACTGTAACATAAATATTTTGATCACTACTATAAGAATACCATTCAAGGTTAGCGTTATTCTCATTAAGCTCTGTACAGTTAAGGCTATATGAAGATCCATTTATATTCTGTACATAATAATCCCCAGAAGTAATTTGTATTGGATTTTCACAAGAATTTCCATTTTGAGCAAATAAATGATAATTTGAAAAAAACAATAAAACTGAAAAAATAAAATATTTCATGGAAAATTTGTTGGCTTTATTTTGGCTTTGTGATTTCTACTATCATATCTCTAGCAGTCATGAATTTTACTTTATGTACAGAGTTTTTGACTAAATCATTATTAATCCTGTTCTCTAAATATTCAATAAGCTCTTTCGCAGAAGAATCTAAATTCATAGCAATTTTTTTTTAAATATACATTTATTATATTTAATTTATAAACAAGAGGTTTGATTGAAATTGACGATTTTGAATTGATTAATTATATTTGGACAGGATTAGCCATTACTGTTTTTTTAGCTCTGGTGATTTTTAAAATCAAAAGTCCTTACGGAAGACATACAAATAAAAATTGGGGTCCCATGATTTCTAATAAATGGGGGTGGTTTATTATGGAATTACCTGCATTGATTATTATGCCTTTAATTACTTTGATTGGTCCAACAGAAAAAACTGAATTAACTTATTTCTTGGTTTTTCTATGGGTGTTACATTATTTTAATAGAACCTTAATTTTCCCTTTTAAACTAAAAACTAAGAATAAAAAAATGCCCATAATAATAGTAGGGAGTGCTATTTTTTTTAATTCCATTAATGGGTTTTTAAATGGATACTTTTTAGGGTATTTAAATGCAGGTGATTCAAGTATTTATTCAATCAATGTGGTTATTGGCTTACTCATTTTTTCAATTGGAATGTATATTAACAAAACTTCAGACAAGCATTTAATCTCTTTAAGATCAAATAATGAAAATTATCAAATTCCATTTGGCGGATTGTTTAAATACATTTCTTGTCCAAATCATTTTGGTGAGGTTTTAGAATGGGCTGGCTTTATGATAATTGCATGGAGTTTACCATCACTAACATTTGCAATATGGACATTTTGCAATTTAACTCCCAGGTCGCTTAACCATCATAGTTGGTACAAAGAAAAGTTTGAAGATTATCCAAAAAAAAGAAAAGCTATTTTGCCTTTTATATTATAATTTTAATTTCTGAAAAGTGTTTTTTAATATTTTAAGGGGTAATCTTTTATGGCTCTGAAAACTAAATTATTTTTTAATTATCTTTAAAGTAACGTCATTTACTTTTACAAAATAGATTCCAGCACTATAAGAGCTCATATCAATTTGATTTGCTGATGTTGTATTAAATATTTTATTTCCTAATATATTGTATATATCAATATTGTTAATTACAGTATTAGAAGATTTGATGTTTAAATAGTTTTGTACTGGATTTGGATAAAGTTTAAAATTCTCATTAGAAACACTATCTATACCTAAAGAAATTGGTGATCCAAAAGAAATGTTATCAAAATAATAAACAGTTTGGTCATCTCCTGCAGAGCCAAAATTAAAGAACAATGATGCCATACTAAATGGATAGTTTTCATTTAGGGCTGCTGTTCCTGTAGCCTGATTATTAAAATCAAATTCTAAGATTTCCCAAGCATCGACTACTGTTGTGTATGCCTCTGTTTCTACAGATTGTGTTGGATCGGTATTGTTTTCAATTTTCAATCTAACT
>TARA_B110000503_G_scaffold105868_1_pt1 | contig 19960 bp, 9 predicted proteins | sample TARA_B110000503 | Tara Oceans TARA_B110000503 (sample SAMEA4397472) | marine metagenome | biome: Polar Biome; feature: [SRF] surface water layer (ENVO:00010504); material: water (ENVO:00002006), including particulate matter (ENVO:01000060) such as... | depth 5 m | reverse complement strand
ATTATTTAGATGTTTCGGATGCTAATGGCTGTCAGGCACCGGTTAATGGTACTTTGCCAGGATCCCCCAGTGTCAATCGACAGTCGGCAGTCAAAGTAGTTGTCGACCGACCAGTATTTGCAGATATTTTTTCTAAAAATGGCTTGACCTTTTCTGAAGAGCAGTTTTTAGGTCAACCCATATATGGTGATTTTGGTTCTATTACAGAATCAGATCCCACAGCTACCGATGCTTCATTGTCTGTAGTTTATAATACTCAACCCTATTCAAATAGAGGAACAGTTTATGGTACGTATACAGGGAGCTTCACCGGCGAAGGTCTAGGAGTACAATATTTGAGGACCATTGGCGCGGCCACTAATTCAGTCGTTGACTCGGTATCATTTACCCCATATGCCGTAGGATTGACTTCTGGTGCAGGTACGGTACTCACTTACACTTTGACAGAAGACTTTACCGGTTGTACGGTTTCTGTTACCGAAACCATCAAAGTGGTTCAGGATGAAAGTCAGATTTTTAAAGAAACACCTGATTTCCCGAAAACCAGTCTTTTGTACATTAATAAATGTATTGATGATGGTGATTTTAATATTGTCGAACCAGACGCTGGAATTCCCGCGGGGTTTACTTTGGTCTCCTATAGCGGGCCTGGTGTCACTAAAGTAAGTGGTACGGGTAATAATCAGGTATATAGTATCAATATGAATGCGGCTTTTAACACGCCAGCTTTGGCCAATTCACTGGTAGTAAATGCCAACGGCACTCGTACCGCCACTGTTTATCGAACGCTTGAAGATAATACGACAAACAATCAATTTGTCGACGGTAGTACTGAAATTATTATCACCCCACTACCGGTGATTACCTTGTATACTACGGCAAATAGTCTCTTAGAATCCTATTATTGTGATGTTGATGCAGATAACAATAATCAATCTATTGATTTTAACATGACCCTATTCAGTGCAGGTGCGCCCGCACCAACAAAAAATGACGTCAATCCATTGAACTATATATTGGAGGTCATTGGCCCTACTACTGATTTATCGAATTATGGAAATATTTCAACCATTACGGTTTCTGGCGATGGTAGTATTCAAGCCAATATAGATCTGGCTGCGATCATAGTAGATGCGAGCATAGGATTAACTTCCGATGATGCTGCCAACAACCGAGATGAGATTGAATATCGGCTCACCGTCTCATCGGCTGATGCGGATGACCCTTTAAATACCTCAGGACTTACCAATACCAATTTTGGATGTGACAACACGACCACTCATGACTTTACTGTGTTCAAGCGGCAGGGCAAACCTACGTTGGACTTATCTGACCAATCAGTAAAAAATATTTTGGTAAATGAGATTGCTGAGGATAATTATTTGGTTGAGTATTGTTATGGAGAAGCCATTCAAGAGGTAGAGGTTTCATCAGTCAATACCTCATTGCCCACTGTAATTAAGTGGTACCAAGATGATAATTCCACGACCAGTGGCAAAGATATTGAATTGACAGTGCCTAATGGGCGAAAGGTACCTGCCTTTATTTTATTTGGCACCAATACGCCACAGCCAGGTACTTATGTATTTAATTTTACGCAAACGAGTAATGTTAGCTTGTCCTATGATGGCTGTGAGAGTGATTACGCGATATTAACTATGGTCATTCATGACGTTCCTGACGCGCCTCGATTAGATACGTTAACGTCCAATAGAGGAGATGAGCAAATTGTGGGAGGATCAGCAGCTGGGTACTATGCTTTTGAATATTGCGAAGGTGAGCCGGTCGAGGATTTAAACTTATTAATAGGAGCTATTTCGAATGATTTCTCAACCGATCCATCTCCTAGCTGGAATTTGGCTGCTCTTCCCGGTGCCGGAGGTAGTTATGGCGCTCAGCAAGTTACCATCAATGCGGGAGGTAGGATTCAGTCAGAATATTTACCACGAGTGAATCAGGTTTCCTTCAAAGCAAAATCGGCAGGAGGCACGACCAAATTGGAGGTAAGATATTACAAAACAGCCGCCACTACTACTCCTGAGGTATTGGGTACCATTACGACTTCCAGTACCAATTTCACTACCTATACTTATACCATTGAAGAATTCAATGATCCTGCAGTGACTAGTGTCAATTCTTTTGTTCGCTTTGTAGAGACGTCTGGAATTGCAAATGCGATTATTGATGATTTTGCTGCAGTCGCAACAATCGATGATGTCTCCTTTTATGAATGGTACAAAGCGGATGGTACCACATTAATTGATGGAATGGCCGCGCCAGGAACTGTTCAAGACAATCTAGGTGAAGGAGCTATTGCGGCAGCGGGTAATGTCATAGCTTCAGCGGCAGAGTTGTTTACTAGTATCGGTGCAGGAACAGATAATACGCCGGACCCTGGAACTTATACTTTTTATGTAGCCCGTCGAGAAGACCGCAATATTGGCTCGGCGATAGATGACGACGGGAATTCAAAAACGGCCCAAATCTATGAAGGTTGTCAAAGCGCTTTGACAAGAATTGATATTTTTGTATATGGGATTCCTGACACCCCTACAGGTATGCTCACAGACATCAATGCCAGTAGTGGAGAATTAATTTACAACACCAGAATATTGCCTACAGATGCCATTTCATCACCAGGCTTGACCAACGTACAATACCGTTGGTATCGTAATGCAAACGATCCAAAAGAGGATGTCGATGAAATGTTTGACCAAACCGATGAGAGTGCTACTACTAGTTTTGCTAATATCACTACTCTGGGGGAAGGATTTGCTGGGCTAGGCACAAATGGTTATTATCAAGTTTCAAGTACCTATAATACGACCATATACTTAAGTCAAGTCACTCACTTGCTTAATCGGGTGACAAGTTCAATCACGACTACTTTTGGTGGCTGTGAGACCGAAATAATAGATCGGGCGGCAATAGATATTACCTTTTATCCAATCGCTGATAAGCCGATAATCGGTACTGTTGATTATCAAGATAATAAAACTTTTTATGATGAAAATTCGGACAATATAGGTGAAGTAGTAGAGTTATCTTATCCATATATTGGACTCAATGGAGGGGAAGAATTTTATGCAAAAACTTTTTATACCGACCTTTTAAATGGTCAATATTTCACTTGGTATTCTTCAAATGCGAGCGGTATCCGAAATCCGCTTTCAGCCATAGCCGTGGCGGACCCCAAAGGGGAAGTTATTACCGCAGCAGAAATGTTGATAGCGGGTATAACCAATAATGAAATTAGATATTTTTTGGTAACTCAGACAACTGATGTGGAACCAACTAGCTTGTACGAGGGATCTGAAAGTGAAGGCACCTTACTCAAAATAAATATTTATGACGTACCTGATGAGCCAGTAGAAATATCATCTTCCAATAGCGCGGATCCTGGCAAGGTTCATTTCTATTATTGTGAAGATGAATTAATAGAACCCATTGATGTTAAATCTTATGATAATGATTATCCAGGTGATATTATATTTTATTGGTATAAATCAGAGTTCGATGCCTTGTCACAGGACAGTACTAAACGACTAAGTACCGTAGACCCAACTGGGGCGCAGATTTTGCCAAACGAAATGCTTAATGATGATTTTGCCAATGATTTTTCAACTCCATTTGATTTGTCGGGTACCGTCAGTCCTGGTACTTATACTTTTTATGTTACCCAAGCCAGTAATAAGCGTTATTTACCTAGTACCGGATATGTGGGCGATCCTTTCTTTGGTAGCGAGGGCGATCCGCTTGAATTTATTATTTATGTGAGAGATATCCCTATAGTCCCATCCGTATTAGATCCAACATTATTTATATGTGAGACTGATGGTGCACCGACCTTCACTATTTCTGCGTTTGATAGTAAGATCACTTATCAATGGTATGACAGTCTAGGTACCTTATTGGGCGTAGGTCAGACGCTCAGGCCTCAAAATTTCACAGAACCAGGTTTTTATGGTTACGACGTCACACAAAAGAAGGATATTAATTTAAATAATGAAGGTTTTGAGGGATGTGAATCACCTGTCACAGAGTTGATGTTGAAGGTGAGCGCAATACCTGATGAACCGATTACTACAGGAGTGTTTGATGCGTCAAATAATTACTACGTATATGAAATATGTGAGGGGGATACTATTGCTGATTTCTTTATAAAGAATCCTTTACTTGCAAATCAATCTAGCGGTACCTTAGAATATATCTGGTACGATAAAGAGAATAAGCGCCTCAATACTACCTCATCCGAAAACTTTAATGTAGAGAACTATGTCGATCTAACGACCCTTAAACCGGAGGTGCCAAATGATTTCAGGTTTAGGGTATCGGTTACTACAGATATTAATGATAGTGAGAATTTTGATGGATGTATCAGTGGTTATACTGATATTATTTTAAGAATAAATGGCCTTCCAAATCTTTCTTTTTCGAGTATTGCAACGAATGATGCTTATTGTTTGGAGGAGGATCAAATTATATTCAGTGCGCAGTCATCGGGTATCGATGGTGTGGGAACTTTTTCATTTTATAATGACTTTTCAAAATTTGGAACAGGATTGACCTTGGGAGACGCCAATACGGCCTACGTGAATTTGGATATAACACATCTTAGTGATGATGATTTGGTTAATCCGATAGAAAAGAGTAAAAGACTGATGATTGGTGGTCGTCCGACTTCACGAAATGTGTATTTCAAGTTCACAGACATCAAGGGATGCGTTAATGTAGATTCTGTGACCAACATCATAATTAATCCCTATCCAGCGATTGATTTTAAGATTGATAATACCTTGATTGATACTTTTTATACCTGTCTCAATGAGGAGTATGATGTTTTTGAAGAACGAATTTTCGGGCTATTGGGTATCAATGCAGAGACAGGTGCAGGAATTGGTGGTGGTGGTATCTATTCTGATTTCAGAATTTATGACAGCAATTCTAAAGAACTTTCTTTTGGTTTGAGTGATGACTCTCAGGCAGAGGCACAGTTTACCCCAAAAGATGCCCGTAAAAGCCTATCATTGACAGATGATAATATTCAAGATTATAATCCTACAAGTACCTACATTGTTTCATTTACGCATATGGACGATCAGGGATGCACAAGCACAGTTGATAATACCATAACTGTATTTCCAAAACCTCAGTTTGGTACTACTGAAAATGGTTTTGTGATTACGAATAAGGCCTGCGTGGCAGATTTACTAAATATTGATGTGAATCTTGGAAATATGCCTAATAATGAGGCTACTTTTGAGTGGAAAATCCGTAATGACATTGTACCTGATCAGTATACGAATCAAGTGTCAATTATTTCTGACGACTACAATCTAGGTTCTGGGGGCGTTTTCATTACGGTCAAGGCGACTAATGATGAAACGGGCTGTGCTTGGCAGCAGACCGAAGGTAAATCAATAGGGATTATACCAACACCTGAATTTCGTTGGGAAAACATAACAACAGGTGAAGACATGTTCTTTGAATTTAGAGAGCGAAAATTGGAGCTTTTTGATAGTGCATGGCAGGAAATTCTGAAATTTAGTTTTGAATTGGAGGGTGGTAGTACCAATTCGTTTAAGAAGACCTTCCAAAGAAATGGAATTAGTAATCAAATATTAGATACCTTAGGTGTTTCCTTATCTGATCCAGGCGTTTATAAAGCTACTTTTTATTTACAATCGACTGCTTTCTGTGATAGCACTTTAGTGAGAGAGTTTAACGTACTTAATAAGATTGTTGTTCCTTCAGAGGGCTTATTTCATACGTTTGATGGGAGTGCTGAATATTGGCATACCGACTCGATAAGTGTAGATGGTTATTATGATGGGCTGGGATACGACTTGACCAAGGATAAAGTCGCTTTGTCTGAAGCAGATTTGCGTTACTCTACTTGGTCTTGGAATCAACCTAGAGGAGAAAAAATCAATCATGATAATGCGCCAACTTATGTTATGGATTCGGCGTGGGTTACCAATCCAACTGGAGGTTATGCGGGAAAAGGGGCTGATAATTCCTCAGCTGAGCATTCATGGGTTTATTCTCCTTCCTATGATTTATCATTGTTAGAAAAGCCAACGTTAAGTTTTGACTATTCATCTGACTTATTGGTAACGGATGGGGTAGTACTGCAATATTCCATAAATAATGGCGCTACATGGCTTCAGTTAGGATCATTTGATTTTGTGGCGGATGGCGGTCAAGGGATTAGTTCTGGTATTAATTGGTACACCTTTACTGGTATTCCCGGTAATCCGGGTAATTTCGATGTATTTGATCGTAGTGCCTACAATCCAGCAGGGTATGGCTGGAATATGGCCACAGATAATCAATGGAGGCGAGCGATTCACAAAATTGATCTCAAGGATGATAATGGTCGTTTAATAATACCTAAAGAGGGTTGGTCTGATATTAGATTTAGATTTGCTTTAGGTTCTATGTCAGGACAAAAAAAGGACGAAACGGGTCTTGATTTAGAAGGATTTGCCTTTGATAACTTTAGTTTATATAACCGCGATAGGGTGGTGTTAGTCGAATCTTTTGGGTCACTTTTAGACGCTAATAGCAGGCAAGCGGATTCAATTACCTACAAACGAATAAATGAATCTGATGATGGGAGTATTTGGATTAGTTATTTTAGTAATTTAAATGAAGACGGATCGAATTCATTTGCAGATCCATTTTATAAGAGAAATGAGATAGATCCAGATGCAAGAAGATCTTTTTATGGTGTCAACATCTTACCGACATCTATTCTTAATGGTGAAGTAGCACCTGCCGCGAGTGACGAGGAAATATTGAGTTGGAAAAAAAGCCAATTGGATCAGAAAGAGTTGGTTCGACCAGATTTTACGATTGAACTCGTGGATCAATTAGTATCCGTAAATGACAGAATATCAGTGACGGGTAACTTTAGATCAAAAATTGATATTAAGGATAATGAAACTGAGCTGTCATTTAGATTTTTTGTAGTTGAAAAATTCATAACAGGTCAGCGAATAGGTGCCTATCAGGAAACTGACACGATCAGGAATATTTTAAGAAAGATTTTACCATCAGCATCAGGGTATGTGGAGAAAGGTAGCGTAGCTGCGGGTGATCTGTTTACTTTTGAAGTTAACTGGGTCATAGAAGGTTTGTATAACGTAGAACAATACTTACCTTATTTACCTCCCTTAAGAATTATCGCCATGGTTCAAAATGAAGTGACAACGGAGATTTATCAAGTAGCCTTTATTGACATTGATAGCAAGTCCAATACAATTACTGGAATTCAGGATAACTTGGCTGTGGGACAGGATTTTAGTATTTATCCAAATCCGGTTGATAAAGAATTTAGAATAGCCTTTGAAAAGACGTTGCAAGAAGAAACAGAATGGATCTTATTTGACCAAATGGGTAGACAGAAATTGGTAGGTATTATTCCTAAAAACAGCACTGAACTATTGATTGAAGTTGAAGGACTAACCTCTGGTGTTTATTTTGTTCAGCTTTTTCACCCAAATTTTTTATGGGCTCCCAAAAGGATTATTGTGATTCATTAATGGAAATCAGGTGTTTATTTAATGGCTATTGCATATAAATAGTCTTGGTAGTTAAGTGATTCTTGTTAATCTCTCGTTTATAACAAACGGCCTTTTAGGTAGCTTAATTCAAATCAATCCTCATTAAATATCTAATAATAATAGCATTGATGGTTAGTATCGAGGAGTCATTTTTGAGGGATCTTTCATAGATAGCTAAATAGGGTAAGTAGGAAGTTTAGGGAACAACTCGATAGATAAGTTTTTGTGATAGATTAATAAAAACGGTCGTAATAGAAATATTCAGTCGATTGCTTTCAACGCTTTAGTCAAATGAAGAGCTAAGCACCATTTATGCTCTTTTGATAAAAGCGATGGCCAATTTTATTTTATCATAGCTTACCCCTTCCTTTAGACCAAAATAAATACTCTTCGTCGAATCTGTTTTTTTTAAACGATACCATGTGGACATAACTTGTTGAATTTCGTCTTCTGAAATAAACTTTTTTAAATTCATTATTTCGCCCTTTTCATAAAGGTAGATTGCATGCCCGTATATGGTTGTTGAGCTAAGTGATCTTTCTTTTGCTATTTCATCGGGTGTTAAATTTTCTTTAATCAATTTAAGCGTTTCTAAGTGAGTTTCACCACTTACGGTCACCGTTTTTTCCTGAACAAATTTTTGTATTACGGCAAGAAATTCCTTGCCGTATTGCTGCATTTTGTAGGATCCAACACCTGAAACTTCAAGTAGGTCCTTTTCAAATAAGGGCTTTGCACTACACATTTCTTTGAGCGTGTTGTCATTAAAAATTGCATAGGCAGGAATTTGCGCTGTTTGTGCTAAGGCCATTCGTAATTTTTTTAATTCTTCAAAGAGGTCCAGCTCGTAGATCTCTTTTTTATTGTTTTTGATCTCTGATTTTACTTTTACTAAAAGAGCTGTGAGCGCAACATTGACGTCATTAAAAAGCACTTGATTTCCATTTTCTGTGATTTTTAATTTATTGAAATGGGTAAAATCTATTTCGATAAATCCCTGATTAATAAGTTGTCCTATATAGTGAAGCAGCTCCTCTCTTTTGGTTTCAATCAAACTACCGAAAGTTTTTATTTGATTATACTGATGGCTGATGATTTCCCTCGAGTTTGAACCTCTTAGAACATCTACAAGGGTGTTGATCGCCACGTCTTCTTTGAGCCGCTTTAACGCAGATAAGATTTTTTGAGCAAAGATAGTCCCATCAAAAACTTTAGGAGGATGAATGCAGTTGTCACAGTGCCCACATTTCTTCAAACGATGTTCACCGAAGTAGCTAAGGATGAAATTTGTTCTACAGCTGGTCGCCAATCCAAATTCGATCATTCGATTAAGTTTAGTTCTTTGAATCATTTTGAATGATTCGGAAGCGTTACCCTGCTCGATAAATTCTCTTAAAATTTTAGCATCACCTAATCCGAAGAATAGCAGAGCTGTAGCATGATCGCCATCTCTACCGGCTCTACCGATTTCTTGATAATAACTTTCTATATTTTTTGGTAGGTTATGATGAATCACATAGCGGACATTTGACTTATCAATCCCCATACCAAAAGCAATGGTGGCACACATCACTTTAATATCATCCAGTTGAAACGCTGTCTGCACTTTTTTTCGCGCCTCATTTGACATTCCGGCATGGTAATGAGTAGCATTTATTCCGGATTCTTGTAGTTTTTTTGAAAGTTGTTCGGTTGATTTTTTGCTTAAGCAGTAGATGATTCCTGCTTCTGTATTATGGGCGAGTACATAATCGGTAATTGTTTTTATTCGATTTTGTGCTGACAATACATTGATATTTAGATTTTTTCTTTCAAAACTAGAAAGGAAAATTTCAGCATTAAGTAAGCCTAACTGATCTCGGATATCGATCTGAGTGGCCTTGTCCGCGGTAGCGGTGAGCGCAATTTTTGGTGCATTAATTTGTTGAAGTATCGGTTTGAGTGCAGCGTATTCTGGTCTGAAGTCATTTCCCCAAATCGATACGCAATGGGCTTCGTCAATTGCGACTATTGATATTTTTTGTTTACTAATGATGCTTAAAAAGGAGAGACTCGTTGCCTTTTCAGGGGAAACATAAAGCAGCCTTAATTTGCCTAGTTTGAAATCACTAAGGAGTTCATCGGTTTCAATCGCTGAAAGGGCACTGTTTAGAGAAGCTGCGTTAATTCCTGAGGCTGTTAGTGCAGCTACTTGGTCTTGCATTAGGGATATTAAAGGAGAAATCACGAGTGCCGTGCCCTCTAGTAAAAGGGCAGGCAATTGGTAACAAATTGACTTACCACCACCAGTGGGCATGATAACTAAGGCATCTCTGCCCGCTAAGATATGATCAACGATTGCCTCTTGACGATCTCGAAAGGCATCATATCCAAAATATTCTTTTAAAAATTTAGATGCGCGAGAAGCATGATTCATATCTCTTTACTGACTAATTAACTCTAAGTTTTGATGAATTCCCAATTCTAGCGCCGAAACACCCGTTTGCATCCATTTTGGCATGGCGGCTTCTTTTAGATAATAGTCAAAATATTGAGACATTCTGATATTAAAGTCAATTTGATTTTGAAGTTTCAATGGCCAATGAGGCTCCCCTTGATAATTGAGCATCCAAGCAGGTTTATTCAATCGTCTCAACGCCACAAAAAATTCAATCCCTTGATACCAAGGCACATGCCCATCAGCATCATTATGCATAATCAGCAAAGGAGTATTGATTTTGTCAACAAAAAAGATCGGGGAGTTTTCAATATAGCGTAAGGGATATTCCCATAGCGTACCTCCAATACGGCTTTGTGTTTGCTCATATTGAAACATTCTGCTTAAACCAGTCCACCACCTGATACCACCATAGGCGCTGATCATATTGGGCACGGGTGCGCCGGCTTCCGCGCATTTAAAAATATCTGTTTTTGTCACTAGGTAAGCAATTTGGTACCCACCCCAGCTATGTCCTTGCACCCCAATATGATCCTTATCAATAAATCCTTTTTCAATAAGAGAAGTTACTCCTGGAATCACGCTGTTATAGGCGCTTTGCCCTGGGTAACCTTCTATATAATGAATATTGGGAAGGAAAATAACATATCCTCTTGAAGCATAAAAGCTATAATTGATGGTTGAACGTCCTGGAGCTGGTATGCTGTGTCTGTTTAGGCCATCGCTACTTTTCTCATAAAAATTGACCAACAGGGGGTATTTTTTCTGAGGATCAAAGTTTTCAGGTTTGATCAGTAACCCCTCAAGCGGTATGCCGTCGAGCGAAGTCCATGAAACAAGTTCAGCCGTCCCCCAGTTGTAGTTTTTTTGTTGTGGATTGGCGTTTGAGATTACCGCTATTTTCTTAAATTTTTCCGTGCTTAGTAAATCCGGAAAAGTGGTAAAATTTTGCTTAGTGAAAATAATTTGATCTGAATCTTGAGCCAAACTGAAGTTGCGATATTGATAAGATCCGCTCATGAGTGTTGTGACATCGTATGTTTCATTATAATTCATATAATAAAGCGCTTCATGTTTATCTCTCTCATCCACTGTATGAAGTAATAATCGTTGATTTTGGGTGACAAATCTTTCTTCATCCTTTAATTTCAGGTATCTATAACTAAGTCGCTGAGCCCTACCGTTTGGTGTGATTTGTTTAGGGTTTAGGACGCCCAAAGGATCTATTTCCCAGATATCATACCGATCATAAATTAATATTTTTTTATCGTCTTCAGTCCATGTCATAACACCGTAGGGATTGGGTAAATCAGGCGTATCATGGTCTTCTAGATAAAAAGGGACAAGTCGGTTGTCTGTTATTTTTGTAATTATATTTTTGTCGAAATGATAGGTATGCCATGCCGAATCTTTGGCTTCGTACCAGTAGGCATAGTTACCCATTGGAGATAATTTAGGAGTACCTAGCACATTTTGGGCTATCTTTTTTGAATAGCCCGAGCGAAGTTCAATTGCATACAAATCAAGAGGTGCCGGTGGACCTTCCCACGAAACAGACTTCTTGTAGGCGGCATCATTATAACCGATTAAATGAGTTCCGTCACCTCGATTACTGCTCAAGATATTTGGAATATGTTCAGAGCCTAATGATATGAATTTATTAGATTTTAGGTCAAAGGCACACAAAAATGATTTTTTTGAATCTTTTTCTTGCTCCACTTTTTGTTGTGGAAACAGGCGAGAATCTGTGTAAGTCCAAACTTCTACATTGACGATTTCATGCGCTAGTAGACTAGTGTCGGGAAGGATAGGGTAGGGCATTTTTCCGAAATACAACCAATCTCCATTGTTGGAAAAATTATTTTCAAAATGTTGACTAATTAAGTATTCTCCTTGTAAGAAGTCATCACTGACTGAAAGGATCGTCGAAGCTGAATCAATCTCCTCAGTCCATAAGTGGAGGGAAAAACGAGGCGTTAATACTTTGGTCGTATCAAGGTTTGAAACAAAGGAAAGTAGCGTTCCTATTTCATTCCAACATAGTGATTGATAAATACCTTTAGATCTAAAAATAGGTTTAATTTCTTTTGAAAGGGTATTGAACTGGTAAACACCTGCTGCAAACAAACTATCATCCCCGTTGGAGACAAAAGCTACTTTACCCCCTTTTTCAGAAAGCAAATAGCTCGTCACAAACGGAAAGGTGAATTTCTCTAAACTATTCAAGTTTTCAATTACCAGGTCATATCCGTTTTCTTTGCTAGTGTCTTTATTTTTTTTCTTTGATTGCTGACTGGCGTCTAGAGGTTCTTGTAAATAACTTACCCAATTAGACCATTTTCCGGGAATTTTGTAGGAGATTATTTTAGGAATTTCTCTCAATTCCCCTGTTTTTAAATTAAATACACCCAATCCATCGGCCGGAAGTTCCTTCTTGGGAGTTTTGATTCTTTTCAGAGAATTCAGTGAGTCAATATCTGGTTTGATAGTGAAAAAGAGATGTTGAGAATTGAAACTAAATCGTGGTTTTGTTCCTTTTTCTGTCCGTAGTTTTTCGATGCCATCAAAAGTGGAAAGTACGATAATAGGATTCGCAATGCTGTTTTTAGTTAGCTCATAGGTAATCCATGCTCCATTGTTACTTATGGTTTCATTTTTAATTAGCGTCCATTCGTCATAGGCACTATGGTCAAGTATTTTTTTTTGTGCGCTAATGTCTCTGCCAAGCGCTATAGAGATGATTAAGAGTAAATACTTGAATGTTTGCCTCATGGTGTTATTTTTTTCCAATTTACCAATTTGACTTGATTAATGTCATGATTTTAAGCAAGTCTACATCAGTGGTGCTAATGAGTGATGAATTTATGCTGGAGCAAAGAAATTGGGAACTAAGCAATATTTTCACTAAGTAATATTAACGACGGTTTTATTATATTACTAATCATTCAAATAAAACACTATGAAAACGTTATATACAATTTTTGTAATTTTGTTTTTTTGCTGTGAGCAACAAAAATCAAGAGAATTTGATTTAATCATTCGCAATGGAGTCATTTATGATGGTTCAGGGGAAGCGCCATATAAGGGTGATCTTGCTATTTCAGGGGATACGATTGTAACCATGGGCGATTTATCAACGGATATAGGTATCTCTGAATTTGATGCCAAAGGACTTTCGATTGCCCCAGGATTCATTAATATGTTGAGTTGGGCAAATGAAACGTTGATCGCGGACGGTAGATCACAGAGTGATTTGAGACAAGGGGTGACGCTTGAGGTAATGGGTGAGGGGAGTAGTATGGGGCCTTGGAGTCCTTCGATGATTGAAGAGGAAATCACCAGTCAAGGGATTATTAAGTATCCGATAGCATGGTCTACGCTGAGTGGATACATGGCTTATTTGGAGCGGAAAGGCATTGCAACAAATATTGCCTCTTTTGTCGGTAATGGTACGCTTAGAAGATATGTCATAGGGTATGATAATAGGCAGGCGACAAGTGATGAAATCGTCCAAATGCAATCGTTATTAGCACAAGAAATGCAAGAAGGAGCCATGGGGATCTCTTCTTCTTTGTTATATGAACCAAGTCGCTATGCTGATACAGAAGAGTTGGTTGCCTTGTCGCAAGTTGCTGCTCGCTATAATGGTATGTACATTTCACATATTAGGGATGAAGGGCCTTATCTGATCGAGGCCATTGATGAATTGATTGAAATTTCACGAAGGGCCAAAATCTCGGCAGAGGTTTATCATCTTAAAGCTTCTGGATCCGAATATTGGAGCAAATTAGATACTGCTTTTGCCCATATAGAAGCAGCAAGGGCACAGGGATTACCCATAACCGCTGATATCTATACGTATCCAGCATCTTCCACAGGGTTGCATGTCCAGCTTCCCGAATGGGTTCGAGAAGGGGGCGTAGCTCGTGCCATTGAAAGACTCAAAGATCCTTCCTTAAGAAGTCAAGTTTTAAATGATATTGAATTTGAGCATGGACCTGACAAAATATTATTTGTAGGATTTAAAAATCCTGACTTACGGATTTATTTGGGAAAGCGGCTAGATGAAGTAGCTCAAATTTTGAATAAATCTGCTGAAGAGGCCATGATTGATTTGATTGTCGAGGATGATAGCCGTATTCAAGTGGTCTATTTTTCTATGTCTGAGGAAAACATTGCCAAAAAAATGGCCAAACCCTGGATCAGTTTTTGTTCTGATGCAGGATCCTTTACCAACCAAGGTTTATTTCTTACCCAGAGTACGCATCCACGGGCTTATGGATCTTTTATCAGGGTAATAGGCAAATATGTGAGAGATGAAAAAACACTTACTCTTGAAGAAGCTATTAGAAGACTTTCTTCTTTGCCAGCTGAAAATTTAAAAATTAAAAGAAGGGGAGCTCTTAAGCCTGGTTATTTTGCTGATATCGTCATTTTTAATCCTGAAAAGGTCAGCGATATGGCCACCTTTGAGAAACCGCATCAGTATGCCACAGGAGTGGCTCACGTTTGGGTGAACGGTGTGCAAGTTATTTTAAACGGAACTCACACAGGGGCAACCCCGGGTAGGTTTATCAAAGGTCCAGGCTGGGAAGTGCGAGATAAAGATTAGCCTAGGACTTTCTTCAGTGTATCGTTAAATCGATCTATTTCTTCCAATCTGCCTGTGCTTATTCTACACCAGTCATTAAAAGGCGGGAACGGTCTACCCACCATAATGCCTTTATCGAGCATCTGTTTTTCAAGAACCGAGATGTCGCGACCTGATTTAAAAAATACAAAGTTAGCATTTGAAAGTGCGTATTCTAGGTTTAGATCATCCAGACCTTCCAAAATCATTTTTTTTGCTTGGATCGTCTTGCTCAGACTAAAGTCGTAAAATTCTTGGTCATCCAAGGCTTTTTTGGCAGCTTCAATGGCTAGTATGTTGGTAAAGGCGACAATGTTTTGTCGCAATTTTGAGGCAATTTCCGGTTTGGCAATCAAATAGCCAATACGAAGACCAGCAAGTCCGTAAACCTTTGAGAATGTCCTGGAAACGATCACATTTTTACCCTTCTTCACAAAGGAAATCATGGATGGATAGTTCTTATCTTCAATAAAATCATAATAAGCCTCATCACTGAATATCGTCACTTTATCGGAAACAGTATTGCAAAAATCAGAAACACGATCAGCAGGAAGTAGGGTAGACGTAGGGTTGTTTGGGTTGCATAGATAAATAAGTTTGGTTTTGCTGGAAATTCTCTTTTCCATTTCATCCAAATCATGCATCATGTTTTTGTCCACGGGCACCCAATTGACCGATCCACCCCAAAGAGTGGCATAGGACATCATTGAAAGAAAGGTAGGTTGAGCAGCTATGATTTCACCGCCATTGATTCCATACATTAATCCAACTACCTTTAGTGCTTCCGTAGAGCCCCCTGCCAAAACAATATGATCTTTGGTTACGCCTTCCTTCGCTGCTATCTTTTCAACTAGTTCATTGCTGTAGCTAAAGGGATATCGGCAGGCGATATCAAAATGGTCAATGATGCTTTGCCGCACTTTTTCTGACGGTCCGTAAGGATTTTCATTCGAATTGAGCCTTGCGATAGCATCAAGCGGTCGCGGATTAAACTTGCGTATTTCTTCCGCGCTTAGGGTATGAATGGGAGTTATACCGCCTATTACAGCTAAAGAACTCAATAGCCCTGCTCCTTTGAGCCAACTTCTTCTTGAAAGATCTGTCATGACTTTTTATTTAACACCTTCTAATATAAAGAAAGATATTAAGGTAAAAAAAAACTTAGCTCAAGAAATCTCGTAAGTCGCCGAACATTTTCGAGTTTCTTCAATGGTGCATTTAATCAATTGACAGCCGGTACCCTTGAGTTGTTGGGGCCCCACTACTTCGCAAAGGTATTTAGCCATATTTTCGGCTGTAGGATTAAAGGGGCAAATAACAATGTCTTGGGGAGCAATTTGTTTTAGCGATTCCAAAAGTGTATCGGCTTCATAGAGCAAAAATCGATGATCCCAGTTATTTTCCAGCCAATCACAGAGTTGCTTTTTGATGACACCAAAATCTGTAATGCGTCCAATGGCGTCAAGTTGATCTGCGCTTACGGTGAAATGCACCCTAAAATTATGACCATGGAGGTGTGAGCATTTGTTTTCATGGCCGACAACTCTATGTCCGGCGCTAATGTCGTGGTACCTATTGATTGAAATCATTCATTTAAAAAGTTAAGCAAAATTAACATGTTATACGGATTGCGTCATTATTTTTTCAATCAAAGATGCTTCTCTATCTGTTGGATAATTGGGCGAGTCTTTGACGAAGGTAGGTTAGTGGACAATTTGGATCAGCTGTGGGCGTGAATTCCTCACGATTTTTAAGTATAATTAATTGCTAAAGCGTTTATCAAATTTATAATCAGATGACCGGTTTAGAGGAAACCGTAGCCCTTTGCCATAAATGAAGCACTGATAAGCATGATAATGATTCCAATAAGTTCTATTTTTAGTAATAGGCTAATGGTGGTGTAATCCCTTAAGGATACTTGAGGGGGTTTGTTTTCTTTGAGTTCCTTGCCCCATTTCATAAATTTAATCGTCGGATATATAGACAATAATCCAACTGCAATAAATGATCCTATTTTGACCCAGAACAACCAATTGCTGAAATAGTAAGCACTCCCTTTTTCAAAATAGTAAACCCTTAAAAATCCTATCGCCACCACAAGCAATGCACTGATTCAGTAGATCATATCTGCCTGCTGGATTCTTTTGGCTATTGACATCGTTAAGGACTCAGTGAAGGTAAGTGCTTCAAATAAGATCATTGAAACCACCAACAAGGCGGTTGTAAAATGTAAGAAAGCAACAAGTGCGCTTAAAAGCATAGGCAATAGGGTGGTTTATGTTGCTGTTAATTTTTAAGAAAATCTACTACAAAATTCGAAAATTCAGGTGCTCGAAGGTAACCGAAAGATTTATGCGGATTAGCGAGATGATCGATCATATAATCATTGAAAACCAAAGAGTCATTGGGCTTCACGCCATGTTTATTGGCCTTAAAATCGTCCGCTAACCTATGTTTTAAGGCAATATTATCATGTAAATCCGAGAAGTTCTTCCAATGGTGTGTTACCCCTGGCGGGGTGTGCAAAATATCACCTACTTCGCCGATGATTTTTTGTTCAGCTGCAATTTTACCGACGACAATGGGGAGTCCCAAGGGAGACCCTATCGTGACGAAACTATGTATTTTTAACTTTGGAACGAGAAAGGTGAGCACATCAAAAGCGATAATTGAACCCATAGAATGTCCGATCAACATAATTTCATGGTCTTGAAATTTTTCTAGGGCGATGATCGTCCTACGCTGAATGAGGTCCTTAGCAAAACATTCTATTTTGTTTTGATCGTTACATACTTCGTGATAATAGGCACTTAGCTCCTTGAAATAATTCTCAAGGATGAAATCCGTCAGCACATTGTGATTCAGGGAAAGATCTCTTTTCAGGAATAATTGATTGATTTGATGACCTAAAAACTCGATAATCTTTACCCGAGTGCTTTCATCAATTCGTTGTGGTTTGTTGTCAGACTTAGTGTAAGGTTCATGGTAATAAAAGGGGTCATCTGGCTTTTTTTTCCTACGAGTAAGAGGTTTTTCATGAAATATATCTGCCCAATAAATCATTTCAAACTCGGGCATTTTCAATGGGCTTTTAATTTGATCAAGACCTTCTTGTATCGATTTGATCCAATAATTGGTCAAAGTTCTTTTTGAGGGTTTATTACCCAAACCATGTATTGCGAGGATGATTTTTTTAGGCATTATTTAAATTGAGCTTTCGTTTTTTGTGTAAGCCAATAAGCCCGATCCGTAGTGATTCCGTCTACACCTAGTTGAAAAAAGGCTAAGGCTTCTTTGGGCTTATTTATGGTCCAAATATAAACGATTAACCCTTGATTTTTAAACAATGGAACCCATAGATTTTTGGCCAAAGGACCGGCCCAAATATCTATTCCATCCAAATTTGCATTTCGGACAGAGGTCAATGTTTCCTCAATATCAGGAATATGTTTGGCCGTCTGTGCGTTATAATCCAAATCGAGTAAGAGGAGTGACCTGAAGTGAGGAAAAGTGACTTTTATTTGAGTGATAAGCGTGAGGTCAAAGGAGATAAATTCAATCTGATGATGTTTGAATGTATATTGATTCAATAGTTCGGTCAAGTGATCAGGAGGAATGTATGTCTTTAATTCTATTATCAATTTACCATCTTTGGGTATTGTATCTAGGATTTCTTGGAGCGTGGGGATTTTTTCACCCAACCATTTAGGGTCTTTCCAATGACCAACGTCCAATACTTTTAATTCTTTTAAAGTCTGTTCCCTTACTTTTTTGTTTTGATTACCGATTCTTTGGGTCGTGTTGTCATGAATAGCCACTATGTATGCGTCCTTAGAAAGGTGAATATCAATTTCTACCGCTTTAATCCCTTGGTCCCAGGCCATTTGAATGGCAGCTAGTGTATTCTCAGGTGCCTCGAAAGACGCACCTCTATGGGCGATGATGACGTGTTCAATCAAGGAAGAGATCATTTAAATTTAATACACATCTAATGATAGCGGCAATGTGATAATGGTAAATTCAGTTCATTTTTTATTTAGCTACTCTTTAACTGGTCATATTTTGAATAATCTTATTAGTTACCTATTAGCGTCCCTGCTTTCAAATATCAAGATAATGTTTATCCCTATTAATTAGGTAGCAATCCTCGTTTTTTTGTCATGTAGCAAATGATCATTGGCGAATAGGCATTGATTTATTTTAACGTGGATATAAGTTATTTGGTCAACCTTTTAAACTTGAATTTTTGGCTAGAGGGTGCGTGAGAACATTGTTTTACTTTCTATCAAAAGAGATATGTTCCAACGAGCGCTCATGGATTCTATATTTTCCTCAAAGACCCTACAAGAAAGAAACATATTTTCGGGATAGATCAATTTGGTAGGGTCACTTATTACATTGATTGAAAGCGATTTTATTTTTCAATCTTGGCAAAGTACGATAAGGCCTCATGCAGATAGCCAAATAATCACTTAATGTTTCAAGTTATGCACATGACATCATTTAATGATAGGTCTTTTGACTATACATCAATCAACTTTTTTGATAAAATCCATATTATAAATGGCATTGAGCATTAAGGTATGATTATTTTCAATATTTAAGCCATCTGTTTTAGGAAAATACTGATTCATATAGCCCAGTTTGAAGGCCAATGCCTTATCAACTTTATAGCCAAGACCCAAATAAGCCCAGTTTTGGTTGAAATAGTAATTATTTTGAACCTGGCCTAAATTGATAAAAATTTCGTTAAATCCCGAAATAAACCACGTTTTATCTATAAGATTATTATGATTTAGAGGGATATTGAAACTTACATTGTATCTGAATCTACCTTCGAAATCTTTATTATCGCCGTTACCTATAAAACGTTGCTCAAGCTTATATAATTGCTCAATGACGACCCTTCCAATCGAGTTTTTTATCACAATTTGTTCAAATATGCGTTGCTCTGTGGTTTGCTCAGCGATGGGTTGCTTACCGTATGAGAAATTTTCCACCCAGTCGTAACCTGCCGTAAGGATAAAATGATCATTCAATTGATAATTAAGACCTATTCTTAGCAAGGACTGTTGCCAATTTTTTAGAAATTCATTTTTTCTCAAGGAATACAAAGTATGTATGCTGTATTGATTGCCGATCTTATGATTGCCAGAATAGGTAGTCCAGGAATTAAACTGATTGTCGATTTGTTTTTGGGAGAATGACTGTATGCTCCAACAAATGAGGATGAAACTCAATATTTTTTTCATAGCGAGAGTGTCTATAATATTTTTTAATCTGTAATAACTATTTGCTAATGTATTTAGGTGCAAGAGGATGAGC
>TARA_B110000503_G_scaffold20982_1_pt1 | contig 20011 bp, 20 predicted proteins | sample TARA_B110000503 | Tara Oceans TARA_B110000503 (sample SAMEA4397472) | marine metagenome | biome: Polar Biome; feature: [SRF] surface water layer (ENVO:00010504); material: water (ENVO:00002006), including particulate matter (ENVO:01000060) such as... | depth 5 m | reverse complement strand
TTTATTTGTTTATGTGGAGCAAGTGTGGACAACTAAGGAGAAGAGACCTGTTCTTCTTCTTTTCCACCAAACCATCACTTCTTTTCCACAGTTATCCCCACCTTATCCCCAGGTTGGGGGCAACCTTTCCCACAATTTATGTAATTATTTCTTGCAACCAACTAGTTTCTCGCTTGAAGTTTTATTCGGTTGGTCAACTCAGTCACCTGGTTATAGATAGACCGGCGCTCAGCCATAAGGTGGCGGATCTTGCGATCAGCGTGCATAACAGTTGTATGGTCGCGGCCACCAAAAGTTTGACCGATTTTAGGTAGAGATAGCTCTGTTAGCTCACGACAGAGGTACATGGCAATCTGCCTAGCATTCACCAAAACTCGTGAGCGAGAAGAGCCACAGAGGTCATCTAAAGTAAGGCTGAAATAAGTTGCAGTCTGAGCCATGATTGTTGTGGCGGTTATCTCCGGGCCACCCTCTTCAGGAATTAAATCCTTTAAAACAATTTCAGCTAAACCTAGATCTACAGCTTGTCTATTTAGAGAGGCGAAAGCAGTAACTCGAATCAACGCACCTTCCAACTCGCGAATATTTGAAGAAATTTTGCTAGCTATGTACTCCAACACATCATCAGAAGCATTTAATTTATCTTGTGCAGCTTTCTTGCGCAGGATTGCAATTCGAGTCTCTAACTCTGGAGGTTGGATGTCTGTAATAAGGCCCCACTCAAAACGACTACGTAAACGATCTTCCAAAGTAGTTAATTGTTTTGGTGGTCTATCACTGGAAATAACAATTTGTTTATTTGCATTATAAAGAGTGTTAAAAGTATGAAAGAACTCTTCTTGAGTCCGCTCCTTGTTCTCTAAAAATTGAATATCGTCAACAAGTAGAATATCTAGATCGCGATAACGGCGCTGGAAAACCGAAGCTTTGTCATCACGGATAGAGTTAATAAAATCATTTGTGAACTCTTCGCTAGAAACATAACGAACCCGCACACTGCCGTACAACTCTTTAGCGTAAGCCCCAATGGCGTGTAATAAGTGGGTTTTGCCAAGTCCAGAATCACCATAGATAAATAACGGGTTATAAGCTTTAGCAGGCGCCTCAGCAACAGCAACAGCAGCTGCATGTGCAAAACGGTTAGATGCGCCAATAACAAAAGTTTCAAAAATATAACGAGGGTTTAGTTGGCTTGGCTCGGCCGAGGCCAATGATCTTGTGTCCCGACCAGTTCCAACCTTGGGTTGTTGCTCAATAATATTTTCGACAATATTTTCATCAACAACTTCCTGAAGACTTTCATCAACAGTTACAGCAATATTTATTTTTTGATCTAATTTTAGAGAGAGCGCCTCATTTAAAACCCCGCGCAACCTTGTCTCTAAAACATCTTTCGCAAATATGTTTGGCGCAGCGAGAAGTAAGTTCGCCCCACCTTCATTCTGGATAAGACCAAGGGGTTTAGTGAGGGATAAAAAAGCTCTGTGTTGGGGGGACTCGATGGAGACTTCAGTAATTACCGCTCCCCATAGAACGATTAGTTCATCAACCTCGAGCAGCGCCATTAGAACCCCTAATCCAAATAATGCCTAAAAACCAAAATATTGAATATCCACAGGGTTATCCACAACCTGTGGTCTAAACCAAAACTTGAGCCTTTTAAGGGTTCAATTATGTGGATAGAGAGCGAAACTAAGGGTATTTATCAGAAAGCGCAAGTGGTTATCCACAAATCTCTAAAATCTTTAAAATCTCTAAAATCCAAGGTTCCACTCAAATTGGACTCTAAAACCTAACTCGACTAGATCTCAGGTTTGACCCTTATCAACAGGTAGCCGTAACCTAACCCCCTCACAGTAACTGTGATAGTTGTGACCCAGAAGGTGTAGACCTAATGGAGAGATTCCCAAAAGTTTTAAGGAGAGATTTATGTCAAAGCGCACCTTCCAACCAAACGTACGTAAACGCGCAAAGAAGCATGGCTTCCGCGCTCGCATGGCAACACGTGGCGGAAGAGCAGTTCTTGCTCGTCGTCGCGCTAAAGGCCGCACCAACATCTCTGCATAATTGCCGATATCCGTGCTACCAACCAAAAACAGGTTGCGAGCAAGTAAAGATTTTGCCCTAACTACAAAAACTGGAGTTCGAGCAACATCTCTCTCGCTTGTTCTATACCTAAGAGCCAACTTAAATAATCCATTAGCGCCCCAGGTGGGATTAATTGTCAATAAATCGGTCGGTGGCTCGGTTGTGCGCCACAGGGTTTCTAGGCAACTTCGCCATCTTGTAGCCAATGAGTTAAAAAATATTCCAACCAATACTCAACTTGTGATTCGCGTACTTCGCAACCAGCCAAATTTTCAGAATGAGTTTAATGAGTTGCTACCCAAAGCTCTTAGCAAATTTGGAGCAAACACATGAGGAAAATCTTCTCCAAAACGATCAAGTTTTATCAAAGATGGATATCTCCAGCTTTTGGCCCTCGTTGTAAGTACTACCCAAGCTGTTCAACTTATGCACTTAATGCAATTGAGGAATATGGCGCCAAAGGCATTGTTATGTCAGCTTGGCGAATTATTAAGTGCAACCCATGGTCACATGGTGGCGTCGACTATGTCCTATCAAAGAATTCAAAACAACCAATAAAAACTGGAGCTAACTAATGGGATCGATCCTAAACCCCTTGTACTACGCCGTTTCCTGGGTGATGGTAACTTTTCACTCTTTCTTTGGTTTTATCTTTGGTAAGGATGGACACGAAAGTATTAAATGGAGTCTTTCAATCATCGGGCTCGTAATTGTTCTTCGAATTATTTTAATTCCGCTCTTTGTGAAACAAATTAAGAGTCAGAGAGCTCTTACAGCTCTACAACCACACATGAAAGAGATACAAAAAAAATACAAGGATGATCGCCAGAAGCAATCCGAAGAGATGATGAAGCTTTATAAAGAGCATAAAACCAATCCCCTTGCATCATGCTTTCCAATCCTTGCCCAGGCACCAATATTCTTTGCCCTATTTACAGTATTAAATGGAATTGCTCGAGATGTGCCACATGGATTTTTAAAAGGAGATCTATTAAACGCAGCACAAAAAGCCGAATTCTTTGGAGCCAACCTCTCTAGTACATTTTTGAGTTCTGGCACCAACGGACAGACAAAACTTGTGACCATTGCACTAATTGTTTTTATGTCTGCAACAACCTTCACAACCCAACGCCAGTTAATGGTCAAAGGGATGCCGAAAATGGACTCTTCAAACAATATGATGTTGCAACAACAAAAAATCATGCTTTATGTTTTCCCAGTCATCTTCGCGGTAACCGGAGTTAACTTTCCAGTTGGTGTTTTAATTTATTGGTCAACAACAAACCTATGGACTTTTGGTCAACAATTTTATGTAATCAAGCGAAATCCAACACCTGGTTCACCAGCATACGAAGAGCTAATAAAAAAGCGTGCTATTAAAAATAGCGAGACCGGCGAGCTTCCAAGTATGGATGGAAGTGCGGCTGGGGATGTGAACCCAGATCAAGATGATGAAACAAACCAGCAGAAACAAAGACAACAACCTTCAAAGAAAAAGAAGAAAAAGAAGAAATAACGGATATATCGGGCATAACAGATATATCAGTCAAAAGAGAAGCAAGTAGAGATTTAATCGATAAAAGGAGAGAAAATGAGTGAAGTAGTTGAGAAGAGCGAGAAGAAGTCTTTGGTGGCCCGACTCGAAGAAGAGGGTGATGTAGCGGCAGATTACTTAGAGGCGCTACTGGATATCACAGACCTTGATGGTGATATCGATATCGATGTCGAAAATGACCGAGCCTCCCTTTCAATTGCAGGTGGCGCCCTTGGCCATCTAGTTGGGGATAGAGGAGAGGTCTTGGATGCAATTCAAGAGCTAACCCGCCTTGCAGTCCAAACATCCACAGGAGAACGCTCGCGATTGATGCTCGATATCGACAACTTCCGCAGCAAGAAGAAAGAGGAGCTAGCAAAACTAGCCCACGAGGTTGCTGAGCAGGTCAAGTCCTCTGGAGAATCGGTAAAACTCCGCGCCATGAACGCCTTTGAGCGCAAGGTTGTCCATGACACAATTCAAGAAATTGGACTAACTAGCGAATCTGAGGGCGAAGACCCAAATCGTTGTGTAGTTGTTCTACCTGAGTAAATAACTCACAAGTGAGCGTTTCACGTGAAACCCTTATCTCGACCTACTTTGGCGAGCGCCAGAGCGAGATCGAGAGATATGCGCAAATTCTGGCTACCTGGGGTATCGAGCGCGGCCTAATTGGACCAAAAGAGAGCGATCGAATCTGGGATCGCCACATCGCAAATTGCATTCCTATCACCACCCTTCTCTCCCAAAGCTCTTCACTTTTAGATATCGGATCAGGAGCGGGGCTACCAGGCATTGTCATAGCTCTAGCGAGACCTGATATTCAAGTAACCCTTCTAGAACCCCTTCAACGCCGAATCAATTTCCTTGAGGAGGTTGTGGCCGAACTTGGGATTGATATCGCAGTAAAACGGGGGCGAGCAGAGTCCTTCAAGGGTGGATTTAACTTTGTAACAGCCAGGGCGGTAGCGCCACTCCCAAAACTAGCCAGCATCTCATGGCACCTTGTGGTGGGTGGTGGCTCACTCTTGGCAATGAAGGGAGAGTCGGCAGCCAGCGAACTAGAGGATGCAAAGAGCCAAGCTCCAAAAGTCTTTAAAAAGGTCGCCCTATCTGAGATTCATGAGATCAACCTAGGCGAGTTGCCATTAGCCCGAGTAATTCAACTCAAAAAGGCTGGTTAGATACGCACGTGAATGATTCACGTGAAACCAATGCCACTGCCGGCGAGGCAAAGGCTAAAGTCGTAGGAATCCGACGCCTCAAAGAGCCGATGCCCACACCTCTTAAGACCAGGGTCTTTACTGTGGCAAACCAAAAGGGTGGGGTCGGGAAGACAACAACAGCTGTAAATATCGCAGCAGCCCTAGCAATGGGAGGGTTAAAGGTTTTGGTCATAGATCTCGATCCTCAAGGAAATGCTTGTACTGCTCTTGGCGTCGACCGCGATGAGATTTCTGGAATGTATGAAGTTCTTGTAAAAGATTTACCACTCTCAAAGATAGTAACCAAAGTTGCAGGCTTTCCACACCTTGAATGCGCTCCTGCAGATGTAGAGCTAGCTGGCGCCGAAATTAATATGGTCGGTTTTGTATCTAGAGAGTCAAGGCTCAAGCTGGCTTTAGAGAAATTTTTAGCAGAACGAGATGCAAGTGGTACTCGAATAGATTATGTAATTATCGACTGTCCACCAAGCCTTGGCCTACTTACAGTAAATGCATTAACTGCAGCCGAAGAGGTAATGGTTCCAATCCAATGCGAGTACTACTCACTAGAGGGAGTAACACTTCTACTAAAGACTCTACAACAAGTTCAACAGATGTTAAATCAAAGAGTGCGGATAACAACAATTGTCTTAACAATGTTTGACTCCAGAACAAGGCTTGCAAATGATGTTGCGAATAACGTTCGCCAATATTTTCCAAATGAATTAATTGATGTACCGATTCCAAGAGCAGTCCGCGTATCTGAAGCCCCGTCATTTAATCAGACTGTGATGACTTATGACGCTTCATCACCAGGAGCAATCGCATATATGACGGTGGCGCGAGAGATTGCCCGGCGTGGATCTAGTGAGATAAATAATCAAACCCTTAACCACCAAATCAATGGTCATAACAACGGAGCACATACAGCATGAGTACTCGTAAAGGCGGACTAGGGCGAGGTTTAGATTCGCTAATTCCAACATCGCTCTCAGATCCAATAACTTCAAACACTGGTGTAAAGATCGCTGACCAAGGTCAAGTAGATATTAATTCTATTATTCCAAACCATAGACAGCCTAGAACTAATTTTGACACTGATGCGCTAAACGAACTTTCTTCATCAATAAAAGAAGTCGGAATTTTACAACCTCCCGTAGTTAGAGATCTCGGAAATGGAAAGTACGAATTAATTATGGGAGAGCGCAGATTGCGCGCCTCTAAATTAGCTGGACTAAAAACAATTCCAGTAATTATTCGCCAGACTCCAGATAATGAATTACTTAGAGAAGCGCTATTAGAAAACATTCACCGCAGCGAATTAAATCCACTTGAAGAGGGCGCTGCGTATCAGAATCTATTAGATGATTTTGGGTACACACATGATGAGCTCGCTTCAAAAGTTGGAAAATCACGGCCTGCAATTACAAACACAATTCGATTATTGAATCTACCTGCAAGTGTGCAACGTAGAGTCGCAGTAGGAATTTTATCGGCGGGTCATGCTAGAGCCCTGCTCTCATTGACCAATGAGAGCGAGATTGAGAAATTAGCAGGGCGAATAGTCTCTGAGGGATTAAGTGTCAGAGCAACAGAAGAGATTGTTGCGACTCATCAAGGAACAAATAAGAGAGCAAAACCTAGGGCAGGAAGATTATTATCTCCACACCTTAAAGAGTTGGCTGATAGCTTGTCAGATCGCCTAGATACACGAGTTAGTGTCGAGCTTGGAAAACAGAAAGGAAAAATAACAATCGAATTCGCGACACTTGAAGATTTAGAGCGAATTAATAAATTAATTTAAGCCGCGCAGTTGCATCTCTGTATTAATTACTCCCGCCAATGATCTAACGCCTTCACGAATACGCTCTGGGCTTGGATAGCAGTAGGAAAGTCTCATAGACCAACTACCAAAACCATCGGCATAGAACGCTGTTCCTGGAACGTAAGCTACCTTTGCGACAATCGCCTTTGGCATAAGCGCTTTGGTATCAATCTCTGGCGGAAGAGTTATCCAAACATAGAATCCACCACCTGGTTTAGTCCAAGTAGCCCCCTTTGGGAAAGTCTCCTCTAGAGTCTCAAGCATTGCATCTCTACGAACTTTATAAAGCTGGGTAAAAGAGGCAATCTGGTCGCGCCAAGGCTGATCAGAGAGATAGCTAGAGATTGCTAGTTGTGTGAAATTTGAGGGACATAAAATCGAAGACTCACTTGCAATAACCAACTTCTCTTTTAATGATTGTGGAACTAGCGCCCACCCAACTCGAAAACCAGGTGCAATTGTTTTGGAGAAAGTTCCAAGATAAAGCACGTTCTCCGAATCTTCAGCCCGCATTGCATTTGGGGATGGTCGATCAAACCCAAGTAAGCCATAAGGGTTATCTTCGATTACAAAGATTGACTCTTCGCGGCAGATTTCGAGAATTTCTGTGCGGCGCTCTGCAGTTAAAAGAACTCCAGCTGGATTTTGGTAGTTCGGAATCAGATATAAAAATTTAATCTTCCGCCCAGTAGTCCTGGTAGCGGTTATGGCCTCACGCAGTGCGATCGGAATCAACCCATTGTCATCCATTGAAACATGAATCACTTCAGCTTCGTATTGGTAGAAAGTACCAAGAGCGCCAACATATGACGGAGCTTCAACTAGAACAACATCGCCTGGATCAATAAAAATTCGAGATATTAAATCCAGTGCTTGTTGTGAGCCAGTAGTAATAATTACATCATCAGGATGGGCACGAATTCCTTCTAAAGCCATCACATCACAGATCTGTTCACGAAGCTTTGGATGGCCTTGTCCGCTTCCATACTGGAGCGCCTCTTGACCATTTTCAACAATTAACTTCTGTACAACATTTGCCATCATCTCCATCGGGAAAGCTGAGAGATTTGGCATTCCACCAGCCAACGAAACAATGTCAGGTCTTGATGCAACAGCGAATAGAGATCTAATCTCACTCGGCTTCATCATTGCAGCACGATTTGCGAAGCGATCGGATAGGTTTTGAACCTCACCGGTATGTATTCGCGTAATCTCGTTATTCATCTACCAATCTTGCCATATTTAAAGAACAAGTCGAATTTAATTCCCTCGGACTAATCCCGCCGAATACCGGCCCGGCGCAAATCAGAGATTTTCAAAGCACCCGTCTTGGCATCGCTCTTGGCCGATAGATAGAGCCTTTGAATAGCCACCATGATCGCCTCAACGACTGTTTCACGGAATGCGAGATCAGATAACCGCTTCATATCGCCAGGATTTGAGAGATACCCAAGGTCAATTCGAACCGTCGGTGCTTTAGTAAGGCGTAACAAGTCCCAACTTTTTGCATGGGTCCGGCAATCTAGTAAATCAGTGCGAGCCGAAATCTCACGCTGTACCAGCGCCGCAAACCTCTCGCCAACAACTGAATGCACCCCATGGGATTCATTGCCGTAGTAGTAAGTAGCTAAACCATGAGCGATCGCACTTTTGTAATTATCGGTATGAAAGGATATGACTAAATCTGCTTCAGACTCATTAGCTAAATTAATACGATCAATATCACTCGGATCTTTCACCTTGCTTCTAGATAAATACACAGTCACGCCTAGCGCAATAAGACGTCCCTCTAAACGCTGTGCGATATCAAAGGTAATTTCACGATCTTGATCTAGTGAACTTGGATCTAAAACAATTATTTTATTTGCAAGTGCTGGACCACGAACAGCACGCTTTGCACTATCCCGAAGTTGGGTCGGCGCTCCTCCGGAAACAGTTTTAATTAGCCTCATTAGAGAGGTAATCGTTGCTGGACCACAAACCCCATCAATCTTCACACCTACTGATTTTTGAAACTCTTTAACAGCTAGATCCGTTCGGGATCCAAAAATTCCATCTACCCGACCACAATCAAAACCCATCTCAACTAACCGTGATTGCAAAGTCGCAACATCATCTCCCTGAAGAGCTCCTCCTGGAAGAAAGGAGAGAATTCGATCGCCAAGTTTCCAACGCGCCTCTTCGATTGCCCGGCGAGTTGGAGCATCAATCTCGCCAGAAACAATCAAGCCTCGTTCTTGTTGAAAAGCGCGCAGACCATTTCGTTCGAGTTCACCAAGGTTTGCCGAGGGGGATTGCAAAAACCCAAGTCTGGCTAAAGTATTTGTGACCAATGAAATAACATCGGCCTGCGCACCAGATGGCGACATGTATTTAGAGGAACGCTGCTAGTTCTTTTAACAGTGCTGGCTTTGGCTTTGCGCCAATTACAGTTTTAACTACCTCACCATTTACATAGACATTAAGTGTTGGAATTGATGTGATCCCATATTTAATCGCTATCGCTGACTCTTCATCAGTATTTAGTTTTACGATTTTAATTTTACCCGCGTACTCAGCCGCGATCTCATCCAGGATTGGAGCAACAGCGCGACAAGGTCCGCACCAGACCGCCCAGAAATCAACTAGTACCGGGATTGAACTCTTCAAAACCTCTTCATCGAAAGTGGCTGCCGTTACTGGAGTTGCTGCGCTCATAGTTCCTCTTCCTCTTTGCTGTTTCTCGGCTATTTCTTAGCCATTTTGTTATTTGTATGGGATAAATTTAATGGAAATTCCTATTGGTGCCCAGCTAAAAACTTTTCAGCGTCGAGAGCAGCCTGGCAACCAGAGCCGGCAGCGGTAATGGCCTGGCGGTAGGTGTGATCAACCAAATCGCCACAAGCAAAGACCCCCTGCTGATTAGTTCTAGTAGAGCTGGCTTCAACGGTTACATATCCTTGAGAATCCAAGTCAATCTGTCCAACCAATAGATCACTTCTTGGGAGGTGGCCAATAGCTACAAAGAGACCATCGAACTCTCTCTCGCTCTCTTCTCCCGAGATTAAATCACGGAGTTTTAACCCAGAAACCTTCTCATTACCTAAGACATCAATAACTTCAGTATTCCAAATAAATTCAATCTTTGGGTTTACTCTTGCGCGCTCGATCATAATCTTTGATGCCCGCAAAGTATCGCGACGGTGAATTACATAAACCTTACTTGCAAAGCGGGTAAGAAAGTTTGCCTCTTCCATAGCAGAATCCCCGCCACCTACTACAGCAATTACTTTTTCGCGGAAGAAAAATCCGTCACATGTCGCACACCAAGAGACACCACGGCCTGAAAGTCGTTTCTCGTTTGTTAAACCAATCTCTTTATATGCAGAACCAGTTGCCAGAATTACAGATTTAGCCTTTACAGTATTTCCAGAACCATCTACTAAAACTTTTATCTCACTACTTAAATCCATTTTTACAACATCATCTGTAATTATTTTGGTTCCAAAGCGCCCCGCCTGTTTGCGCAGCAAATCCATCAAATCTGGACCCATAATCCCATCTGGAAAGCCGGGAAAATTCTCTACATCTGTGGTGTTCATTAGGGCGCCGCCAGCTGTTACCGAACCCTCGTAAAGTATTGGCTTAAGTTCGGCTCTAGCAGCATAAATTGCGGCGGTATATCCGGCAGGCCCAGACCCGACAATTACAAGATCGTGAATTTCACTCATTTAGCTAGCCTATCTTTCTACGAGACTTAAGAACTTGAACAGCGCTAGTTATCTCATCCACACCAGTTATTTTGCAGAGAAGAAGGTATCCAACAGCGCTAGTTGTTATAACCAAAATTAACTGCAGGCTATTCCCACCCGGAATTTCATTTCGAAGAAGCCAGATCGGAGCGGCAACCGCAATCGCCAGCGTGAAGAGCTTGAGGTAAAACCCAAAAACTTCCGAGATTGAAATATTTATTTGATATCTCCGAAGTAAACGAATTGAGCTCCATGCGCCGAAGAAGTAACTAAAGGCCAGCGCTCCTGCCAAACCAACAGTCACCCATTTGGGAGGCAGGGCGAAGGCAGCAATAATTGATAGCACAACAGCCACAAAATTCATCAGGGTATTGCTCAGCACTTGTAGCTTTACATTTTCAAAGGCATTTAGCCCGCGCAATGCAATCAAATTAACGCTCATCGGAGCTAACCCAAGTGATAACGCAGAGAGTGTATAGCCCAGGTAATTTGAGTCATCAGCTGAAATTCCAAAGTAGAGCGAACTTGTCATTAATGGACCAAAAAATAGGAAAGCTACAGCGCTCGGGACGGTAATTAGCCCAACAAGGCGCATCGAGTTAACTAATTGGTCATGCATTAAATCTGACTTTTTCTCGTGGGCGAGCTTTGAGAGCATAGGCAGAAGCGCAGTAACTACTGAAATTGTAATTATCGAGTGCGGCAACATGAAGACGAGAAAGGCATTACTAAATGGGGTAAAGCCAACACCGGTTTCGATCCCAGCCTTTGCAGCCTTAACTGCAGCGCCAGTAGATAAGTTCACAGTGACCAAATAACTTACCTGCGAAATTGCAGCAAAGATAAAGGTCCAGGATGCCAAGTGAACAGATTTTCGCAACTCTGAATCGCGCCAATCAAATCTAGGGCGAATCTTAATTTTGGTCTTACTAATTACTGGAATCAAAATAAAAGCCTGAACTAAATAACCACTAGTACTACCGAGGCCAATCCAGATTATTTCAGAGGTCGGAATTGTCTCAACGGTAGGTTGGGTTGAATACTTCAAGAACCAACCAAAGACACCAATCGCTATTAAGTTATTTAAAACCGGGGCCCACATCATTGGGCCAAATCTGCCCTTGGCATTTGCAACCTGGCTGAGCAATGCGAAGAGACCCATAAAGAAAATCTGTGGCAAGCAGAAGCGCATAAATAAAGTGGTTACATCAAACTCGGGGCGACCGACATAACTTGTAGCAAAGATCCTAACCAGGACTGGGGCAAAGAGTATTGAGAGAATTACAAGCGCGCCCAAGAAAACCGAAACAACAGTAACCAGGCGAGAGATAAATGCGCTGCCACCATCAGAATCATTTGTGGCTCTAAGAATTTGTGGAACAAATACCGCAGTAAGTGCGCCACCTATTATTAAATTATAAAGAATATTTGGCATTGTGTTTGCGACATTGAAAGTATCTCCGAGCAAGGTGGTACCAAGAACTGCAACTAAAAGTAGGCCCCTTGCCAGACCAGTAATGCGCGAGACTATGGTGCCCGCCGCCATGACAGTCGAAGATTTTAAGAGCGAGTTATTATTCATAATCGTTTCCTCCGTATCCGCCTATAGCTCTGAATGAGCGCAGATATAAATAAAATAATTGCGGCGCCCGTAGTAATCCAAGTTGCAATTGGACTTATTACTCTCAGATTGACCGGGAAGAGAACCTCTTTTCCTAACAACTTTCCACTTTTAGATCGCAATGAAACCAGAATCGAACTCTCACCCGATGTAACAACTTCAACTGGAACCATCAATTGAATCTTTGAACTGCCCTCTATAACTTGGTCAGCAACCGAACGAACTAACAATTTTCCATTAGATGCCAATACTCTCACCGAAACCTCTACAGCTTCTGGAAAGTCATTTACTAAGGTGATAGGCAAGTCTTGTTTATTGGAAGTAATAGTAAATCTTCCTGAGATCAGCCTTATTTTTCTAGTTAATTGTTCAGTATTTTTCATTAAATCTAAACGTAATTTAGCGCGTTGGGCAGTTATTAAATCCACATGAAATATTGATGCGCTCTTTGCTTGGAAAATTTCTACATCCCCAAGTAACATGTAGGGAGCGTTAATTTTTAAGGCTCGCTGCGCGCCTTCAAATGCAGCAATAGCAAGGTTATCTACCTTTGGGGCGTCCCTTCTTGGAAATTCTTGCATCTGATTTACTTCACGGCCGAGCAGCTCAGTTAAGCGGTTAGCTCCTAACTCAAGATAAAAACTTCTCTTTCCAGGCAGTAATTTCGAAATCCAATACCCGGACGGATCGCCATATGGCAGAGCCGAAATTTGGTCACCACGGGTGATAGCTTGCAGTTGATTTAACCAAGCGGTTGCCACTTCAACACCAGCACCGTCATCACCATTGATTAATTTGTAGCCAAGTGACATTGCAGTTATATCTTCAATTAATTCTGGATCTATAAACCAGATTCGATCGCCGCGAGGAGGGCTAAATACCAACTCACCTAACTTCCCATCAAAAGCAAGATGTTCAACTAGTCCATCATCAATAAAATCACCATTCATCTGCCTATGGCTTGGTTCGCTTACAGATATCGAGACTTCGAGCGCAGTGGCGCTCTGCGAACTAGTAAATAGAAATAAAGTTGCGACAATCGCTGCCAGGACTCTTCTCATATCCTCAACTCGCCAGACTTCGCAATTAATTTTTTCTCATCTGGGTATGCAAGTAGTTCAATAATTTCACCAAGTGGGAACCAACCAACATCATCAACTTCAGTTATTTGAGGAGCAAGGCTCCCACCCACCTCTTTAAAGAGATAATGGTGAACAGTTTTATGAATTCGATTTCCACCAGCCATAAACCAGAAATCAATTACGCCGAGCTCGCGAGCAATTTCACTTTCAATTCCGGTCTCTTCTTGAACTTCTCTAATTGCAGCTTGTTCGGGAGTTTCACCCTCTTCAATATGTCCTTTTGGTAGCGACCACAGCAGACGCTCTCTGGTCTGGTCTTTAAGATCGCGCCTACCAATTAGCAAACCCTTGGTGCCAGTTGAATCAATAACTAAGCCACCTGCACTTACCTCATCAACTCGCCTGGCATAAACCCGTTTAGGCGGTGCTTTTTTGGCAGGGGGTTTATTTTGTGGGGTGGTAGATGTATTTGAATTTGGTGGGGTTGGGCCCTTTGGACGCCGTCTCCGACGTTTTTTCCGTTTAGCCTCGCCACCGCCACCAGGCGCCGTGGTCATGGAGCAAGGTTACTGCTCTAGCCTTAGATACTGTGACAATGAACCCCGAATTAAGCGCAAGCGATCCGAAATCTATCGCTGCTGGCCTTGTGCGCTCTTCACTTACTGAGCGGCCCTTAGTCACCGAGCTGGCAGATCGATTTATGAAAGCTGGTTTTAAATTAGCCCTAGTAGGTGGGCCAGTTCGCGATGCAATCTTAGGTCGCCTTGGAAATGATTTAGATTTCACAACAGATGCAAAGCCGGATGAGACCAAATCAATTATTAAAAAGGGTGCAGATTCAATCTGGGAAACTGGCCGTGAATTTGGAACTATTGCTGCGCAATTTGGTGAAACTACAGTTGAGATCACAACCTACCGAAGCGAAATTTATGATCGTGAAAGTAGAAACCCACAAGTAAGATTTGGTGAGAGTATCGATGGTGACTTATTACGTCGCGACTTTACGGTAAATGCAATGGCGTTAGAACTCACCACTACCCCACCAACTTTTATTGATAATTTTAACGGTGTAACTGATCTACTTAAAAAAGTATTGCGAACACCAGGTTCACCGGAAGATTCATTTACTGATGATCCACTTAGGATGATGCGCGCTGCAAGATTTGCGGCACAACTTAGTTTTGAAGTTGATGCAGCAATAATCAGCGCAATAACAGATATGGCAAAGCGAATTGAAATTATCTCTGCAGAGAGAGTGCGAGATGAATTAATAAAACTTTTGATGTCTGATAATCCTAGAATTGGTCTATCACTTATAGTTGAGACTGGGCTCGCAGATTACATTCTTCCCGAGGTACCTAAGTTGAAATTAGAGATTGATGAACATCACCACCATAAAGATGTTTACGAACACACTCTTAAAGTCCTTGAGCAAGCGATCGAGCTAGAAGAACGTTTAGGTGGTCCAAACCTTGTAATTCGTCTTGCTGCTCTGCTGCACGATATTGGCAAACCTAAGACTCGTGAATTAATTCCGGGCGGCGGAGTCTCATTTCACCACCATGAGGTTGTTGGCTCCAGAATGGCTAAAGAGCGCTTAAAGAGGCTGAGATTTAGCAATGAAATCATCTCCGATGTCTCGGCACTGGTCTTTCTACATCTCCGTTTTCATGGTTATGGAACTGGAGAATGGACTGACTCGGCAGTTCGTAGATACATCAGGGATGCTGAAGATCAACTCACACACCTGCATGTCTTAACGCGCGCTGATTGCACTACCAGAAATCAACGCAAAGCCGAGAGCCTTGCCAAAACTTACGACTCACTTGAAGAGCGAATCGTAAAGTTAATGGCCGAGGAAGAGTTAGAGAAAATTCGCCCAGATTTAGATGGAATAGCGATCATGGAAATTCTTGGCATCCAGCCATCGCCAATCGTGGGACTCGCCTACAAGTATTTATTAGATCTACGAATGGATCGCGGACCACTAGGAGCAGATATAGCTAAGACCGAACTGCTCAATTGGTGGAGTTTGAATCAGCCGAAAACTTAGTTCTGCGAAGTAGTCGTAATCCTGTTAGCAAATATGCTCCAGCTATCGACATTGGAAGGGCCATAGAGAGTCCACTAATTGGCATAATCATGGCGGCAATTATTGCCCCAGAAACTATTGCGCCATTCACTGCTACATCATAGAAAGCGAAAATTCTTCCTCGGAACTCATCAGCAATCTTTGATTGCACGAGCGCATCATTCGTAATTTTAAAACTCTGCCCAAAACCTCCTACAAAAAACGCAGTCATGATCATTACAATTTCGTTATTAAAGAAGCTAAAGAAGACTAAGAAGGAAATGGGCGCGAGCATCGAGATGCGCATCCATTTATGACGCCCAAATTTTGCAACGCCAATTGGTCCAGCAAGGGCACCCAAGCCGATTCCAATACCTGCAATCGCAAGTGCGTAGGCAAAACCACGTAGACCAGCATCTGGGTCATCTGGAGGATTAAAAGTATTTCGCTCTAATAAAAGAGCCATAAGTGTTAGCGCAGTAATACCACCGCGTTGTACTCCAGTTGCAAAGATTCCACGAAGTGCATCCCCGTGGCTTCGAAGGATTGTAAATCCCTGTATCACTTCACCGAAGCCAGTAATCTCTTGCGAAACTTCATTACCTCGCGGGCCGATCTCGTTGCGTCCAATTCCGGAAGTCAAGAGCGCGGCCGCCAAATATCCGATAGCTGCAATCAGAATAAGAACGGCATCTTTTAAATCACCAGAGAATGTAGTGTCCAATAAATTCTTTAACCCAATACCAAGGCCACCTCCTATAACTACGGCGATAGTTCCACCGGTGACCGCGATTGCATTGGAAGTAATCAATTCATCTTTTTTAACTAATAGTGGAAGACCTGCAGAAAGCCCGGCAAGAATTAGTCGATTAGCGCCGAAGGCAATTAAAACAACGAGCGTCAATGTCATACCTGTAGAGCCCAAGAAAATTAAGTAGGCAATTACAAGAAGGTTTGTTGCGCGAAATAAATTTGCAAATGCAATTACGCGCTTTCGGCTAAATCGATCTAAGACAACACCAACAAATGGACCAATAAGTGAATATGGAAGTAAGACAACTGCAAACGCCAGCGCCGCCTTAAAGGCATCGGGTTGCCGCTCGGGCGAGAAGAGAATAAAGGCAGCTAGGGCAGATTGAAAGATGCCATCGGTAATTTGACCCATCCATCGAACCCAGAGCAACTTATATAAGTTACGGGGCGGGGTATATCTTCCGAGGGCCTTCATGTAGCAAAGCGTAATCAGCCAACAGGGTTATTCTTAACCATTATGTGGTCCCGCCGAGATAACATCGATTATTCACTTGATCGTCGCTCAACCTTGCTTGCGCTATTTAGAGGCGCGGCTACGGCACAAGATGCTTGCGATGCCGATCCATATTTGAAGCGAGCTGCAAGACATCACGGCGAGAGAACTACTAGAAGTTGCCCGGTCTGTAAAAAAATTGAGCTGCGAGAACTGCGCTATGCCTTTGGCGATCAACTTGGTCAATATTCAGGGCGAATTAAATCGATCCCTGAATTAGAAGAGATGCAGAATGAATATGGCGAATTTAGGGTCTACACCGTTGAAGTCTGTCTTGAGTGTGGCTGGAACCATTTAATCTATTCATTCTTGCTTGGAGATGGGCGAACACGTAAGGCGCCAAGAAAGGTTCATACCCTTGAGGATGATGACTGGAAGCCAGCGAAAGAATTAAAAAGCTGGCATCTTCATGAGAAATCACTAAGAGGGCGCTAACTTATGGGACGGTATTTAGTGACAGAAGGTAGCCTTAAGTTATGAAAATTCTGCGAAAAAATCTACTTCGATATGGGATTTTCGCTGGTGGTATTGGATTTATCCTTGCCGCCCTAGGTTTTACATTTGCCTACTTCACAATTGATATTCCAAACACAAATTCCTTTGTGAATACTCAATCAACAATTGTGCAATATGCGGATGGTCAAGAAATTGGCAGACTTGGTTCAGAAAATCGTACTGTTGTTAAGTTAGCAAGCATTCCACTTCATGTACGCCAAGCAGTTCTGGCGGCCGAAGATCGCAAGTTCTATACCCAGAACGCAGTAAGCCCAGTTGGTATCGCGAGAGCTCTACTAAATAATTTAAAGACTGGAAATCTGAGCGGTCAAGGTGGGTCGACTATCACTCAACAATATGCCAAGACCGCATTTCTAACGCCTGAGCGCACAATTACAAGAAAAGTCAAAGAGCTAATTATCGCGATTAAATTGCAGAACCAGATGTCGAAGGATCAAATTCTTGAAAGTTATCTAAACACAATTTACTTCGGCCGCGGAACTTACGGAATTCAAACTGCATCTGAGATTTATTTTGGGAAGAGCGTTGGAAAATTGAGTATTTCTGAGGCCGCAATTCTTGCAAGTATTCTGCGCTCACCTGGCTATTACGATCCTTCATATAGTGAAGAGAATGCAGTTCGACTAGAGGCACGTTGGCAGTATGTAATAGATGGAATGATCTCTGAGAACTGGTTGACAGAAGAAGAGGCCGATAAATTAACTTATCCAACAATTAAAGAGCCAGTAACTGCCGGCGCTTTAGCAGGTCCAAAGGGTTATTTAATGTCATGGGTAGTGCTTGAGCTAGGTAAATTGGGATTTGAAGAGGCAGATTTGCAGTCCGGCGGATATGTAATTAGAACTACGCTAGAAAAGAAGAATCAAGAAGCTGCGGTAAGGGCCATGGATTCGAGGGGCCCGAAAAATACTCCAGAAAGTTATCATCAAGCACTTGTCTCAATTCGAGCCGGTACTGGTGAAATTGTTGCGATGTATGGTGGGAAGGATTATTTAGTTACACAGTTAAATGGCGCAACACAATCTATTACCCAAGCCGGATCAAGTTTTAAACCATTTGCACTTATCGCTGCGCTCGAACAAGGAATTCCACTAACTTCAGTCTGGGATGGCCAATCCCCGCAAGTATTTGATGATTATGGAAAACCTTACCCAGTCTTCAACTATGCCAATGAACAAGAAGGTGAGATTAACTTATTAGCTGCAACTGCGCACTCGATAAATACCATCTTTGTTCCACTTGGGATCGCGGCAGGGCTAGATAACTTTGTTGATGTTGCAAGGCGAGCCGGGATTCCAAACACAATTGCACTAATGCCTACCCCTTCAATCTCTTTAGGTGTGGCATCACCACATGTAATTGATATGGCATCTTCATATGCGACCTTTGCTGGAAATGGAATTTTTGCAAAACCATTTATCATCAAAGAAGTATTAGGTTCAAATAAAGGAATTCTTTATGAAGGCAAGATTGAAGCCCAACAATCTTTCCAACCAGATGTAATGGCAGATCTAACTTACGCACTTCGCCAAGTTACAAATTATGGAACTGGAACTGCGGCATCAAGTGGAATTAAACGGCCAGTTGCAGGTAAGACCGGAACAACAACCGATAACGCATCTGCCTGGTTTAATGGCTACACGGCAGAATTCGCAACAACAGTTGCAATGTTTAGAGACGATGCAACGCAATCACTAAATGGAATTGGTGGTAATTACGCATTCACCGGGGGCTCTTTCCCGGCGCAAGTTTGGAATAAATACACAAAGTTGGCGCAGAAAGGAATGCCAAAGACCCCATTCCCAAAACCGGCAAATATTGGCGGGACCGAGCCGATCTCTTATATTGAGGCAGTACCAACCCTTGATCCAGAGCTTGCTGGTAAGTATGAATCTGGCGCCACAAAGAAGAAGAAACTGGCTAACCGGGGTTAAATCCATCCCTAAATTCAGTTCAACCCACAGCAAAATAGCGCCCACAAAGGCTTGAATTTTTATCTGGCCTCAGTCAGGGTTACCCTTAGCCTTCCTTCATCGAAGCCACACCCGTGGTTTTTGCGAAGGAGCATTAACCCTCCTGCCGCGGAAATTCCGTGGCCGCTTTAGTCCAGAGGAGGTGGGGTTAGCTTATGCGTAGATACGAAATCATGGTCATTCTTGATCCTGAATTAGAAGAACGCACGGTCGCACCAAGTCTTGAGACATACCTCAAGATAATCAAAGAGAGCGGTGGCACTGTCGACAAGCTCGACATTTGGGGCCGTCGTCGTATGTCCTTCGAAATAAATAAAAAACCAGAAGGAATTTACGCAGTCGTTGATATGCACTGTGGTCCGGATGCGATTAAAGAACTTGATCGCCAATTAAATTTGAATGAAGCAGTGCTTCGTACAAAAGTTGTCCGTCCAGAATAATTAAAAACTAAGAGCATCTAAAGTAGATAAGAGAAGAGAGAGAAAAATGGCAGCAGGAGATACAACAATCACAATGGTTGGAAATCTTGTAAACGACCCTGAATTACGCTTCACACCTTCCGGTGCTGCAGTTGCAAAGTTCACGGTTGCTTCAACTCCGCGTTACCTAGATAAGAAAACAAATGAATGGAAAGATGGCGATAGCCTCTTTCTTGCTTGCAATATTTGGCGTCAAGCGGCAGAGAACGTTGCAGAATCACTTACTCGCGGAATGCGCGTAATTGTCACTGGTCGTTTAAAGCAACGCTCATACGAAACCAAAGAGGGCGAAAAGCGCACTGTTTACGAAGTTGAAGTAGACGAAGTTGGTCCATCACTCCGCAATGCAACTGCAAAAGTCACTAAGACAACTCGCGCAGCGGGCGCTGCTGGTGGCAGTGGTTCATTCTCAACTCCTATTACTGGAACTGCTTCAGCTGAGGACCCATGGTCTGCAGCTCCTGTCGGTGGCGGCTGGTCTTCAGCTGGCTCCGATGATCAACCTCCGTTCTAAAAACCAATCCATGTAAATCAACCATTCCCGTCAGAATTGACGGGGCATCCTAAAAAGGAGCACCAC
>TARA_B110000503_G_scaffold55283_1_pt1 | contig 20020 bp, 28 predicted proteins | sample TARA_B110000503 | Tara Oceans TARA_B110000503 (sample SAMEA4397472) | marine metagenome | biome: Polar Biome; feature: [SRF] surface water layer (ENVO:00010504); material: water (ENVO:00002006), including particulate matter (ENVO:01000060) such as... | depth 5 m | reverse complement strand
TGAAAATCCTTGTGTCGGTGGTTCGATTCCACCTCAGGCCACCATTGACTTAAAAGCTTTCTAAGCTTTGGAACCCTATTCTTAAAGTTTCATAAAATATTTTTTATGTGCATAATAATATGATGTACAAGTCATATAAGCTTTTTTTGGGACTAGCGCTAATAATATTTATATCTTCGAATATTAATTCTGCTGAGGTTAATTCTTGGGAGTGTAATAAATTTGAAGATTCAAAAATAGTATCCTCAGATGGAGAGTATCTAGGAACTCTTGGCCCCTCCTGGGAATCAGATTCAATTTATAATGATTCATCAGAGCATTCAAGTAGCTGGAGTGCGAATAGCATTTATAATGATGATAGTAATTATGGAAATAGTTACTCCAATGAATCTGTATTTAATGATAATGCTTCAAAGCCACCTAAAATTATTTCAAAAGATGGAGATGAGATAGGCCTTTTATCTGTTGGTCCTGATTGGTCAAGTGATAGGTATGATCCAGCTGACATAAAATATACTTGTGATTGGGATTAATTTATTTAGCTAGTTACTTTAAAGCATCTTTTACTTTATTGATTTCTTGATTACAGATCTCATACATTAGAACCTTGTTACCATTAACTTCAACATATGAATCAGAATCTTTAAGTTTTTTTAGAAGATTTTCTGCATTATCGAATTCATTTCTTACTAGAGCTATTCTTACCAAACCAAGACACGCTCTATCAGAAGTTTTTCCATATATTGGGCCCTCAAAATCAATACGATCACCACTTGTTGCAGCAGCATCTATTGCTTTTAAAAAGAATTCTTCTGCGTCATTAAATAATTTTAATTGCATGTAGCAAACAGCTATATTGAGAAAACAATCATCAACATATTTATCTTCTAGGCCATCTGATAAGCTTTCCTGAAATGCTTCTATAGCATCCCAATAGAATTCTTCATTAAATAATTTTACTGCCTCAAAAAAATTTAAATCACTAGTATTCATCTATATCCATATCGTTTGAAAAAAATATTAACATTGCCCAGATTATGCCTAAAATCATTGAACCTAAGATTTCAAAATCTATATATCCATATGAAAATAAAATTGCAGAAATAGTAAAATAAAAAAGCAGTGATATCCAAGATATACGATCAGCTATTCCAGCCATTAAAACCATTAAAAACCAACCTGTTGAAAGAATATAAGGGAATAACGTTTTTACTAAAGATAGATCAGTATAAAAAGGTGTTATAACAATTGCTGAGAACATCAAATAACCAATTATTGCTAATAATTTTTTCATTATAGATTCTCTAGTAAATTTGATCTCTTAGAGTCATATTCTTCTTTTGATAAAAGATCCTGATCTAGGAGTGATTTTAGCGTCTTAAGCTTTGATTCTAGTGATTCTAATGCAGGAACTGGAGCCGAAGATTGGGAGCTTTGACTATTTGAATCTTGATTAAAACTATTTGTCATTGATTGAGGAAGAATCATTCCAAGCCCAAGGCCTGCTCCTAATCCCATTGCGCTTCCAGCAGTGCCTTGATTTTTTGCTGCATCTTCAATTGCTGTAGCGGTTTGAAATTGCATATATTGATTCATGTCTGAGATGATCGACATAGAAGATTTCTTATCCATAATTTCTTGAACAGATTTTGGAGGATTAATTGCATTAATTAATAAATCGACTAATTCCAGGCCAATATTTTCAAACTCTTTTAAGGATGCAGCTTTAGTTTTCGTAGCAATTAATGAGTATTTAGATGGCATGTCAAAAATGCTAGTTTGAAGTTCTGCTAAAACCTCAGCTAGTTTAGTTGCAATAATGCTTCTAAGATAATTTTCAATTTTTTTTGTTGAAAATGCTCCTTGTCTTCCAACCAAATTATTAAGAAGTAATAAGGGGTCTTTTACTCTGATACTTTGAGAACCAAACGCTCTTAATCTAACAAAATTTATTTCTGGATCTCGAAATACAATTGGGTCAGCCGTTCCCCACTTAAGGTCCGGAAATAGAGTTTTAGAAACGAAGACCACATTAGACCTAAAGGGTGAATCAGGACCATAACCAAATTTAGTTACAAACTTTGCAAGAACTGGAATGTTTTGAGTCGTTAAAATATGTCTACCGCTATCAAAAACCTCTAGCGCTTTACCATCTCTAAAAAAGACTCCCCATTCTCCATCTGTGACAGTTAATTGAGCACCCCATTTAATTTCTCCGGTTCCATATTCTGGGAACCTTTGAATCATTTCATCTGAATTGCTTAGTTGAGATTCAATAACTTCAATTGCCATGATTAGCCTATAATTTCTTTTCTATTTTTAAGAATAGTATTTAATTTATAACTCAGATTTTCAATAGTCAATGCATCACATAGGGTGATATCAATTTTATTTATTAACTCAATAAGCTCTTCATCGTTTTCTGTAACTTTTAGTAATACAGCTTCATTTACTGTCTTATCTGCATTTTTGTTATCAAATAATGAGCTGTAGCCAAACTTTTGATTAACTATTTTTGTGCAAAATAGCTTGAGATCATTTTGAGCCTTATCGACTTCTATTAATTCGTTATCAGGCATTTTAGATTTAGATTTTTCAATATTGTAAATAAATTCATCAAGCCTGCTTCGCACATAAAGCCTGACCTGATAATCGCTTTCACGAGCTTTATCTTTTTTAGCATAGCCATCAAAACCAGGAACAAGCTTTCCAAGTCGTTCAAAAAATAATGCTGCTTTTTTACTCATTTTTTTTATGTATATATTTTAGTTACTAATTAATAAAAATTTATGTATATTTATATTAACCAATTAGAGATTTTTCGTCTACATATGTCTAATTTGGTTAATTTATTCATTTAGACGGTTTAGGAGAAATATAATGTCAGAGAATAATTTTACAAATTTAAATTGTGAGTCATGTGGTGCTGATATAGCTCTACCAAAGGGAGAGTCCTCAATTAAGTGTGGTTTTTGTGGGACTTTAAATAAGCCATCAGCTGAAAGTCAGAAACCCTCTAGCAAACAAAGAACTTTAATGATAAATGCTGTTGATTCAGAAAATTGGGAAGATGTTGGGAAATACGCCACAATCCTTCTTGAGGAAGATCCTTCAGATTATGAAGCTTGGTTTTATAAAGGGGCTTCTGCTGGATGGACTTCTAGGAATATTGATGATCCATCGAAAGAAATATTAAATTCTTTTAGAAATGCTTTTGCCAATTCAAGTGATGAATCTTTAAACGATGCTATGGATATGCTGGGATCAAAAGGATCTACTCTAATATTAGCTCTTGCAAGGGGATCACGAAATTTTGCTCAAGAACATGGATATTTTAATACTGGGGATATTTTCTCATCAGGATGGCAAGCAGATACTATGAATGGGCATATAAATAAAATATTTGGCTACATTAATGTTGGACACCTTTTAACTGAAATTAATAGAAATGATAGAGTGGATTCATTAAATCCAGCCTTAGATGCTGTATTCATAAAACTTTATGCATTCTTGTATACCTCTGTTCGCTTTAATGATGTTATGACAGTGAAAAATCCATTTAATCTAAGTGCTACTACATGGTCATTTACCTATGACCCAGATTCTGAGTTTGGTTTAAAGTGGCTACCAAGAGTTGAAGAAATTCTAGAAGCTTACAAAAATAAAGCATATTCAGAAGAGTCGCTTGAAAAATATGGTTTATCTGATGCTGATTTTCAAGATCCAAGAATTGGTGATGCGGTAGAAGCGGAAGCAGCTGGAGGTTGTTTTGTAGCAACTGCGGTGTATGGAGATGAAGATCATTTTAATTTGATTATTCTTAGATCATTTAGAGATAACTTTTTAAGACAATATTCTATAGGGCGAAGTTTTATAGCGTTTTATTATGAACATGGTCCAAAATTAGCTAATAAGGTTAAAGAGTCAAATCTTCTTAAAGCTATATTTACTCCTTTAGTAGAAACAGGCGTTCGCATCGTGAGATATTTTAAATTAGGTTAATTTATGCCAATTATTTGCTACTTTAAGTTAAAGATATCAATACAAGATAAGTAGCCAATTTAAGAAGTAAAACCTTATCTAAGTTAAGCTTTATCTCCATAATTTTGCATATGTTCTGCGGTTCTTTCGTTATCACCATACATAAAATGATTAGACATATTTTCTCTATACTTGCTAGCGGGAACAGTTAAACCAGCTGCTTCAGCAACTTCTCTGATATGCATTGGCGTTGCACCACAGCAAACACCAAGATAGTTTATGCCCAGCTCATATGCCTCTTTAGCAAAAGCTCGCATCTCATACCTATTACAATACAAAGGATCTAAGGCAGTTGGGAAAGTTCTTCCATGAGGTGCGGGGCATGAGCAACCACTGCCATCAGGTAAATTAAAAAATGTAGGGTTTTCAGAGGTTGTTCTATATGGAAGTGGTAAAGCCCCCATATGGCAACTTATTGCTTTTCTAATTTCTTTTAGATAAGGCATCATCGTATCAGGGCCTCTAAAGCAGTTCATACCAACAACATCAGCACCTCTTTGCTCAAGCTCTTTACATGTATCAATTATTGAGACACCATCTCTCATGATATTTTCAGCCATAGGGGCAATGGTTATTACAGAAGGAAGTCCTGATTTTTGAATGATGTCTAATGCCATATATGCCTCTTCAGCGTAATAGAATGTTTCTCCTATCAACATATCAGCCCCTTCATCAACCGACCATTCAACCATTTCACTAAACATCCTTTCAACTTCAGCTTGGGCTTCAGAATTACCTTCTTCCCATATGTTTGAATTTGAGATATTGCCTGCCATTAAGTTAGCCTCACCTCCGCCAATAGGATTGTCTGCAACTTTCTTAGCAATTTTTAAGGCGGCTCTGTTTAAAGGCTCTAAAAGATCTTCTTTTCCAATAACTCTCATTTTTTCTCTATGGGCATTATAAGTAAAAGCTTCCACAACATCTGATCCAGCATGTTGAAAATCTTTGTGGAGGTTTTCTAATGCCTCAGGGTGCTCTAAAGACACCATAGGTACAAACTCTCCTGAGGCAAGATAGCCTCTCTTTTCCATTTCAAATAAGAAACCTTCAGCGCATATTACTGGACCGTTATTCAACCTTTCAATTAATTGTCTTTTCATTTTATCTATTCCTCAATATCTTTAATATGTAAGACCCCTGGGAATAAAATTCCGTTTTAGCTCCTTATTTTAAATCGCGGCAATAGGATCAACTTACGATTAATATAATTCTAGATTAGTTTTGGTAATTATGTAAAGATTTTTCTTTTCTTAATGAGCAATATAAACTAATACATATAGAAAAAACCTAATAGGAAAAACCATGGCATCTTTTGATATTAAATCAGAAATAGATATTCACGAATTAACAAATGCAGTAGATCAAGCTAACAGAGTTTTAAAAGCAAGATTTGATTTCAAGGGAACAGGTGCTGAATTTACTCTTGGAGATAAACAAATTCTCCTTTCAGCAAAAGAAGATTTTCAAATTAAACAGATGGAGCCTGTTTTGCACGAATCTCTCTCTAAACGCGGTATAGATATAAAAATTTTAAAACCAGGGGATGTGGAAGTATCAAACCTAGCCGCTAGACAAGAAATTGTCCTTCAAGAAGGAATTGATAGAGAGCTAGCTAAAAAAATAACAACACTCGTAAAACAATCTAAGGTAAAAGTTCAAGCTTCAGTTCAAGGTGAAAGTGTTCGTATTAATGGAAAAAAGAGAGATGAGCTTCAGCAAATCATTCAAGTTATAAGGGATGAGAAATATGATCTTCCTCTTCAATTTAATAATTTCAGAGATTAATAATGATATCAAAATTCCAAACACCTTTAAATTCTGGGTTTGAGCAAACAACTGAGCCTGATGAAATTCTAGAAAATATTAATCTATCTGGTAAAACCGTAATTATTACTGGTGGGTATTCAGGAATAGGATTAGAAACTACAAAGGCCCTTAAGTCAAAAGGTGCTAGGGTTATAGTTCCTGCAAAAAGAGTTGATGTAGCTATTGAAAGGCTTGAAGGAATTATCTCAAAGCAAGATATTGTTGAGATGGATTTAGGGAACTTGAATTCTATTCAAAAATTTACTGACTCTTTTAAAGAGCAAAATACCCCCTTAGATATCTTAATTAATAATGCTGGCATTATGGCATGCCCGGAAACAAGAATATCTAATGGCTGGGAAAGTCAATTCGCTATCAACCAAGTGGGTCATTTTTTATTTACTAAAGAGCTTATGGATTCTATGAAAGATGCTAAAGAATCGCGCCTGGTTAGTTTATCTTCCTCAGCACATTCATTATCAGGAATCCTATGGGACGACATACATTTTAATAATAACCCTTACGACAAGTGGATTGCTTATGGTCAATCAAAAACCGCTTCATCTCTTCTAGCTATAGAGTTTGATAGGCTTATGAAAGATTATGGGGGAAGAGGTTTTGCTGTGCACCCTGGTGGAATTATTACTCCCCTGCAACGACATCTTGGAAATGAAGAAATGGTAACTCTTGGCTGGAAAAAAGAAGATGGCTCCTTGTCTGACATGGCAGCAAGTTTTTTTAAATCTACCTCACAAGGAGCTGGGACAACGTTGTGGTGCGCAACAAGCACAATGCTTGATGGGCTAGGAGGAGTCTTTTGTGAGAACTGTGATATTGCAGAAAGAAAAGTAAATATTGATGAGACAATAAAAAGATTTTTTGGAGTTGCAGACTGGGCTATTGACTCAGATGAGGCAACTAGGCTTTGGATTGAAACAGAAAAAATAATTCAAAAAAATTAAAAATGTCTCAGCAACTTTCTTTATATCCTCCATGTAACCCATATGATTCTGGGTTTCTAAGTGCGGATGGTCATGAAATATATTATGAGCAATGTGGCAATCCAAATGGGAAACCTGCTGTATTTCTTCATGGCGGCCCAGGAGGAGGGGGAAGTGTGAAAGTTAGACAATTCTTTAATCCCGCTATCTATCGAATTATTATTTTTGATCAGCGCGGGTGCGGAAGAAGTAAGCCTCATGGCTGTCTTGAAAATAATACTACTTGGGATTTAGTTGCTGATATTGAAAGTCTTAAAATAACCCTTGGCATTAAAAAATGGTTAGTCTTTGGTGGCTCTTGGGGGAGTACGCTTGCATTAGCCTATGCACAGACACACCCCAATTCAGTTAGTGAAATGATCCTAAGAGGTATTTTTATGCTCAGAAAGAAGGAGCTAGACTGGTTCTACCAAGAGGGTGCCAGTAATATTTATCCAGAGGCATGGCAGCATTTTTTAAAGCCTATTGCTGAAAATAAGCGGGATGACTTGATGGGCGCTTATTATGAAATATTTCAGAATGCAGATGAAAAGGTAAAATTAGAAGCAGCAATAGCATGGTCTAAATGGGAAGGCTCATCAAGCAGCTTAGCTTATAGACCAGAGATGAATAATGGTTTTTCAGAACCAAGGTTTGCTCTGGCTTTTGCTCTTATAGAGAATCATTACTTTGTTAATAAGGGCTTTCTAGAGCATGAAAACCAGTTAATTGAAACCAACATAGATATTATAAGATCTATTCCAGCAGTTATCGTCCAAGGTAGATATGACATGGTATGCCCTATGATTACTGCTTGGGAGCTTTCGCAGAACTGGCCAGAAGCCAAATTAATTGTGGCGCCCTCCTCAGGGCATACTGCTTTTGAATCAGAGATAACTCATGAGTTAATTAAAGCAACTGACATTTTTGGTAAAAGCTTTGGATAATATCTCCTTCATTGGCATGGCTGGCTCAGGAAAATCTACTCTGGGCAAAGCATTATCAGAAATTTTAAGCACGAGCTTTGTAGATACTGATTTGCTTATAGAAGATAAGTTTATGCAGTCGCTAGAAGAGCTTAAACAGTCAAAAGGATATAAATTTGTGAGGCTTGCGGAAGAGGGAATTATTTTAAATTTACAGAATGATATTAAAGTAATATCAACAGGGGGAAGCGCTATCTACTCTGATAAAGCAATATCTTACTTAAACTCTTTTTCAAAGATAGTCTATATATCAACTCCTTTAGATGTGATTAAATCAAGAATTGGAGTTGGCCAAGAAAGAGGCTTAGCTGTTGCTGAAGGGACAACCATTGAAGATACCTATTCGGAGAGAAAGCCTCTCTATGAAAAATGGGCTCAATTAACATTAGATGGAACTAAACCCATTAATGATCTTGTTAAGGACATTATTCGAGGCCTTTGAATATGAATAAAAAAATATTAATCGCCGGGGCATCTGGATTGGTTGGTGGAGAAATTTTAGGCATATTAAATAACAAAAGTACTGACATCGTGCTTATATCAAGGCGACCTTTAAATTTAAACTTACCCAATATCAAAGAGTGTATTGTAAATTTTGAAGAGCTAGCGAATGAGGCAAATTTTCCACCAGTTGATCATTTATACATTGCACTAGGGAAAAGACTTGATACCTCTGAGCTTTTATATATAAAGAAAAATAACAGAGAGGGTTTTATAAAAGTTGATCATGACTATGTCATAGCATTAGCAAAAAAAGCATTTCTTATGGGGGCCAGATCAATATCAATTGTTTCTGCTATAGGCGTCAATGAGAATTCAATGAATCTATATTTAAAAACAAAAGGAAGGGTTGAGGAAGAAATAAAATTAATTGGGTATCATCAAGTTGTAATAGCCAAACCAGGGCATTTGCTAGGAGCAAGATCAGGAGATAAATTCCGAATTGAAGTACCTTTTATTGAATTCTTTACAAAAATATTAGAGCCTTTAATGATTGGGCCTTTAAGAAGCTTTAGAAATATATCTGCAAAAAAAGTTGCAAAAGCCATGATCTCATCAATGGAGGATGAGACAGGGGGAGTCATCACGCTAACTTATAAAGATTTTATAAAAAACTAGGTAAGTTTTTTTTGCGCGTTATCTAATTTTCTTATTGCATAAACTGAATTTAAAAACCAAAAAGCAGAAGCAAAAAAGAAATAGTAAAGGCCTGCATATAGCTGCACAACCATTGCTAATGAACTACCAGCAGCCATTGCCATGAATCCAATAATCTTTTTATTATACTTATTTGAGATAATAAGAGGTGCGGCTACTATAGTACCGAAAAAGACACTGCCAATCTGAAGGATATCAATGATATTCATACTGATAAGCATAAAGAATTGTGCTTATGAGTATAATTATAGGAGAATTATGATAGTTTTTTTTAAAAAGTAAATAACTATTTGAACTATTTTTATATGCTGTAGTCTAATAATGTAGACACATATTTACAGGAGAGAATATGAAAAATTTATTAACATTAATTATGGTTATATCCATGTCATCTAACCTTGCTGCTGACCATCATAAAAATGATAAAAAGCTTAAAAAACAACACCCTAATAAATTATTAGATACTAAAGCTTGCAAGGAAACTAAAGAAGGTATTGGGTGGCTTCTTGGAGCCGCTGATAAGGTTTTTGATGAAATAAAAGAGCAAGGTAAAAATAAAGACAAGGCTTGGAATGATGAGATGTGGATGAAGGCATCTTTCATGTCCAATCTAGCTGCAAATTATTCCACGGTATACGATGTATGGTGCAAAAGCGAAGCTCGCAATAAGATGAAAAAAAAGATAATTAAGAAAAAGTTAAGCTCGGATGATAAAGATATAAAAGTTTTGATTAAGAAAATTATAGCTGACAAAGAACTCTTTGAAGAGCATGAGTGGATATCAGACGGAGAAGAGATTGAGGTTATTGTTCTAGACTAAAACTTACCTCTTTGGAATCTCATTCTTATTGAATAAACCCTAAGAAGAGCAACAAAAGTCAGGATCGACTGAGTAAATATAGAAATAGTTATTGGGTTAGACCAACTCCAATTATCAATAGTTAACCAGAGTAAAAATGTTTGTAATGGAAAATTAATTACAGCTCCCATCATTACAACAATTACTGCCTCTCTAAAAGCTACTTTTTCTGTTTTATTCATAAACCTTCCTCTTTAATTTTAATACCGGTGCCATAGGCAAGAATCTCGGACGCTCCCTGTGTGATTGTCGAGGTTTGAAACCTAAATGCAATAATTGCATTTGCGCCCTTAGATTTTGCGTCATCAATCATTCTTTTGTAAGCTTGCTCTCTAGCTGATGTTAGTAATTTAGAATACCCCACTATCTCACCACCAATTATATTTTTTAAACTAGCAAAAATATCACTACCAAGATTTCTAGATCTCACGGTACTGCCCTGAACAATGCCAATATTTTCTATAATTTCAAAACCTGCTATTTCATTGGCCGATACTACTATAAAATTGTCTTCCATGACATTTTCCTTTGAATGGTTTAATTTATAAATATAATGCAAGAATTAATAGAAGCAAGGTTTTCCATAGGAAATATTGTTAAACATCGATATTTGAACTTCAAAGGTGTTATTTTTGACCTAGATCCTTCATTTAATAATACAGAAGAATGGTATCTGGCTATCCCCAAGGAAATAAGGCCAATAAAAGAGCAGCCTTTTTACCATCTCTTCGCTGAAAATGAAGAAATATTTTATATAGCTTATGTATCTGAACAGAATTTACTAATTGATGATTCTAATAAGAAGTGTAATCATCCTAATATTAAGCAAGTTTTTTCTCATTTTGATGGAATAAAATATATGCCTCACCCAAGCTCTAAGAATTAATTTAGTTACTCTAAGTGGGCTATCTGAACCGCTGTCACGAAGACATCCATAGCAACTTTTAATTGATCCTTATCAATAAATGTTGGAGCTATTCTTATAGTACTGTCTATTGGATCATGGCCATAGGGAAAGGTTGCTCCAGCAGGAGTAATTAGAACGCCTGCTTCCTTGCATAGCTCAATAACTCTAGAGGCTATTGGTTTGACTGAAGTAAAGGTTATAAAATAGCCACCCGTTGGTCTGGAGAATGCGCCATGGGCTTCTGGTAATGTTTCTAAAATAGAATAAGCTAACTCAAATTTAGGCCTTACAAGCTCAGCATGCTTTGTCATATGGCTTATGATATCTTCAGCATCTTTAAAAAATTGAGTATGTCTTTTTTGGTTAATCTTATCGGGGCAAATAATCATAGACCCTCTTGTCTTCTTAATAAGATCAAGGTTTTTGCCTGAGGCAGCCATAAATGATAGCCCTCCTCCACCAAAAGTTACCTTTGAGAATGAAGTTACAACAATAGTTTGGTCTTTTGCCCCAGCACCTGTTGCTATCTCCCATACTGGCATCTGTTTTCGAGTAGGTAAAAAATCATGAACTAAATAGGCATTATCAAAGAGAAATAAAAATTTATCTGAATAATCTAACCCTATTTTAAAAAGGCTAGAAATATTTTCATCAGAAAATACTTCTCCAGATGGGTTAGAGTGCCTTGGGACAGACAATATCCCGACAACATTCTCGTTATCTTCGAGAACCTTCTTAAGTTGATCAAGATCAACTCCATCTTCAGTCAAAGGGACGGTAAGCATATCAATGCCAAAATCCTCAAACATCCTGAAATGTCTATCAAATCCTGGGACAGGGCAAATTACCTTTGGATTATTTATTTTTTGCCAAGGCGTAGGTTCTGAAAAAAGATAATGAGCTAAAACTGTTTGGTAGGTTAAAAGGAGGCTTGATTGCTCACCTGTTATAATATTTTCAAGAGGTGCTGAAAGCAGGCTTGATCCCAGCTCTCTCGCCTCTAAGATGCCATCTGGCTCTCCATAATTCCTTAAATCTACGCCGTTTTCATCAATTGCCTCAACAGGCATTGAAAGCAGCTCATTGGAAAGATCTAACTGAGATGCGTCTGGTTTACCTCTGGTAATGTCTATAGACAGACCTTTAGCCTTTATTTCTTCAAAATGGGCAAGAATATTATTAGTCATATGCTGAGTATTTTATAGGATAAAATAATAAGTGGTATATATTAATATTAGCTTCTACAATTTAAAAACAATGAAACATAATAATTTAATCTAGAATGAATCTTTGGCTCATCTCCATTTTATTATTAGTTGTAATTGCATTATTAATCCTTATTATTTTTTTAAATACAAAAAGTGATCCTAGCGATATAGAAAAAAGAGATTCTATCAGAGACTTGGACAAAGCTATTCTGAGACAAGAGGCTACCTTGACTGGTTTATCAAAAGACATTCAATCCTTTCAAGACCCTCTGGATAAGCTAAAAAGGTATCTTTCAGGGGGAACGCTTGCTGGAAAGTTTGGTGAATGGTCTCTTGAGGCTATTATGCAAGATATCTTTCATCCAAATCAATTTGAAAAGAATGCTGAGGTCATACAAGGATCAGGTAAGCGTGTTGAATTTGTTTTAAGAATGCCTGAAGGCTTATTACTTCCAATTGATGCAAAATTTCCATCAGGGCTGTATGACAACTACCTTCACGCAATAGCTCAGGGCGATGAAAAGCTTGTCAAAAAATCTATAGATGATATTCGAAGGCATGTTTTAAAAGATGCTCTTGATATTAAAGAGAAATATATTCAAGTGGGAGTGACGATTGATCTTGGAGTTATGTATATTCCTAGCGAGGCTTTAATGCAGCTAATTGATTCCATCGATAATTTAAGAGAAGAAATTTTTAGAGACTATCGCGTGTTAATAATGGGTCCTAACTCACTTGCTGCTTATTTAATAAGTGTTCATATGGGCTTTAGAACATTGGCCCTTAATAGTAGAGCAAGCGAGATAATGGAAGAATTTGGAAGGCTAAAAAAAGAATTTGAGAAGTTTGGCAGCTCAACTGATGATTTACTTAAAAAAGCTGATGCTATGATTAAGGCTGTTAATGAACATGCCACAAGAGAGAGGCAAATGCATAAAGCTATAAAGAGTATGGACCAGCTAGATTCTTAGATATAAAACTTTCGCCACATATTTAATCCAAAAAATAAAGAGCTCAGCCAAAGAAAGAACTCAATATAATTTGGGTTACTGTTATAACCAAAAAACCCTTTTAAAAAAATTCCTATTGATCCTTTGTCATGAAAAGCATGGGTATATAAGCCTTTCTTTGCATTATAAGAATACATATATTCTTGGTCGCCCTCTTCTAGAGATTTCTTGGGTATGAAAATATCCCAGACTCTATGAATTTCTTTATCTTGCGCTTCCCAATTTGCAAGCTTTTCTGATTTAACTAAGTACTCTTCAGCCTCATGCGTCCCATACGCAACCATACCAGATGCAAGGAAAACAAGCATAAGAGTTGTGTACTTAAAAACATATTTTAAATTAATTTTTTTACCCTGCTGAACTATTAAAAACCCGATGGCTATTGCTAGAATTGCTCCTGAGATAAATCCTAAATATGAAAAAGCTCCAGTAATAGAAAAGCTAGAAATAAGGAAAACAGCTGTTTCAAAACCTTCTCGAAGGATTGCGAAGAAAACAACTAAAAAAACACCCCATGATGATAGTTTTATTGCATTTAAAGTCTTTCCCTCTAGTGCGGTCTTGTCGCTAACATTCTTTGATAGCCAAAAAATAACATACCAAATCAAGATAGCAGTCACATACAAAAATATGGATTCAAATAATGCGGCTATTGAGTCATTGCCTAATGAGTTTTTGGCAAGAATAACTATATAGCCAATAAATATACTTGTAATTGTTGCCGCAACAACTCCAAGCCATAATTTTGAAAAATGCTTAACTTGATTTGATTTTTCTAAAATTAAATAGATAATTCCAACCACCAAGGATGCTTCAAGCACCTCTCTAAAAACTATAATGAATTCGTTCATATTTTAATGCGCTCCCTGACTCTTATTCCCAAATGAGAATGATTCTTATTTAGATTGTAACTAAAATAAAGTTGGAATTAAAGGTGATATTCTTAAGAAAACTATCGATTTAGAATTCTATTACTGAGACAATAGGTCATGAAAAAAATAGCAATAATTGGTGCGGGAATAGCGGGAACCACTACAGCTTATACTTTAGTAAAAAAAGGCTATGAGGTAACTGTTATTGACTCCAGAAGATACCCTGCAATGGCTACAAGCTACGCAAATGGGGGCCAATTAAGTGCAAGTAATGCTGAGACATGGAATACTCCAAAAAATGTCTTAAATGGAATGAGGTGGATGTTTAAACCCGATGCTCCATTGCTGTTTAATCCATATCCCGAAGTTCAAAAATATAAGTGGATGATGGGATTTCTGATGGCTACGTTAAAAAATGAGCATAAAAAAAATACACTAGAAACCATCGATCTAGCAAAAAAAGCCAGGGAAATATATTTCAAAATTGCTGATGAGGAAGGTATTGAATTTGAGTTACTTAAGAAAGGTATCTTAAGATTTTATGATTCAAATAAAGAATTTAAAGCTGACATAAATAAAAAATCATGGCTGGAGCAAGAAGGTATGGAATGGGATGTTCTTTCAACAAATGAAGTGAGAGCTCTTGAGCCTGCATTTGAAAATAATGCAAATTATGAAAAAATTGTTGGAGGAATCTATACCAAATCAGATGCTAGTGGCGATATTCATAAATTTTGTACTAACCTTGAAAAGGTTTTAATTGAGAAGTATTTTGCTAAATTTCAACTAAATACTTTAATTGAAAGCATAACCAAAGAAAAAGACCAACTTGTTCTCAAGGGGAGCAGTGGCGATGAGGGTGAGGTTTTTAGCTCTAATTTTGATAGAGTTGTTGTTTGTGCTGGTGTGGGAACGCAAGAAATTGCCAATTCTTTAGGTGATAGGATGAATGTCTATCCGGTGAAGGGATACAGTATAACGATAGATCTTAAAGATGAGATATCTAAAAAATGCGCACCTACAGTTTCTTTAATAGACCAGCCTGTAAAAATTGTAGCTAGTAGACTGGGGGATAGGTTTAGAGTTGCAGGCACTGCTGAACTTGCAGGAATTAACACAGATATTCGTCAAAATAGAATACGACCTCTACTTAAATGGGTTGAAAGATATTTTCCAAATGTCAGTACAGAAACTTATACGCCATGGGCAGGCCTCAGACCAATGACGCCAAATATGATGCCCCTAACCCATCAAAGTAGAATGAAGGGAGTTTATTATCATACTGGTCATGGGCATTTAGGGTGGACCCTCAGCGCCGCCACTGCAAAAATAGTTGCAGATAAGATTGAGTCAGGCTTTTAAGGAAGATCAATTATTTCCCAAGAATTATCAATACTTATCTCTCTTAGCTTTTGGTCTGGATTCACAGCTATTGGAGTTTCAACCACGCTCAATAAAGGAAGATCATTTATAGAGTCCGAATAAAACGTTGTTCCAGAAAAATCTTTATATCCATTTTTAGTCATCCACTCCTGAACACGATATAACTTACCCTCACCAAGAGCAGAAGGCTCTAATATTTTTCCAGTGAATACCCCATCTACTATTTCTGGAATTGTTGCGACCACATCTTTAAACTCCAGCCTTCTGGCGATTAAATCAACTAAGACTTTATTGGTTGCTGATGCCAAAAGCAACCGATCATTATTTTCATAATGTTTATGGATTAATCTTAATGCATAAACATTAATCATTGGCTCAATTACAGTTAGTAGGAATCCATCCAGAACTTCTGGTAATTTCTCTTCGCCTATTTCTATAAATGATCCAATAGAAAATCCAGCATATTCAGAAATATTTAAAGTGCCCTGGTGATACTGATCAAAAAAATATTTATTTTTCTCTTCATAGCGTTTTGCATCAACATGGTTATGTTTTATTAAGTATTCTATCCAGGAGTAGTCAGAATCTCCTCTAAGAATGGTATTATCAAGATCAAATATAGTAAGTTTCACTTTTATTTTTTATGAAAAAAGAACCTGGTTACAGATTAAATGTTGGTTTAATTATTGTTAATGATAAGGGCAAAGTGCTTCTATGCAAAAGAAAAAATTTAGATAGCTGGCAATTTCCGCAAGGAGGTATAGATTTTGGAGAAACTCCACTAAGGGCGGCAAAAAGAGAGTTATTTGAAGAGGTTGGTATTAAAGCAGGCTCTGTAAGGCTTATTGGCTCTCTTGAAGAATGGCTAAAATATGACATCCCAAAGGAAAGTAGAAGAAAGCACTTTCTGCAGAAAAAGTTCAAAGGTCAAAAGCAAAAATGGATTATGTTTAAACTAACCAAGAATGTTGATGTTAGTTTTGAAAATGATCCTGATAGCGAGTTTGATGATTATAAATGGGTTTCTTATTGGTATCCTTTAAGATCAATTATTTCTTTTAAGAAAGATGTATATAGGAAAGCTTTAACAGGCCTAAGGTTTATTTTTTGTGAAGAGTGTCGCAATGATTGAGGGTTTCCTAATATTTGCAGGATTAGGGATTATTGCAGGCCTGCTTGCTGGAATGTTTGGCATAGGCGGGGGAATAATAATTGTTCCTATTTTAATTGCTAGCTTCATTAATTATGGTTTTAATGAAGAGATTGTTGTTCATCTAGCCATTGGCACATCATTGGCTAGTATTTTTTTTACAGGCGCGTCATCAGCAAATGCCCATAGAGTAAAGAAAAGTATTGATTATGAAATAATGAAGCCTACATCTCTTGGTATGGCTATTGGAGCTCTTTTAGGTGCTATATTTGCAATTCAACTAGCAGGAGATCTCCTTAAAATTCTTATTGGATGCTTTGCAATACTAGTGGCCACCCAGATGTTATTTGATCTTAAATTTAGCTCTCAATTTAGAAATCCTAACATCCTTAGATCAATGTTTGCTGGATCTGGAATTGGATTTCTGTCATCAATTTTTGGAATTGGCGGAGGGATGTTTTCTGTTCCATACTTCAAAAGCTCAGGCCTAAGTATGACATCAAGCGTAGGAACATCTGCTGCATGTGGTATTCCAATTGCTCTCTTTGGATCATTTGGATATTTTTTAACTGGTATAAGCAATCCTGTTCTGCCAAATCTTAGCTATGGATATATCTACCTTCCAGCTGTCTTGGGGATATCTCTAACCAGTATCTTTGCAGCAAGATATGGAGCTGACCTTGCACATTATTTATCTCCGCATACACTTAGAACACTGATGGCCATCCTAATGCTAATAATTTCCGTATATATGTTTGCAATATGATTGTTGAGTTATCAGATTTTTTTAACAACCCCAGTCTCATTGAAATAGGGCCGATACAAATTCAGTACTATGCAGTTACATGGCTTATGTCAGCTATCTTTATATATATATTTTTAAAATCAAATAAAATTATTTTAGAACTTGGTCTTAATAATGAAAAAGTTAATGATTTAGTATTTATGTATGGGCTCTTTTTTGGGGCAATGTGTGGAGGAAGGGTTGGATATATGTTTTTTTATGGCACCTCTCAGCTTCTTGAAAACCCCTTATCTTTATTTTATGTGTGGCAAGGGGGCTTAAGCTTTCACGGTGGTCTTGTAGGTGTAATAGTTAGCTTTCTTATTTTTTGTAAAAAGAATGATATGAGTTTTATAAGATTAATGGATGCTGTCGCTCTTGCTATGCCTATAGGGCTTGGTCTTGTCAGAGTTGGTAATTTTCTTAACGGTGAATTATATGGAAGGCAGACTAGTGGGAATTGGGGTTTCATTTTTCCAACTGACCCATATGGTTTATTAAGGCACCCTTCCCAACTATATGAAAGTTTTGGAGAAGGAGTTATTTTATTTACAATTCTATTTTTAATAAATAAATCTACAAAAATCCATGGTGTTGTTTGCTCGTCATTTCTTATACTTTATGGAGCAATAAGATTTATAATTGAATTCTACAGACAGCCTGATGCGCATATTGGATATGTGGCATTAGAATTTATGAGCATGGGTCAGTTGCTTTGTATTCCAATGATGATTATTGGTTTTATTTTACTGGCTTACTCTAGGAATAAAAAATGAAAGCATATTTAGACCTTCTTCAGTATATTTTAGAAAATGGTGACAAGAAGGAAGATAGAACTAACACTGGTACAATTTCCTCTTTTGGCCATCAACTAGCGTTTGATTTAGAAGATGGCTTCCCGGCAGTAACAACAAAATCACTAGCCTGGAAAGGAGTTGTTTCTGAGCTACTATGGTTTTTAGAAGGCTCAAGTGATGAGCGAAGGCTGGCGGAAATAAGATTTGGTAAGGATAGGTCTAAGCTTACAGATTTATCAAAATATTCAACCATATGGACAGATAACGCTGATAAACAAGGTAAAGATCTTGGGTATGAAAATACTGAATTAAAGAAGGGCTTAGGCCCTGTATACGGTGTACAGTGGAGGGACTGGGGTGGTGTTGACCAAGTAACAAATCTGCTAAAAAATATTCAAGAAAACCCTGATGGAAGAAGGCATATTCTATCTGCATGGAACGTTGGAGATATAGAAAAAATGGCATTACCGCCATGCCATGTTATGAGTCAATTTTATATAAGTAATGAGACTATTAGCTGTCACATGTATCAAAGAAGTGCTGATATGTTTTTAGGTGTTCCTTTTAACATTGCTAGTTATGCTCTATTACTTTGTATATTTGGAAAAATATTAAATCTAAAACCAAAGAGATTTGTTCATTCATTTGGAGATGCTCATATATATATGAATTCAATAGAGCAAGTTAAGGAGCAGCTAACAAGAGATCCTATGAAGTTACCGGAAATATCAATTCCTAATATTACTTCGTTAGAAGAATTATCTATGTATGAAATAGGTGATTTTAAATTAATTAACTATGACCATCACCCTGCTATAAAAGCAAAAATGGCAGTATAAAAATAAATTAAATTAATCTTCGTAGAAGTCCTCTGACTGAATGGGCCTTGAGATTGTATTATCTTCATTTGCCCAGGCTCCAAAATCAATTAATTTACATTTTTCTGAACAGAAGGGCCTGAAAAGGTTTGTTGGCAAAAGGTTGGTTGGTTTTTCACATCTAGGGCAGTTAGGCATTTTTAATTATCTCCATATATTTATTATGAACAAATAATACCTGTTCATGTAAGAATTCTAGGGAGGATGAGTTTAATATAATATCATCCGCTATAGACAATCTATCCTCACGCGAGGCTTGTTTATTGATTACATTCATAACCTCAGAAGTTTTCTGATTATCTCTAGCGGTAGTTCTTGCCACCTGAGTGTCAATATCGCAATCAATCACAAGAACACGATTATAGTTAGTAGCAGAGTTTGTTTCGAAGATTAAGGGAACCATGATTATGGTATATGGCGATTTAGATTTATCTATAAAATCTAAAATTGAATCCTTGACAATAGGATGAATAATATTTTCAAGTTTTAGTTTTTTATCTGGATTTTTAAAAATAGTTGCTCGTAGTTTTTTTCTATCAATATCTTTACTATCGTCTAAAAAAGAAGAACCAAACTCCTCAATAAATAAGTCATAGCCAGGAGAGTTTATGCGCAGAGCATCTCTGGCGACATGATCCGCGTCCAAAACATCAATGCCTAAGTCCATAAAAAAACTTGAAGCAGCTGATTTGCCAGAACCTATTCCGCCTGTTAATCCAATAATCATATAAACATTATACTTTAGATAAAAAAAAAGGCTTCCAGTTAAACTGAAAGCCTTAAAGAAAAAGCCTGACGATTTCCTACTCTCACACAGGGAGACCCTGCACTACCATTGGCGTTAACCCGTTTCACTTCTGAGTTCGAGATGGGATCAGGTGGTTCCAAGTTGCTATTGTCATCAGGCAAACTGGTATGTAATTTATAATTTTTAATTCTCACTACAATGTTACTCAAATCTATAACCCTACTTAAGGTTACATGATCAAGCCTCACGAGTTATTAGTACAAGTTAGCTCAACGCCTTACAACGCTTACACATCTTGCCTATCAACGTCATAGTCTATGACGACTCTTTAGGAGACATAAAGTCTCTGGGAGATTTAATCTTGGGAGAGGCTTCCCGCTTATATGCTTTCAGCGGTTATCCTTTCCGAACATAGCTACCCGGCAATGCCACTGGCGTGACAACCGGAAC
>TARA_B110000503_G_scaffold128256_1_pt1 | contig 20057 bp, 17 predicted proteins | sample TARA_B110000503 | Tara Oceans TARA_B110000503 (sample SAMEA4397472) | marine metagenome | biome: Polar Biome; feature: [SRF] surface water layer (ENVO:00010504); material: water (ENVO:00002006), including particulate matter (ENVO:01000060) such as... | depth 5 m | reverse complement strand
ATTATTGATTACAGAGAATAGTTAAAATATGTTTTTTGTGAATTATAGTGTTTTGCTCAAAAAAAAATATTTAAACATGCGATATTTAAGAATAAAATTTTTATATTTGCGCTCATTTTAAAAGCAATAAAAAAAACTATATTATGGCAAAGGAAAATTTTGATCGTTCCAAACCACACCTAAACATTGGTACTATTGGACATGTTGATCACGGAAAAACTACTTTAACAGCTGCTATTACATCTGTCTTAGCAAAAGCTGGATTCTGCGAAACAAGAGACTTCGATACTATCGATAATGCTCCTGAAGAAAAAGAAAGAGGTATTACTATCAACACTTCACACGTTGAATATTCAACTGAAAATCGTCACTACGCACACGTAGATTGTCCAGGTCACGCGGATTACGTTAAGAACATGGTAACTGGTGCTGCACAAATGGATGGAGCTATACTTGTTGTAGCTGCTACAGATGGACCTATGCCACAAACTCGTGAGCATATACTTTTAGGACGTCAGGTTGGTATTCCAAGAATGGTTGTATTTATGAATAAAGTAGATATGGTTGATGATGAGGAATTAATTGAACTAGTTGATATGGAAATTCGTGAATTATTATCATTTTACGAATATGATGGTGATAACGGACCCGTTATTGCTGGATCTGCTCTTGGTGCTCTAAATGGAGAACAAAAATGGGTAGATACTGTATTGGAATTAATGAAAGCTGTTGATACATGGATTGAATTACCAAAACGTGATGTTGATAAAGATTTCTTAATGCCAATTGAAGATGTATTCTCAATTACTGGTCGTGGAACAGTTGCTACTGGAAGAATTGAAACAGGAATTGCTAATACAGGAGATGCAGTTGATATTATCGGTATGGGAGCTGAGAAGCTTACTTCTACTGTTACTGGAGTTGAAATGTTCCGTAAAATATTAGAAAAAGGTGAAGCTGGAGATAATGCTGGTATACTATTAAGAGGTATAGAAAAAGCTGATATCAAAAGAGGAATGGTAATATGTAAGCCTGGTTCTGTTAAACCACATGCTAAATTTAAAGCAGAAGTTTATGTTCTTAAAAAAGAAGAAGGTGGACGTCACACTCCATTCCACAATAACTATAGACCTCAGTTCTATGTACGTACTACAGATGTAACTGGTACTATTTCTCTTCCTAAAGGAGTTGAAATGGTAATGCCAGGAGATAACTTAACCATTCATGTTGAATTACTTCAACCTATTGCAATGAGTGTAGGTTTAAGATTTGCTATCCGTGAGGGTGGTAGAACTGTTGGTGCTGGACAAGTAACTGAAATTTTAGATTAATATTAACCCATGATATTTTGTTAAGGTATTCTGTTTTTTACAGAATACCTTGACTTATGTTTACGGGTTTAGCTCAGTTGGTAGAGCACTGGTCTCCAAAACCAGGTGTCGGGAGTTCGAGTCTCTCAACCCGTGCAAATAAAAAGATATGACAGGAATAATTACATATTTTAAAGAATCATTTGAGGAACTAAAGAACAATGTTACTTGGCCAATGTTTTCAGAAGGTCAGCGTTTAACAATTTTAGTTGCCGTTTTCTCAATTATATTTTCGTTAATCATTTGGGGAATTGATTCGGTTTTTGGAGAAGTTATTAAATATTATTTTAATTTGATTGGGTAATGTCAGAAGCGGTTGTAGAAAATAAATGGTATGTTGTCAGAGCTGTTAGCGGACAAGAAAATAAAATCAAGTCTTATATTGAAAATGAGATATCTAGGTTAGGATATGATAGTTTTGTAGATCAAATTCTAATACCATCAGAAAAAGTCATTCAAATAAGAAAAGGCAAGAAAATAACTAAAGATAAAGTTTATTTCCCTGGTTATATTATGATTAAGGCTAACCTAACTGGTGAAATACCTCATGTAATTAAAGGTATTACTAATGTTATTGGTTTTTTAGGTGAAACTAAAGGCGGTGAGCCTGTTCCACTTAGAAATTCTGAGGTTAATAGAATGCTAGGTAAAGTTGATGAGTTATCTCTTCAAAATGAATCTAACATTATTATTCCTTTTACACCAGGTCAAAATGTTAAAGTAATTGATGGTCCATTTAATGGATTTGATGGTACTATAGAAAAAATTAATGAAGAGAAAAGGAAACTTGAAGTAATGGTTAAGATATTTGGACGTAAAACTCCACTTGAATTAAGTTACATGCAAGTAGAAAAAATTTAATAAATGTTACAATGTTCTATAGTTTATAGCTTCCAGGTTTAAATTATAGTAAATTTTTAAATTGTTAATATATGGCAAAAGAAATAGGAAAAGTAGTTAAACTACAAGTAAGAGGCGGAGCTGCGAATCCATCACCACCAGTAGGCCCAGCATTAGGTGCTGCAGGTGTTAATATAATGGAATTCTGTAAGCAATTTAATGCTAGAACTCAGGATAAACCTGGCAAAGTTCTTCCAGTTGTAATAACTGTATTTAAGGATAAATCTTTTGAATTTGTTATTAAAACCCCACCAGCTGCTGTTCAATTATTGGAAGCTGCGAAGGTTAAAAAAGGTTCAGGTGAACCTAATATCAAAAAAGTTTCAAAAGTAACTTGGGATCAAGTTAAGACTATCGCTGAAGATAAGATGCAAGATTTAAATGCATTTAGCATAGAATCAGCAATGAAAATGATAGCTGGAACGGCAAGATCAATGGGTATTAAAGTTAATGGAGGTCAATCTCCAAGCTAATTTGAAATAAATGGGAAAATTAACTAAAAATAAAAAATCAGTTTCAGATAAATTTGTGCCAAACAAACTTTACAGTATTGAAGAGGCGTCTAATCTTATCAAAGAAATTACTACAACTAAATTCGACGCGTCTGTTGACCTAGCTGTTAGATTAGGAGTTGATCCTAAGAAAGCTAATCAAATGGTTAGAGGGGTTGTCTCTCTTCCGCATGGTACAGGTAAAGATATGAAGGTTTTAGCATTAGTAACTCCTGATAAAGAGCAAGAAGCTAAAGATGCTGGTGCAGATTTTGTTGGTCTTGATGAATATCTTGATAAAATTAAATCTGGATGGACTGATGTAGACGTTATTGTTACTATGCCAAGTGTTATGGGTAAATTAGGACCACTAGGAAGAGTGTTAGGACCAAGAGGACTAATGCCTAACCCTAAAACTGGTACTGTTACTATGGATATAGGTAAAGCTGTATCTGAAGTTAAAGCTGGTAAAATTGACTTTAAAGTTGATAAAGCTGGAATTATTCATGCACCAATTGGAAAAGTTTCATTTTCATCTGATAAAATAACAGGTAATGCTGTTGAGTTATTACAGACGTTGAACAAGTTAAAGCCAACTACTGCAAAAGGTATTTACATGAAAAGTATTTTCATGTCAAGTACAATGAGCCCTAGTTTAGCAATTGATCCAAAAATTTAGAATAAAAATGACAAGAGAAGAAAAAACAAAAGCAATTTCTGAATTAACTGAAAAATTAGGTGCAAGTACTCACTTGTATTTAACTGATATTTCTGGTTTAGATGCGCAGGCTACTTCAAATTTGAGACGTGCATGTTATAAAGCAAACATTAGTTTGTCCATGACAAAAAACACGTTTCTTGATAAAGCTATGCAAGCGTCAGAAAAAGATTTTGGAGATCTTTCAACTATTTTAAAAGGAAACACATCAATAATGTTTTCTGAAGTTGGAAACGCTCCTGCAAAAGTTATTAAAGCTTTTAGAAAAAAATCTGATAAACCAGTTTTAAAAGGTGCTTATATAGAACAAAACGTATATATAGGTGACGACCAATTAGAAGCATTAGTTAACATCAAATCTAGAGAAGAATTAATAGGAGACATTATCTCATTATTACAATCTCCAGCTAAGAATGTTGTCTCAGCTTTACAATCTGGTGGTGGAAAGTTATCAGGAATACTTCAAACATTATCTAATAAATAATAGTTTGATTTTAAGAAACACTAAAAATTAAAATTAAAAATTATATTAAAAAATAAAAAAATGGCAGATTTAAAAGATTTCGCAGAAAAATTAGTAAACTTATCAGTAAAAGACGTTACAGAATTAGCTGGTATTTTAAAAGATGAATATGGTATAGAGCCAGCAGCAGCAGCAGTTGTAGCAGGACCAGCAGCCGGAGGTGGTGAAGCTGAAGAAGCTCAAACTGAATTTGATGTTATTCTTAAAGCAGCAGGTCCTTCTAAATTAGCAGTTGTTAAACTTGTTAAAGAATTAACGGGATTAGGATTGAAAGATGCTAAAGAACTTGTTGATGGTGCGCCAGGTGCAATTAAAGAAGGTGTAAGTAAAGATGAGGCTGAAGGTCTTAAAACATCATTAGAAGAAGCTGGAGCTGAAGTTGAGCTTAAGTAAACTCTAACCAATTACAATTTATAGTATAGATTTTAAGATTTTTTTCTTAAAGTCTATACTTATTTGTGCATATATGATATATGTACTTTTTACATTTTATAACTAAATATAGTAGCTAGATGTCAATAAAAACCAACCAAAGAATAAACTTCTCTTCAATTAGTAATCAAATTGAATATCCTGATTTTTTAGATATACAAATAAAGTCATTTCAAGATTTTTTCCAGTTAGAGACTAAATCTGAAGAAAGAGGTGATGAGGGTTTATATAAAACTTTCATGGAAAATTTTCCAATTACTGATACAAGAAATCAGTTTGTTTTAGAGTTTTTAGACTATTTTGTTGATCCACCTAGGTATTCAATTCAAGAATGTATTGAAAGAGGCCTAACTTATAGTGTTCCCTTAAAAGCTAGATTAAGACTGTATTGTACTGATGAAGAGCATGAGGATTTTGAAACTATTGTTCAGGATGTTTATTTAGGAACTATACCTTATATGACTCCAAGTGGTACTTTTTGTATTAATGGAGCTGAGCGTGTAGTTGTATCACAATTACATAGATCTCCAGGAGTATTTTTCGGACAATCTTTCCATGCTAATGGTACTAAATTATATTCTGCTCGTGTTATACCATTCAAAGGCTCATGGATAGAATTTGCTACTGATATTAATAGTGTAATGTATGCATATATTGATAGAAAAAAGAAATTACCAGTTACTACATTATTTAGAGCTATCGGTTTCGAAAGAGATAAAGATATTCTTGAAATTTTTGACCTAGCTGAAGAAGTTAAAGTTTCTAAATCCGGATTAAAAAAATATCATGGACGTAAATTAGCTGCAAGAGTATTAAATACTTGGTACGAAGACTTTGTTGATGAAGACACTGGTGAGGTTGTTTCAATTGAAAGAAATGAAATTGTTCTAGATAGAGATACAATTATTGATACGGATAATGTAGAGGAAATCTTAGAAGCAGGTGTGAAAACTATTTTGTTACATAAAGCTGTTTCTGATCAAGGAGATTACGCTATTATTCATAATACATTACAAAAAGATCCAACTAACTCTGAAAAAGAAGCTGTTGAGCATATCTATAGACAATTAAGAAATGCTGAGCCGCCAGATGAAGAAACTGCTAGAGGAATAATTGATAAGTTATTTTTCAGTGACCAAAGGTATAGTTTAGGTGAAGTTGGTAGGTATAGAATGAACAAAAAACTTGGTCTAAATGTAGACATGAGTAAACTTGTTCTTACAAAAGACGATATCATTACTATCATAAAATATCTTATAGAGTTAATTAACTCTAAAGCGGAAATTGATGATATTGACCACTTATCTAATAGACGTGTAAGAACTGTTGGTGAGCAATTATCTTCACAATTTGGTGTTGGTTTAGCTAGAATGGCTAGAACTATTCGTGAAAGAATGAATGTTAGAGATAATGAAGTTTTTACTCCAATAGATCTAATTAATGCTAAAACACTTTCATCAGTAATTAATTCTTTCTTTGGTACAAATCAGCTTTCTCAATTTATGGATCAAACAAATCCGTTAGCTGAAATTACTCATAAAAGAAGATTGTCAGCATTAGGACCTGGAGGACTTTCTAGAGAACGTGCAGGTTTTGAGGTTAGAGATGTTCATTATACACATTATGGAAGGTTATGCCCTATTGAGACTCCTGAGGGGCCAAATATTGGATTAATTTCATCCTTAAGTGTTTTTGCAAAGGTTAACAGCATGGGCTTCATTGAAACTCCATATAGAAAAGTATCAAAAGGTGTAGTAGATTTTAAAAATGAGCCTATTTATTTAAGTGCTGAAGAAGAAGAAAACAAATTAATTGCACAATCTAATCTTGCTGTTGATAAAAACGGTAAGATAATAGAAGAAAAGGTTATTGCTCGTCAAGAAGGTGATTTTCCTGTTATAGAATCAAAAGAAGTACACTATACAGACGTTGCTCCTAATCAAATTTCATCTATTTCAGCTTCATTAATTCCGTTTTTGGAGCACGATGATGCGAATAGAGCACTTATGGGGTCAAATATGATGAGGCAGGCAGTGCCATTATTATTGCCTGAATCACCAATTGTTGGAACTGGTTTAGAAAAAGCTGTTGCTTCAGATTCTAGAGTTTTAATTAACGCTGAAGGTAATGGAGTTGTTCAATATGTTGATGCACAAAAAATCACTATTAAATACAGTAGAACAAAAGAAGAAACTTTAGTCAACTTTGAAAGTGATGAAAAAACTTACTTTTTAACTAAGTTTAGAAAAACTAATCAAGGTACTTCAGTTAATCTAAAATCAATTGTAACTAAAGGAGATAAGGTTAAAAAAGATCAGGTTTTATGTGAAGGGTATGCTACACAAAAAGGTGAACTTGCCCTAGGTAGAAATATGAAAGTTGCTTTTATGCCTTGGAAAGGGTATAACTTTGAGGATGCAATAGTTATTTCTGAACAGGTAGTAAGAAATGATGTTTTCACTTCTATTCATATTGATGAGTATTCTCTAGATGTTAGAGATACAAAACTTGGTAATGAAGAACTTACAAATGATATTCCTAATGTTTCTGAAGAAGCTACTAAAGACTTAGATGAAAATGGTATGATTAGAGTTGGTGCTGAAATTAAGCCTGGTGATATCTTAATTGGAAAAATTACTCCAAAAGGGGAAAGTGATCCTACCCCAGAAGAAAAGTTGTTAAGAGCAATTTTCGGTGATAAAGCTGGAGATGTTAAAGATGCTTCATTAAAAGCTTCGCCATCACTGAACGGAGTAGTTATTAATAAAAAATTATTCTCAAGAGCAGTTAAAGATAAAAGAAAACGAGCTCAAGATAAAATAGATATTAAGGAATTAGAAGATAATTTTGATTTAAAATTTGAAGGTTTAAGGCAAGTTTTAATTGAAAAGTTATTTACGATTCTTTCGGGTAAAACTGCTCAAGGTATATCTAATGATCTTGGTGAGGATGTTTTTCCAAAAGGAAAAAAATTCACTCTAAAAATGTTAAATTCAGTTGATGATTATGCGCATTTAACTATGGGTAAATGGACTATGGACGATCATGCTAATAAATTAGTATCTGAATTAATACATAATTATAAAATAAAAGAAAACGATCTGCAAGGATCTTTGAGAAGAGAGAAATTTACAATTTCTGTTGGAGATGAGTTACCTGCTGGAATTATCAAATTGGCTAAAGTTTATATAGCTAAAAAGAGAAAATTAAAAGTAGGTGATAAGATGGCAGGACGCCATGGAAATAAAGGAATTGTAGCTAGAATAGTTAGACAAGAAGATATGCCATTTTTAGAAGATGGAACGCCTGTGGATATTGTATTAAACCCACTTGGAGTACCTTCTAGGATGAATATTGGTCAAATTTATGAAACTGTTTTAGGGTGGGCTGGTCAAAATCTTGGCAGAAAATATGCTACCCCTATTTTTGATGGTGCTACTCTTGATCAAATTAATGAATTAACTGATGAAGCTGGTATCCCTAGATTTGGTCATACTTACTTATATGATGGAGGTACGGGTGATAGATTTGATCAGCCTGCAACTGTCGGAGTAATCTATATGTTAAAATTAGGACATATGGTTGATGACAAAATGCATGCTAGATCAATTGGTCCATACTCTCTAATTACTCAGCAACCACTTGGAGGTAAGGCTCAGTTTGGAGGTCAAAGATTTGGAGAAATGGAAGTTTGGGCATTAGAAGCTTATGGAGCATCTAGTACTCTTCGTGAGATTCTTACAGTTAAATCTGATGACGTCGTTGGAAGAGCAAAAACTTATGAAGCAATCGTTAAAGGAGACCCGATGCCTAAACCAGGTTTACCTGAATCCTTTAATGTGTTAATGCACGAATTAAAAGGATTAGGATTAGACATTAGATTAGAAGAATAAATAAAATATTTTATCATATATACCCATTACTATGGCAAGAAAACAAGATAACACAGTAGTTAAGTTTAATAAAATATCAATAGGTTTAGCTTCACCAGAATCAGTTTTATCTGCTTCAAAAGGAGAAGTTCTAAAACCAGAAACTATAAATTATAGAACTCATAAACCAGAAAGAGATGGTTTATTTTGTGAGAGAATATTTGGACCTGTTAAGGATTTTGAATGTGCTTGTGGTAAATACAAGAGAATTAGATATAAAGGAATAGTATGTGATAGATGTGGGGTTGAGGTTACTGAGAAAAAAGTTAGAAGAGACAGAGTAGGTCACATCAACTTAATTGTTCCTGTTGCTCATATTTGGTATTTTAGATCACTACCTAATAAAATAGGATACTTGTTAGGACTACCTTCAAAGAAATTAGATATGATTATCTATTACGAAAGGTATGTTGTTATACAAGCTGCATCAGCAGTTAATGCTGAAGGCGAACCTTTAAAGAAAATGGATTTTCTTTCTGAAGAAGAGTATTTAGACATTATCGATGCACTTCCTCCAGAAAATCAATTTTTAGATAACTCAGATCCTGAAAAGTTTATAGCTAAAATGGGTGCTGAATGTTTAATTGAATTATTATCTAGAATTAACTTAGATGAGTTGTCATTTGAACTAAGAAATAAAGCTAATACTGAAACATCTAAACAAAGAAAAACTGAAGCACTTAAAAGACTTCAAGTTGTTGAATCTTTTAGAGAAGCTAATTTAAATAGAGAAAACTTGCCAGAGTGGATGATAATGAAAGCAATTCCTGTAATTCCACCAGAATTAAGGCCGTTGGTTCCTTTAGACGGAGGAAGATTTGCTACTTCAGATTTAAATGATTTATATAGAAGAGTAATTATTAGAAACAATAGATTAAAAAGACTAGTTGAAATTAAAGCTCCTGAAGTCATTTTAAGAAATGAAAAGAGAATGTTACAAGAGTCAGTTGACTCGTTATTTGATAACACTAGAAAATCTTCTGCTGTAAAAACTGATTCAAACAGACCTTTAAAATCTTTATCTGATTCATTGAAAGGTAAACAAGGTAGGTTTCGTCAGAATTTATTAGGTAAAAGGGTTGATTATTCTGCAAGATCTGTAATTGTTGTTGGTCCAGAACTGAAATTATTTGAATGTGGTATTCCAAAAAACATGGCTGCTGAATTATACAAACCTTTTGTAATTAGAAAATTAATTGAAAGAGGTATTGTTAAAACTGTTAAATCAGCTAAGAAAATAATAGATAAAAAAGAACCTGTTGTATGGGATATATTAGAAAATGTTTTAAAAGGACACCCAGTTCTTTTGAATCGTGCTCCTACATTGCACAGATTAGGTATACAAGCTTTTCAACCTAAGTTAATTGAAGGAAAAGCAATACAATTACACCCGCTTGTCTGTACAGCTTTTAATGCTGATTTTGATGGAGATCAAATGGCTGTTCATTTACCTCTTGGCCCAGAAGCAATTCTTGAGTGCCAATTGTTAATGTTAGCTTCTCATAATATTTTAAATCCAGCAAATGGATCACCAGTTACTGTACCATCTCAGGATATGGTATTGGGATTATATTATATGACAAAATTAAAAACTTCAACTAAAAAAGTTAAAGTAATAGGGGAGGGTTTAACATTCTATTCTCCTGAAGAAGTAATTATTGCTTATAATGAGAAAAAAGTTGATTTAAATGCTTCAATTAAAGTTAAGACTGATGATTTTAATGATAATAAAGAGTTAGTAAGCCAAATAATAGAAACAACAGTTGGTAGAGTTTTATTTAACGAAAAAGTTCCTGCAGTTGCTGGATACATTAATGAGGTATTAACAAAAAAATCTTTACGTGATATCATTGGAGACATATTAAAGGTAACAGGTGTACCACAAACAGCTGCATTTTTAGATGAAATTAAAACTTTAGGTTATAAATTTGCATTCCAAGGTGGACTTTCGTTCAGTTTAGGGGATATTATTATACCACCAGAGAAGCATACAATGATTGCTAAGGCCAATAAAGAAGTTGATGCAATTAAAGCTAATTACAACATGGGGTTAATAACCAATAACGAGAGATATAATCAAGTTATTGATATTTGGACTTCAACTAATGCTGAGTTAACTGAACTCTCTATGAAAAGAATTAGAGAAGATCAACAAGGGTTTAACTCTGTTTATATGATGCTTGATTCTGGAGCCAGAGGTTCTAAAGAACAAATACGTCAGTTAACAGGAATGAGGGGTTTAATGGCTAAGCCAAAAAAATCGAATGCAGGTGGTGGTGAAATTATAGAAAATCCAATTTTGTCAAACTTTAAAGAAGGTTTATCAATTTTAGAGTATTTTATATCAACTCACGGTGCAAGAAAAGGATTAGCGGATACAGCTCTTAAAACAGCTGATGCTGGGTATTTAACAAGAAGGCTAGTAGATGTTGCTCAAGATGTTATCGTTAGTTCTGAAGATTGTGGAACATTAAGAGGGATTTCTGTAACTGCATTAAAAAAGAATGAAGAGGTTGTTGAAAAATTAAATGAAAGAATTGTAGGAAGAACATCTTTACACGATGTAATTGATCCAGTAACAGCTAATCTTTTAGCTTCAGCAGGAGAACATATTTCTGATGAAATCGCAGATAACATTCAAAAATCTTCAATTGAAGCTGTAGATGTAAGATCTGCTCTTACTTGTGAAGCAAAAAAAGGTATATGTGAAAAATGTTATGGTAGAAATCTAGCTACTGGGAAGATTGTACAAAGAGGTGAAGCAGTTGGAGTGGTAGCTGCTCAGTCTATTGGTGAACCTGGCACACAGCTTACCTTAAGAACTTTCCACGTTGGTGGTATTGCAGGTAATATTTCTGAAGAAAACAAACTAGTAACAAAGTTTGCAGGTAAAGCTGAAATAGAAGATTTTAAAACTGTCTTAGGTAAAGATAATGATGGTAAAGATGTTAATGTTGTTATTTCAAGGACGGCAGAATTAAAAGTTCTTGACACTAAAACAGGTCTTGTTTTAACTACAAATAATATTCCTTACGGTTCATTTGTTTACATTAAGAGTGGGCAAAAAGTTAAAGCTGACACATTAGTATGTCAGTGGGATCCTTACAATGGTGTTATTATTTCTGAATTTGCAGGAAAAGTAAGTTTCGAGAATATCGATCAAGGAGTGACTTATCAAGTTGAAATTGATGAACAGACTGGTTTTCAAGAGAAAGTTATATCAGAATCTAGAAATAAAAAGGTAATACCTACCTTACTTATTAATAATACTAAAGGAGATACAATTAGGTCATACAATTTACCTGTAGGTGCTCACTTAATGATTGATGATGGTGATGATATAAATATCGGAAAAGTGTTGGTTAAAATCCCTAGAAAATCTGCTAAAGCAGGTGATATTACAGGAGGTCTACCAAGAGTTACAGAATTATTTGAAGCTAGAAATCCTTCTAATCCGGCAATTGTTAGTGCTATTGATGGAGTAGTTTCTTTTGGGAAGATAAAAAGAGGTAATCGTGAAATTATTGTAGAATCTAAGGATGGTCAAATTAAAAAATACTTAGTTAAACTTTCTAATCAAATTCTGGTACAAGAAAATGACTTTATTAAAGCTGGTATGCCAATGTCTGATGGATCTATAACACCTAACGATATTTTAAATATTAAAGGACCTTCTGCTGTGCAGCAATACTTGGTAAATGAAGTTCAGGAAGTATATAGATTACAAGGTGTAAAAATTAATGATAAGCACTTCGAAGTTGTCGTTAGACAAATGATGAGGAAAGTGAGAATACAAGATTCTGGAGACACAACGTTCTTAGAAGATCAGTTAGCTCATAAATCTGATTTTATTCAAGAAAATGATGCTATATTTGGAATGAAAGTTATCGAAGATTCTGGTGAATCTGGAAACTTAAAACCAGGTCAAATTATATCAGCTAGAGAACTTAGAGATGAGAACTCAATTCTTAAAAGAGAAGACAAGCAGTTAGTTAGTGCTAGAGATGCAAGCCCAGCAACAGCTACTCCTATCCTTCAAGGAATAACAAGAGCTTCATTACAAACGAAATCATTTATTTCTGCTGCTTCTTTCCAAGAAACTACGAAGGTATTAAATGAGTCTGCTGTTAATGGTAGAATAGATAATTTAGAAGGCTTAAAGGAGAATGTTATTGTAGGGCACAGAATTCCTGCTGGAACTGGTCTTCGTAAATATGAAACTATATTAGTTGGTTCAAAGGAAGAGATGGAAGAGCTTACTAAAGCAAAAGAAGAAGAAGAATTAAATATTAATTAATTTGTAAATTTTTAATGAGTAACTCTGATAAAAAATCAAAATCTAATATAAACATTGAAATAGATGAAAAAATAGCTGAGGGGACTTACTCCAACTTGGCTATAATAAATCATTCAGTTTCAGAGTTTGTATTAGATTTTATATGTATTATGCCTGGGACCCCTAAAAACAAAGTTAAATCTAGGATTATTATTACCCCACAGCATGCAAAACGACTAACAAAGGCTTTGCATGATAATATTTTAAGATTTGAAAAGAGTCACGGTGAGATAAAAGAGAATCAGCAACCACCAAATGTTCAATTAAATTTTGGTCAAACAGGCGAAGCCTAAATCTCCTTCTAGAACTCTGATGTATTGTGGAATTTAATACTAGGATATTTTTCAATTGTCATATTTAAAGAGAACACTGAATCCGCTAAAAAAACAAGATTATCATTTTTGTCTTTCGCTAAATATCTTTGCTTAACTCGCTTAAATTCTAAAAACTCATTTCCTTTTTTAGTTTTGCATTCTATCCAGCAAGCTTTAAAAACATTTAGATTTTCATAACTGCACTTTGCACCGTATTCATGTTCTAATCTATATTGTATTACTTCATATTGTAATGCTCCAACAGTACCTATAACTTTTCTGCCATTTAAATCTAATGTAAAAAGTTGCGCAACTCCTTCATCCATTAATTGATTGATCCCTTTAGATAGTTGTTTGCTTTTCATAGGGTCAGCATTATTGATATATCTGAAATGTTCTGGTGAAAAACTTGGAATTCCTTCATAAATTAAATTTTCACCAGAAGTTAATGTGTCTCCAATTTTAAAATTTCCAGTATCGTGTAGACCTACAATATCACCTGGATAAGATATATCAACAATTTCTTTCTTATCAGCAAAAAATGCATTAGGACTAGAAAATTTTAAATTTTTTGATAATCTTACATGTAAGTAAGGTGTGTTTCTTTTAAATTCACCAGAAACAATTTTAATAAATGCTAATCTATCTCTGTGTTTAGGGTCCATATTGGCATGTATCTTAAAAACAAAACCTGTAAATTTATCTTCATCAGGATAAACCTTTCTTACAGAACTTATCTTAGGTTGTGGGGTTGGGGCAATATTAATAAAACACTTCAGTAGATCTTCTACACCAAAGTTATTTAAAGCAGACCCAAAGAATACGGGTTGAATATTACTTTTCAAGTATTCATCTCTGTCAAACTTTGGGTATACTATTTCTAGAAGCTCTACATTTTCAATAAACTCCTTATTTAAAACTTTACTTATATTGTTTTTTACATCGTCTTTATTTAGAACCTTAATTTCTTCACCATTAAATAAAGACACTTCATTGTTCATGATATTAAATATACCCGTAAAGTCATATCCCATGCCAATAGGGAAGCTTAAAGGGCACACTTTTAATTTTAATTTTAATTCTATTTCGTCTAATAGGTCAAACGCGTCCTTACCTTCTCGATCAAGTTTGTTAATAAACACAATAATTGGAATTTTTCTCATTTTACAAACTTCAACTAGCTTCTCTGTTTGCTCTTCTACTCCCTTAGCTACATCAATTACCACTATAACACTATCTACTGCTGTAAGCGTTCTATAGGTGTCTTCAGCAAAGTCTTTATGTCCTGGTGTATCTAATATATTTATTTTTATTCCTTGATACTCAAATGCTAAAACAGATGTGGCGACAGAAATCCCTCTTTGTCTTTCAATCTCCATAAAATCACTTGTAGCTCCTTTTTTTATTTTATTACTTTTTACAGCGCCAGCTTCTTGAATAGCACCACCATATAATAATAATTTTTCAGTAAGAGTTGTTTTACCTGCATCTGGATGAGAAATTATCCCAAAAGTTCTTCTTCTTTTAATCTCTTCATTAAAGTTCATTGGACTAATTTTTTGCTAATATAAGCTTTATGCTATGATGATTTTATCAAAAAAAAGTCTTTTTCAATTATTTAACTCACTTATTAATTTATTGTTATTATTTTAGCTAATATGATTGAAGACAAAGTAATTTTAGTTGATACTCATGATAACCAAGTGGGTTTAATGGCTAAATTAGAAGCTCATGAAAAGGGTGTTTTACATCGTGCATTTTCTGTATTTATTTTTAATAATAAAGCTGAATTAATGTTACAGAGAAGAGCATTAGGAAAGTATCACTCTCCTGGCTTGTGGACAAATACTTGCTGTAGTCATCAAACAGAAGGGGAATCGAACATTGAAGCTGGTAAAAGAAGACTTAGTGAAGAGATGGGCTTTGTTACAGAGTTAACTGAAAAAACATCATTCATTTATAAGGCTAAGTTTGATAATGGATTAACTGAACACGAATTTGACCATGTCTTAGTTGGTTATTTTGATAATTCTCCAAAGATAAACACTGATGAGGTGGATAGCTGGAAATGGATGAGTATGGAAAATGTTAAAGAGGATATGAAAGTTCACCCAAATAATTATACAGCTTGGTTTAAAATAATTTTTGAAAAGTATTATAAATTTATTAATTAAAAATATGAAAGTTAAAGTATCTAGAAAAGCTCATTTTAATTCAGCTCACAGATTATCTAATAATAATTGGAGTGATATTAAAAATAAAGAAATTTTCGGTAAATGCAGTAATAAAAATTACCACGGTCACAACTATGAATTAATTGTTAGCGTAACAGGTTCTATTGATCCTGAAACTGGTTATGTTATAGATATTTCTATTTTAAAAAACATAATTAAAGATTACATTGAAACAGAATTAGACCACAAGAATCTGAATTTAGATGTTCCATACTTTAAAAATATTATACCAACAGCAGAAAATATTTCAATATATATATACAATATAATTAAGTCACACATTAAAAGTGATTTAGACCTTGAGGTTCTTTTATATGAAACACCTAGGAATTTTGTAACATACACAGGGAATTAATGAAAGATAAGTTTAAAAATATTGAAGAAAAAGTTGAAGAATTAGGTTTTAAGATTAATTCAAAAGATTTTAAAAGACCATGGGGTGGGTTTTTAGTTATTGATGAAAATCAGTCTAAAAAATTTATTAATTGTTTTTTTAAGAATCTTGATATGAGCTTGATAACTGACGGATTAAAACTAAGTCCTAAGATATTAATAGTTAAACCTAAATCAAGATTATCATGGCAATACCATTTTAGAAGATCAGAAATCTGGAAAGTTTATGAAGGAAAAGTTGCTGTTGTTAGGTCTGATAATGACAGTGAAAACCTTCCAGAAATCTTTTCTAAGGGTAGCTTAATTACTTTGAAAAAAGGAGAGAGACACCGATTAATTGGTTTAGATGATTATGGAGTAATTGCTGAAATTTGGCAGCATATTGATACGGAAAATCCATCTGATGAAGATGATATTGTTAGAGTTCAAGATGATTATGGAAGGTAAAATATTTTATAGATATGTTTTAGTTTATTTACATTCTTAGCCTTATTTTTGCAAAAGTTAAAACAAAACAACAATGGCAAATATTAGAAATTTAAAAAAAGATATTAATTACGTTTTAGGTGATATTATTGAAGCAGTTTACAGCTGGGAATACCTTAATTTAAGTAAAGACACCAAGAAAAGTGAAAAAATTATTGATGAAGCCATTAAGGTTTTCGATGATTTAATACTTGAAGTAAACAAAAAAGATGTTTCAAATAAAAAGGAACACTTCAAAGGTATCAATACTAAATTAGAAGAAAATGGTAGATTATTAATTGAAAAGATTAATAAACTTTAAGTTAATTATCTTCTTTAGTTAATTTTTTTTTCAATATTAAACCATATTTAGAGTTCTTTATACTCTCTTCAAGAGATTTATATATTGTATCTAAATATTTTATATTTATATCATTTAGATACTTATTTGCAATAAATGGTGATACTTCGCTGTTAGAGTTATTTATTGTAAAGTTAATTATAAAAAACATTTCTCTTTTTTTGAGATTCACTAATTTCTGATTAATAATATTGATTTCATCTTCGTTGTTATATTGCTCAATTTGATCCTTAATTAGATTTAGATTTTCTTCATTATACATTGTCATCATTTTTTTAAACTCTTCTAGTTTCCGTTGTTGTAAAGAGCCGTTAAAATCTGCTTCATATACAAATCTTTTTAAGTTAGTTTTAAAATCAGTGACTCCTTCATTTGCAAAAAAATAAATTTCATCATTGTTTAACCCAGAACTAGTTAATTTAATTTTTAATACTTCTGGTTCATTTAAATAGCAGCTTAAAGTAAAGTTTGAGTCACCATTTAAGTTTATAGAATCTAACACGATCTCTGAATTTTTAATTGATTTAGAGAGGACAATTGTTCCTTTTTTTAGACCTTTAATATCTCCATTTAAATAAAAATTATCAGTTGTTGTACACGAACTAACAATAATAAGTAATAATAAATATTTCTTCATAATTATATATCTAACCAGTAAGTAAGTTTTAAATTAATAGATCTACTTTTTATTCTAGGTATGAATAAACTGTCATATCTGTTTTCTGTAAAATAGTTATCACTGTAGACTAAGAATAAATCTGATAACGGAGCGAATCTCCATTGTAATCTAGTGTTTAAACTAAGGTTATCTCTTTGATTACTATACTGCACTAAAGCTGCCCAATACAAGTTTTTCGTAAATGTATAATCTATTCTAGGGGCTACCAACAAGATATTAGCACTTGGGTATGGGTCTGGTAGATTAATTTTATCATAACTAAATCTTATAGAGCTATTAAATTTTGGCTGTATTCTGTATGATAATTGTAGTTCAAGAGATTTTATTTTTCCATTAAAAAATTCACCAAATGATGGAGTTATTTTATATGAAAAGTCTTCGGAGTATGGAGAGCTGTAATAAGCTTCAAAATATGTAAAGTTAAATTCGCTCCCTACTGGTAAGGGAACTCCGTTAGAACCTGTTGGGTCAAAATCTCTGTAAAGAAGTGTGTATCTATTGTTAACAACAGCACCCATTGTAGAACTATTATTTTGAGTTGCCCCCCATCTACCTATTATAAAACGATCAGATAGTTCATTGTTCAACTCAGGCCTCCAAATATATACTGGTGTTACTTCTAAATTATGCGTCTGTATTTTTTTTCCTTTAGGCCAAAATTTATAACTAAAGTTTGGATTAACTTTTATCACTCCAGTTCTTTTGATATACCCCAATTCTGAATTAAAATTATCGCCTACATATAGTCCACTTAGTCTAAAACTAATATTTTTAGTATTATAAGTTGTATTTACTCCTACTGACAAATCTTTATCACTATACTCCTCTGTAAAAGACTTATGGATATAATACTTGCCGTTCCATTTATTATCTTTTGATGCTAAATTGTAATCTAATCCTATAAGTCTATTGTAATCTTTTTCTGTTTCTGAAAAATCATAATCTTTAGTAGCTTGTTTGTTAATAAATATAAAACTAACATTAGATCTATTAAATACTTTATGCTGAAGAGCGACTATTGAATTATTAGTAGCGGCAATTTCGTTTTCAATGTCCTCTTGAGTTTGCATGTTTAATAAACCAATTCTAAAGTTATTATTCAGCTTTCCGCTAAGCCTCATTCCAAAATCAATTTTATTTTGGATACTATTACCATTAAGATCTTTTCCTATACCAATCCTTCTTGTAAAAAATGGATTAGCATCTTTTGAATTCCCAAAATTTGAAAATAAGTCACTATTTTCAATAAAGAATTGTCTCTTTTCAGGTAAGGTTACTTCATATCTAGTAAGGTTTGTAACTTGCTGATCAACTTCGACTTGTGAAAAATCAGGATTTATAGTTAGGTCTAGTGTTAACGAGTTATCGATAGTAAGTTTAACATCTGCTCCAAAATTTATGCTTTCACCGCTATTTGAATTTTCATAATCTTTGAAGCTTAAGCTATTTACATAAGGTATTATAGATTTTACCGATTTAGATCTTCCTAAAGGTTTTTCAAAAATCATATCACCCATAAATGCCAAATTAAAAAACTGTTGATTTTTGGGAACTTTATGCCATGAATTCCATGCATTATTTTTGGTATCTCTTTGATAGCTGCCTACTCTCCATTTAGTTTCTCCCTCTCTATATTTAAATGCAGAAAGAGGTATTTTCCACTCTGTAATATAATAACTTTGATATTGCTTTGACTCACACTTCCATTTTTTATCCCATGTCATCTCCCAATCTCCAAGATCATTACCTCCATTAAATAATAACATTTCTCTTTGTACACCTATGTGATTACTTCCAAAAACAAATGCATTTGTAGCATCATTAAATGTATCAAAAATCATTGTTATATTATCAGAATTTCCTGCAGAAAAATCCCTTTTTAGAGAGCTTACTTTTAAATCTGAAGTATTTGCATTTACTTTAATTCCAACATATAGGAATTGATCATCATTCATTACTTTAATTTCTGACTTATATATTGCTTCAGATCCGTTATTTGGAAAGTGTTCGTAAAAATTCGATGCCGTTTTAGCTGAACTCCAATCGTTCTCATCTAACACACCATCTACAGAAATTTCTGAGTCTATATATTTAACATAGATTTCTTTTTTCTGATCTTGAGAAAAAGTTAAATTAAATACTAAAAATAATAATAGTTGAATTTTACACATTGATTAGGGATTTGATAATTGTAAATGTAAATAATTATATTAATATTTATATACATTTGTATTGTGATAATTGTATATGAAGTTTTTTAAATTTATTTTTTTATTCACTACTATTTCCTTTAGTCAACTAAATGATAATTTTGTTGACCTTAAAGAGTTTATACCAACCCTTGTTATTGATTTAAAATATGCTTCTAATGATAATTTTGTTGGTGCAGTTATAGATGGGTATTTACTTTCTAAACCTTTATTAACTAAAGAAGCTGCTCTTGCTTTAAAAAACATACAATTAGCCTTTAATAGCTTAGGTTATACGTTAAAAATATATGATGCTTATCGACCTCAAAGGTCAGTTAACTATTTTTTAAAATGGTCCAAAAATCTCTTAGACACCATTAATAAATTCTCTTATTACCCAAACATCTCCAAATCTATTTTATTTAAAGAAGGCTACATTGCTAGTAATTCTTCTCACTCAAGGGGTAGTACTGTAGACATTACTTTAGTGAAGCTTTCAACAGGTAAAGAAATAGACATGGGAAGTTCATATGATTTTTTTGGTTTAGAATCTTCTCATGATTTTGAAAACATATCTACTACTCAGAAAAACAATCGTAAACTTCTTCTAAATATTATGACTAAAAATGGATTTTCTTCATACTCTAAAGAGTGGTGGCATTACACTTTCATTGAAGAACCTTTTCCTGCTACTTATTTTGATTTCACACCTATTCCTTA
>TARA_B110000503_G_scaffold24380_1_pt1 | contig 20237 bp, 18 predicted proteins | sample TARA_B110000503 | Tara Oceans TARA_B110000503 (sample SAMEA4397472) | marine metagenome | biome: Polar Biome; feature: [SRF] surface water layer (ENVO:00010504); material: water (ENVO:00002006), including particulate matter (ENVO:01000060) such as... | depth 5 m | reverse complement strand
CGTCGTAAGAAGGCAGCTGCTAAAACAGCAGCACCAAAGAAGCGTCGTCGTAAGAAGGCTGCTGCAAAGTAGTTCTTCTCGAAAAAGCCCCGCAATGAAAATTGCGGGGCTTTTTCATTTCATAAATCTTTCCTGAGTAATCACTTGCCTCGCCCTGTATTTCACTCTGTATTAGGCTCTGGCTATGAGAAGTGGAATTAATTTAGCGCACCTTAAAGAATCGGTTAGACCGCAAGATGATTTATACCGCCATGTAAATGGTGGCTGGATTGATACTGCGAAGATTCCGGCAGATCGATCTTCTGATGGCGCCTTCTATGAGCTCTACCAGAACGCTGAAAATCACGTGCGCGAAATAATTGATGAGCTTGGGGCAAGTGGTGGCAAGGCGGGAAGCGTTGCCCAGAAAATCGGAGATCTATATGGCTCATTTATGGAACAGGCCAGAGCAGATGAACTTGGTATCGCACCGATAGAGCTTGATCTAAGTCGTGCACTAGGTATTACAAATGTTCAAGATTTCCATCAAGTTCTAGGTGATTTTGAGGGCCGCGGACTAGGTGCCATCTTCTATCAATACATAACCACAGACAATATGGATTCAAATACCAACATTGCATATATCGGTCAATCTGGATTGAGCCTGCCCGATGAGGCTTATTACCGTGAGGATGAGTTCGCTCAGATTCGTAGTGACTTCGTAGAGCATGTAGCAAAAATGTTCACCCTAGCCCGAATCGAAAACCCTGAAAGTAGGGCCAGAAAGATTCTTGAGCTAGAGAGCCAGATCGCCAGCAAACATTGGGATCAGGTTAAAGATCGCGATGCGCTTCTAACTTATAACAAGATGAGCTTTGCGCAATTAAAAGCCGCCTCCCCTGGCTTCGACTGGGAGACCTGGCTGAAAACTTCAAAGACACCGACAAAAGTTATGGATTCAGTAATTGTCAGGCAGCCCTCTTTCTTTACCGGAATTGGTGAGCTGCTAAAAGAGTTCGACCTTGAGGCCTGGTCATCATGGTTAGCCTGGCACCTGCTTTCAGGTGTCTCTCCATACCTAAGTAGTGAATATGTAAATGAGAACTTTGCCTTTTATGGAACCAAGTTGTCTGGAACGCCAGAATTAAAGGCTCGTTGGAAGCGCGGAGTCGGCTTAGTCGAAGGTTCACTTGGCGAGGCAGTTGGCCAGATCTACGTCGAGAAGCACTTTCCGCCAGAAGCAAAGGTTCGGATGGTTGCACTAGTCTCAAATTTAATTGAGGCCTACCGAATAGATATTGCAGCGCTATCTTGGATGACCGCTGAGACCAAGACAAAGGCATTTGAGAAGCTCGATAAATTCACGCCAAAAATTGGCTATCCAGATATGTGGCGCGACTACTCCAAATTAGAAATCGCGAGAGATGACCTAATCGGAAATCTTGCTCGAGTCACCAAGTTCAATCAAGATTATGAATTTGCCAAGATAGGCGCGCCGGTCGATCGCAGTGAATGGTTGATGACGCCACAAACGGTAAATGCTTATTACATGCCTGGGATGAATGAGATCGTCTTTCCTGCAGCAATCTTGCAGCCACCATTCTTCGACCTTCAAGCAGATGATGCTGCGAACTATGGCGGAATTGGTGCCGTCATCGGCCACGAGATCGGCCACGGCTTTGATGATCAAGGATCTAAATATGATGGTGATGGGAATCTAAATAACTGGTGGACTGATTTGGATCGCGAAGAGTTTGAAAAACGAGCAGCCAAACTAATTGCCCAGTACGAAGAGCTCCACCCTTTGGAGGCTCCTGATGTTCATGTAAATGGCGCCCTGACTATTGGGGAAAATATCGGCGACTTAGGAGGACTGACAATTGCACATAAGGCCTACCAACTTTCACTCGCCGGAAAGCAAGCCTCGGTAATCGATGGCCTCACCGGATACCAGAGGTTATTTATGGGCTGGGCGCAATGTTGGCGCCAGAAGATGCGCCCCGAAGAAGTTCGCCGCCGAGTAGCCACTGACCCACATTCGCCAGATGAATTTCGCTGCAACCAGGTTGTTAGAAATCTAAATGAATTCTATGAAGCCTTTAATCTCTCCGAAAAAGATGCGCTTTTCTTGCCCGAAAGCGAGCGCATTCGAATTTGGTAGCCCAGGAATGGCAATTGCTGGGCTAAAAAGGCTGTTTTAAGGCTTTTTTAGGTAAAAGCTATATTGAGAGACATTTCAATCTAATTTGAAGGTAGATAATAGGTATATGAACCAATTTAAATTTAAAGTTGAACGCGAGATTTCTGGTTCAAATTTAAATGGTCGAACTGGAGTCATCACTACACCCCATGGCGAGATTAAGACGCCCGCATTTATTCCGGTGGGAACCAAGGCGACAGTTAAATCAGTTCTACCCGAATCAATGGCTGATCTTGGGGCACAAGCAATCCTCGCAAATGCCTACCACCTCTATCTCCAACCTGGACCGCAGACCGTTGATGCTGCTGGTGGCCTGGGCAAGTTTATGAATTGGCCTGGCCCAACATTTACTGACAGTGGTGGCTTTCAAGTCCTATCTCTCGGTGTTGGTTTCAAAAAAGTTATCGCTATGGATGAAGAGACTTTCCGATCTGATGAGGTCATCGCCGATCATAAGGAACGTCTGGCTCATGTAGATAACGATGGCGTCACTTTTAAATCTCATCTCGATGGCGCGATGCACCGCTTTACACCTGAAGTTTCGATGCAGGTACAACACCAACTCGGCGCCGATATTATTTTTGCCTTCGATGAATGCACAACACTTCATAACACTCGCAAATATCAAGTTAAATCTCTAGAGCGCACCAGGCTCTGGGCAAAGCGTTGTCTGATAGAACATGGAAAGTTAACACAGGAGCGCACCGATAAGCCATATCAAGCACTTTGGGGAGTTCTGCAAGGAGCGCAGTATGAAGATCTGCGTCGCAAAGCTGCGCAAGACTTAGGTGCGCTAGATGAAGATGGAATCACTTTCGATGGCTTTGGCCTTGGTGGCGCACTCGACAAAGAGAACCTCGGAACAATTGTTGGCTGGATGACCGATGAACTTCCCAGGGATAAGCCTCGCCACTTGCTCGGTATTGGTGAGCCCGATGATTTATTTGTTGGCGTTGAAAATGGCGCCGATACCTTTGATTGTGTAGCACCTTCACGGCAGGCAAGAACTAGCGCAGTCCTAACTAATTTTGGCCGAGTAAATATTACAAATGCAAAGTTCAATCGAGCCTTCAACCCGATTGATGAGAGCTGCGATTGCTATACCTGTAAGAACTACACCGCCGCCTACCTCAACCACCTCTTTCGCAGTAAGGAGATGATTGGTGCAACTCTGGCGACAATTCACAATGAACGATTTATTGTTCGCCTAGTCGAGAAGATGCGCACGGAGATAGAGAGCGGTAATTTCCAAGAGTTCAAGAAGGATTTCTTGGGGCGTTTTTACTCAGCACCAAAAGGTTAAATGCTAATTCTTCTGCCGCCCAGCGAGGGCAAGATCCAACCCAAAGGTAGATCTACTGTCAGCCTTTCCACACTCACCTTTCCTGTTGAGCTATTTGATACTAGAAGTAAATTACTAAGCAAGGCGCTAGCCAAATCACCAGTTGCCCCCGCGATAGCCCTCTACAGCGGAGTTCTCTACCAGGCCTTGGACTGGAGTTCACTTAGCGCCGTGGCGAGAAAGCGTGGCGAGAAATCGATCCTCATAATCTCCGCGCTCTTTGGTGCACTTCGACCAGCCGATCAGATTCCAAATTACAAGGTAAAGATTAAAACTTCAGATTGGAAAGGCGTATTAAAACCACCTCTAGATGGTTTGGGCGCCGATTTAATTATCGACTGCAGATCCTCAACTTATTCCGCAGTCTGGCAACCCGACCCTATGAAGACAATCGCAGTTCGAGTCTTCAAAAATGACAAAGGTAAAATCTCTGTGATAACCCATCTCTCGAAAAAGTATCGCGGTGAGCTAACTCGCTTGCTTCTCAAATCCACAAAAGCTCCAAAGACGCCAGAGCAACTTCTAGAGATTGCCGCAACCGAATTTAATTGCAAATTGCATAAAGCTAAGGATGGCCAGCCTTGGTACCTAGATTTAATTATTGGTTGAGTCTGGCGATTCGCTTACGTGCCAGATCCTGACTTGGTGACTCGGGGCCAAGAACTAGGCTAAAAATATTTAGCGCTGCCTTTGCAATCCGAAGCCAAATTTTTGACTTGGCCTTTAAACCTAAGATTTCTAATTCATTCTTATCTAAGGTGGCAATAGCAGCGTTTGCAATTACTTTATAGAAAGCCAGGCCAGTTACTCCAAATGGTGGGCGCAGAATAAATTTCACTACTTCAGTAGTTCGCTCTACACTTGAAAGGTCATTGGCTCGAAAATCATCCAGCGTTGATTCAAGTTCAGCCATTGATTTTGGTGCGCTATCTAGCCCAAGTGCAATCGCACTTTTAGCCCACTCTCGGACATACTCATCCGCACCATTTGGCAGTGAATATCCAAGTGCTAGATGAGATTTAATAAAAGAATCGGTAAAGGCGCAGTGCACCCAGAGCAAGAACCTTGGGTCTCGCGCTTGATAGCTTGAACTCGCCCCTGACTTCTCAGTGAATTCACCTGAGACCTTGGCATGCATTGCATTTACGCGACGTGCTTCACGGGCAATAACTTCGCTCGAGGCAAAGGTAGTAATTGTCAGCCAGCGAGTTGTACCGGCAAGCCTGCCCATTGGATCTGACTCATATCTTGAATGCTGCGCTACACCTGCGAGTGGGGCTGGGTGTGCGGCCTGAAGCAATAAGGCTCTGACACCTCCGACTAAAGTTCCGAGGTTTCCATGTACCTGCCAGACGGCGCCATCTGCTTGAAAGAGGCCCGCATCATCACCGAGTTCGATATCCCGGGCCCACTCAGGTAGACCATCTTTTGACCCAGAAACATTTTCTCGAAATTTATCAGCAAGTGGTTTAGTTAGAAAGAATTTATGAAAAGCGGGCACTGGCAAACAATAGAGCCCAGTTGAATTACTTTCTAATTGAAGTTATTTTATTACGCGATGGACTTTATGTTGGGCCGCTTGTGCAATAGGTCGGACCACAAGTAGATCGATATTTACATGTTCAGGAAGCATCACCGCCCAACGGATAGTTTCAGCAATATCCTCATCTGTAAGTGGCTTCAGAACTCCTTCATAAACCTTTGCCGCCTTTCTCCTATCCCCCGCAAACCTAGTTACCGCAAATTCATCGGTCTTGACCATCCCTGGAGCAATTTCGGTAACTCTAATTGGCTGCCCACTTAGCTCCAAGCGAAGCGTTCCGGCAATCGCTGTGACTCCATGTTTAGCAGCAACATAGACGCCACCATTTTCATATGGAACTCGTCCCGCAGTTGAGGACATAAGCACTATGTGTCCTCGTCCAAAATCTTTCATCAATGGAATTAACGCCTTAGTAACCCTTACTGTGCCGGTCACATTTACATCAAAGGTCTTAGCCCAAATTTCTGGATCAGAATCTTCTATCGATGCCGCATCGAATGCGCCGCCAGCGTTATTTATTAAAACTGAGAGAGGTTTTCCCGAAAGAAGCGCAGCGAGGTTATCGACACTCTTTTGATTGGTTACATCTAGTTCAACAAATTCAATATTTTTGTTATCTTCGGCCAGAGTTTTTAAGCGATCTAACCGGCGAGCTGCGGCTATAACGTGAAAACCATTTTCAGCAAGTAATCTTGCTGTTGCAGCGCCGATTCCACTGCTTGCTCCGGTAACGACTGCGCATTGCCTCATTACCCAAGCCTATAGGCTTACGCTATGACGATTGCTGACTGGGTCCAACAATATTTGGATTCAGCCGCCCCTTTCTTTATCTATATCTTGCTTGGTTCATTGGTTCTTATTGAAACCGGAATCCTGATTGCCTTCTTTATTCCAGGCGACTCAATTCTCTTCGCTGCCGGCTTTGTCGCAGCTACACGTAGTGACACAAATATCGTAATACTGATCTCAATAATTGTTTTTGCCGCATTCATGGGTGACCAGATTGGCTTTGTTTTGGGGCGAAAATATGGCCGCGATTACTTTGCAAAGAGCGAGCGTCCTTGGATGAAGCGGATGGTTCTGCGCGCTGAGAACTTCTACGAGAAATATGGCTGGAGCGCGGTAATTCTGGCCCGCTTCTATCCATGGATTCGAACTTTTATGCCACCAATTGCTGGACTAGGCAAGATGAACTATTACAAATTCTTAAGTGCAAACTTAATTGGAGCAATAATCTGGGGTGCGGGAATAACCACACTTGGCTTTTATGCCGCATCGATACCCGCTCTAGATGGCTCTTCAAGAGAAATCGCTGGTTTCTTTATCTTGCTAACTATTGCAATAACCATAAAAAATTATCTAAAGTCAAAGCGCAATTAAATCGAGTTTACAGGCACGTTATCGCTCTTCGCTTCTTAACTTAGTTTACCTTTTTGAGGGAAGCTAGCTCGATATCACTCCTGTTGAAAGTAGCGCCAAAACTATGGCGCCTAAAGCGATTCGATAGACAATGAATGGAGCAAAGCTGCGATTAGTTATGAATCTAATCAACCAAGCTATTACCAGATAGCCAATTACAAATGCGACAACGGTGGCAGCGAAGGTCTGCCCGAGAGTAAATACATTTGCACTATCAGATTGCGAGATTGCGCCCTTCAACTCATATAAGCCACTTCCAAATACTGCAGGCAGGGCCAGTAGGAATGAATAACGGAGAGCTGCTTCACGTGAATATCCAAGAATGCGACCCATGGCGATGGTTGCACCAGATCTTGAAACACCAGGAATTAAGGCAAGAGATTGTGCAAGACCATAAAGAATTCCGTGGCCGATACTTAAATCTTTAAGAGATTTATTTGAACTACCAAATTTGTCTGCAAGTCCAAGTATTACGCCGAAGATAATCAAGACCGAAGCGATTAACCAGAGCGAGCGAAAGTTAGTTCTGATGGCATCTTGACCTAGATAACCAAGTACAGCGATTGGCAAGCTTCCGATGATAATTAACCAGCCCATTCGAGCCAGACCCATCTCGTCAATATCTAACTTTTGGCGCAGCAGAGAGCTTCGAATCCAGGCTGAGATTATCTTCGCAATATCTTTTCGGAAATAAATTAAGACTGCGAGCTCGGTTCCGATCTGCATAATCGCAGTAAACCTTGCTCCTGGATCCTCGGTCATCCCAAAGAACTCCGCAAAAATTCGGATGTGAGCGCTAGAAGAGATCGGCAGGAACTCAGTTAGCCCCTGTATCACGCCAAAGAAAATCGCTTCAAGCATTCCCTAACCTTACTTCACTTGGATTTAAAGCTAGGGATTAATCTCTAAATATCGAAGCGATCTGCGTTCATTACCTTTGTCCAGGCAGCGATGAAGTCGACTACAAACTTCTCTTTGCTGTCATCTTGGGCATATACCTCAGCATATGCTCGAAGAATTGAGTTTGAGCCAAAGACCAAATCAACGCGGCTTGCGGTGAACTTAACTGCTTCGGTTTGGCGGTTGCGAATATTATAAAGATTGTCCCCTGATGGTTCCCAGACATAATTCATATCAGTTAACGTCGTGAAGAAATCTGTAGTAAGCGCGCCTTCGCGTTCGGTAAAGACACCTAGCTTTGTTCCGCCATAGTTGGTTCCAATAACTCGCATGCCGCCAACTAGCACTGTCATCTCATGAGCTGTGAGGCCCATCAACTGTGTGCGATCTAGCATCAACTCTTCTGCGCTAATTGTGTAATTCTTCTTTAGCCAGTTGCGATAACCGTCATGAATCGGCTCTAGTGGCTCAAAAGATTGGACATCGGTCTGCTCTTGAGTCGCATCACCACGACCAGGAGTAAATGGAACTTTGTGGTCAAAGCCAGCGGCCTTAACTGCTCTCTCAACACCGACATTTCCAGCTAACACAATTACATCTGCGAGGCTTGCGCCACTTGAATTTGCAATTGGTTCAAGTGCGGCGAGCACGCGATTTAAGCGCTCTGGCTCGTTACCTTGCCAATCTCGCTGCGGGGCAAGGCGAATTCGAGCTCCATTTGCGCCACCTCGTAGATCTGAGCCGCGAAATGTGCGAGCGCTATCCCAAGCAGTTGAGACTAAATCTGAAATTGAGAGGTTTGTAGCAGCAATCTGCGCCTTAACATCTTCAACTTTGTAATCTCTCTTGCCTGCAGGAGTTGGATCTTGCCAAATTAACTCTTCAGCAGGAACATCAGGTCCAAAGTAACGAGCCTTTGGTCCGAGGTCACGGTGGGTTAACTTAAACCAGGCCCGGGCGAATACTTCACTGAAATAATCTGGATCCTTATGAAACTTCTTAGAAATTTCAAGATAGACCGGATCTTTAATCATCGCCATATCTGCATCTGTCATCATTGGGTTATAACGAATTGATGGATCTTCAACATCGACAGGCTTATCTTCCTCTTTGATGTTGATTGGCTCCCACTGATTTGCGCCAGTAGGTGACTTTTTTAGCTCCCATTCGTGGCCAAATAGCATATTGAAATATCCGTTATCCCACTTAGTTGGATGCGTAGTCCAAGCACCTTCAATGCCGCTAGATACCGTATCGCGTCCAATGCTTCGAGTGGTGTTGTTCATCCAACCTAATCCGCCCTCAGAAATATCTGCGCCTTCAGGTGCAGAACCAAGTAGCGCAGCACTTCCATTTCCATGCGACTTGCCGACTGTGTGTCCACCAGCAGTTAGAGCAACAGTCTCTTCATCATTCATCGCCATGCGGGCAAAAGTCTCGCGAACTTGTCCCGCGGTTTTAAGCGGATCTGGAACACCATTTACGCCCTCTGGATTTACATAGATAAGACCCATCTGTACTGCCGCTAATGGGTTCTCCATTGTTGATGGATCGCTTAAATCACCATAGCGAGAATCACTTGGTGCAAGCCACTCTTTCTCTGAGCCCCAATAAATATCAATCTCTGGGTGCCAGATATCTGCGCGTCCAAAGCTAAAGCCAAAGGTCTTAAGGCCCATAGATTCGTAGGCAATTGTTCCGGCATAAACGAGTAAGTCTGCCCAACTAACACTGTTGCCGTACTTCTTTTTAATTGGCCATAGAAGACGTCGAGCTTTATCAAGATTTACGTTATCTGGAAATGAGTTAAGTGGCGCGAATCTTTGGTTACCAGTTCCGCCGCCGCCACGTCCATCGGCAGTGCGATAGGTACCAGCAGCGTGCCATGAGAGGCGAATCATTAATCCACCGTAATGTCCCCAGTCCGCTGGCCACCATGGTTGGCTATCGGTCATCAGTGCGTGCAGATCTTTCTTGAGCGCGCCAACATCTAGCTTCTTGAGCTCTTCTTGATAATTGAAATCCTTGCCAAGCGGATTGGTCTTAGTGTCGTGCTGGTGCAAAATATCTAGATTCAGTGCGTTAGGCCACCAATCCATATTGGATGCTCCAACATTTGTTAGCCCGCCATGAACTACAGGACATTTGGCTGAATCTGACACTGAACTACCTCCCGATGAATATCGAATTAACTCCCGAAATCATATCTTCTTTCAAATCCAAGTGACTTGTCAAAAAAGCAGTACTAGCAAGTTTCAGCATGGCTCTAATTGGGTTTAAAAGGTTAAAGAGCTATTTGCTTAGGAATGTACGATGTTTAGCCAACGAAGCTAAAACTCTCTCTACATCTTCATAGTTATTGTAAAAATGTGGAGAAATCCGAACATTGCCATCTCTGCAAGAAGTAATTACCTTCTCGCCCTCTAGGGCAGATACATGAGCGTTCTCGTTATTTGATGCAACGGCAATCATCGCCCCATGGTTACTCTTTTTGGCTGGCGTTACGACTCTTCCGCCCATTGCTTCTATTCCCTCACGAAGTTGATCGTGTAACGGTGAGACATATTCATAAATATTCTCAACGCCAATCTCAAGTAGTAACTCAAGGCCGGCAGCTGCTGGATAAAGGGAGGGAATGGCGGGCGTTCCAGATTCGAAACGTCGGGCCTCTTTGGCAGGATCGTATCCATGGATATCCATTGCAAAAATATCACGCGCAGCAAACCATCCTGTATTCACTGGAATAAGGTTTTGTGTTGTTGAGTGACGGGCAAATAAAAATCCGACTCCTGGTGCTCCAAGCATATATTTGAGCACACCTCCGACTAAAAAGTCAGTCTTCAGCGAACTTAAATCAATCGGAACTGCCCCAACTCCTTGATATGCATCTACAAGTACTAGGGCTCCCTTCTTGTGTGCTGCCTCAATTATTGGTTCTAATTCTGTGAGAGTTCCATTTCGGAAACAGACTTGAGTTACCGAAACAATTAAAGTTTCATCATCAATTGCGTCTATTAGGGCTGCAACATCTACCGTTAAATCCGGCTTGCTTGGTACATGCAATACCCTCGCTCCGCGACGTTCTTGCGCATGCCAAATTTGACCAATTGTAGGGAATTCATTCTCAGTCGTCACAATTTTATTTCGCTTCTGAGTGTAATCAAAGCATGAGGCAATCGAACTTACAGCTGCTGAAGCTGATGTGGTAACAGCTATTTCGCTCGGTTCTACTTTAAAAACTTGCCCTAGTAAATTACGCACCTTCTCTTGATGTCCTGCCCAGTCTCCCCACGCCGAACCATTTACCTCTAAAGTCTTCAAATAATAATCGAAGCTGAGGCGGACGCGATCTGCAAGTGCGCCCTGGGAGCAAGAGTTCATATAAGTGAGGTTATTAAAGACAGTAAATTGATCTCTATATTCTGCCGAAAGATCTCTGACCGATTTAGTAAGTTCCAAGTTGACTACCCCACAATTCTTGAGCCGCTATAAATACAAGTTCCTCTTAGTTAAATACTATCTGAATCACCCAGAAATAACTTAGGCCCCGGGAATTCCCGAGGCCTAAATTACTTAGCTATTGATTAGAACCGAACGTCTTCACCATCTTTTGAACTGAGCTTTCCATCGGCGTCAATGCTGAACACACGGAATAGTGCACCGCTTGAATCGCCATTCTCATCGAACTTAGCTGTAGTCCAAGCACCTTGGTAGGCGAAGTCTTTGCCAGCTGCCGCAGCTTTTATGGCTTTTTTCATTTTAGTCCAAGGAATATTCTTTCCGCCATTGCTTCCTGAAACAGCGCGCAGGCTCTTGGAGATATCTGAAGCCTTTGTGCTCTTTGCATGAATTGCTGCAAGGCAGAGAAGAGCAGTTGCGTCGTAGCCTGAAGCATCAACAAAGGTTTCCTTTGTGTCTGGCTTGGCAGCTTTACGCTTTGCCTTCCATGAATCAGATTTGACACCAATTGACTTAGCGGCTGTTCCACGTGCTCCAGCCATAATATCTACACCAATTGTTTCAATTACAGCTTCGTCGTACATGGCTTCAGTAAAGAATGTCTTCTTTGCATCCCATTTGCCAGTACGTACCAGAGCAGGACCTACCTTGGCGAAAGTATCTGGGAAATCAATTATTACCCATGCATCTGGATCGCCTTCGGTGACTGCCTTTGCCTCAGAGTCAAATGTTGCATTCTCTGGGTTCCAAAGTATTTTACGGCCAATATCTCCGCCAGCCTTTACCCATTCATTTGTTACTACGTTAGCAAGCGCAGTTCCAAATGAATCGTTACGAGCACCAATATTGATTGTTAATCCCTTGCCAATAGCTTTGATTAGAGCTGCAACAATTACTTTGCCCTGGAAAGCATCAGATGGATAGGTACGGAAAAGTAAATCCTTATCCTTAAACTTTGTAATATCTGGACTTGAAGCTGCTGTTGCAATCATTACAACATTATTTGGCACTGTTACTGACTGAGCAGCTGAAACAGTCGAACCTGAAGTTAGTGGTCCCACAATTGCATGTACCTTGTTGCTCTTTACCAATTTAGTGGCGGCTTCTACAGCAAGTGCTGGTGTTGCTTGATCATCTTCAGAAGCAACAATTTTGCATGAACCGGCTACCTTCGCCTTCTTCATTGCCTTTGTAACTGACTCGGCTGCAAATTCAGCAGCTGTTGTTAATCCGATACCGTAATCAGCATTTCCACCAGTTAATGGATGGATGGTACCGATTTTAAGATCTACTCCAGCTGCATTTGCTGGGAGCGAACTGAAAACCATTGCAGCAGTAATTGCTACTGCAAAAATACTTCTCTTTGCTTTCATAGTTTCTCCTTTGGTTTACTCAGCCTAAAAAGACTGAGCGTTGTAAGTCCAACTAGAGAACAATAACTAGGGCAATTCAAATTTGCTAGTGGCGAATACAATTCTTTTGAAATTCTAGATCTCTATCGTTGAGGCCAATTAATATCTTTCTAGGCTCAAATTCGTCACGTTTATAACAAAATTGTGATAATTATTTTCGACCTAGATAGATACCGACAATTTCTGGGTCATCGGCCAATTTTCGACCATCACCCTCATATCTATTTCGACCCATATCTAGTACATACCCATAGTCTGAGATATCAAGTGCGCGCCTTGCATTCTGTTCTACCATCAAAATTGTCACGCCACTTTGATTGATCTTCACTAGCTCATCGAAGAGTTCATCGACTAGTGCTGGGGCCAATCCTGCAGATGGTTCATCAAGTAGTAGGACATCCGGCGCCGACATCAAAGCCCTCGCCATAGCGAGCATCTGGCGCTGCCCTCCGGAAAGAGTTCCAGCACGACTTTTAGCGCGGTTAGCTAAATCAGGATATCTCTGAAACATTTCAGATTTTAAGTCTTCCATTTTGCCATTCGCATAATCAACATATCCAACTTCAAGATTTTCTTCAATGCTTAACGCCGGAAAAATATTTTCAATCTGAGGAACATATCCAATTCCAATTTTAGAGAGGTTGTGAGGTTTAGAAGTCAAGACATTTCTAATATTGCCATCTTTATTAATAGTGACTGATCCAGCTGTGACTTTTGCGATGCCATAAATTGACTTTAAAATTGTGGATTTTCCGGCACCATTTGGGCCAACTATCGTCACGATAGACTTTTCTGGAACTTTTATACTTACGCCATTTAAAATTTGCACATCACCATAACCGCCTTGCAAATTTTCGATTGTAAGCAGAATCTTATTTGAGGATTTATCGCTCACTTAGCGCCTCTCCTTCTAGAGCCGAGATAGGCATCGATTACAACTTCACTCTCATAAATTGAATTAGGCAGCCCATCGGCGATGATTTTTCCTTCAGCCATGACAATTACTCTGTCCGAAATTCGCATTACAGTCTCTAAGTCGTGCTCAATCAGGAGAAATGTCATCTCTTGATCTTTCCTAAGTTCTTCTAAAACATTGAGCAGTTTCTCGACTAAAGTTGGATTTACGCCAGCAAATGGTTCATCTAATAGAAGAAGTGAAGGTTTTGTCATAAGTGCTCGAGATAAATCAAGAAGCTTGCGTTGTCCACCTGAAAGTATCCCAGCAAATTCATCTGCAAACTTGGTGAGCCCTACCTGCTCTAAGCGTCGCATCGCCTCTTCTCTTGACTTAGATTCAAATGAACCTCTAGCTCTAGGATTTAAAAATCCTCTCAAGTTATCTCCTGGATTACCTTGAACCGCCATCATTAAATTTTCGGCCACTGTCAGGCGCCTAATAACTTTCGCGCCCTGAAAAGTCCTTACCAATCCCTTCTGGGCAATTTTGTGTATATGAATATCTTGAAGCGCCTCGCCCCTAAAAATTATCTCCCCAGCATCAACCTTATTAATTCCACTAATCAAGTTGAAGAGTGAGGTCTTGCCAGCTCCATTAGGGCCAATTATCGATGTAAATGAATTTTCTGTGAGGCCAAAACTCACTCCCCGGACTGGCTGTACTCCACCAAAACTAACGGAGATGTCCTTAACTTCTAGGATGTGCTCATTGGAAGAATTTTTAGAATTACTCCCTGTTCTAGCGATTAATTTTTTCATCATTACTCCAGAACCATCTCTTCACGCTTACCGAAGAAACCCTGAGGCCGTTTGAGCATAAGTAGAACAATTACTAGCCCAATTAGGAACACTCTCAGATATGCGCGCTCTGGTGAGGAGAGAAGTGAAAGCGGCCAGAAATCTAAGAATCTTGTAGCTCCATATAGGAAGCCAAAGAAGATTGAAGCAAAAATAAGTCCCTTAACTCGGGTTGCGCCAGCAAGAATCAGAATCATCCAGCCATAGAAAGTAACAATTCGAAGGAAGTCTTCTGGTGCCAGCAGCATAAATTGCAACGCCCAAAATATTCCAGCAATTCCACCAAAAACAGATCCGATGATTAGAGTCTGTAATCTAAATCGAAATACATTTTTTCCCAAGGATCTAGGAACATCATCATCCTCACGAGTCGCTCGGAGCACTCTTGCCCATGAGGTCTGTTGAAGCCGGGATGAAATCCAGATAAATAAGAATAGAAATGGCCATACAACGAGAACCATCGCCAGATCCCTAGATGCCTCGTCGCCAATTAGGGGATAAAGACGGTCTTGGATCCATGTCAAAATCACATCAGGTTCGGTGGTATAACTTGAAAATCCTGACTCCGAAGGTATTGCAAGAGTTCCTTGAGTTCCACCCGTAACGCTATCGGAGTTAAGAATCCAGTAGCGAGTTATTTCTGCAAAGGCGATGCTCGCAATTGCAAAATAATCTCCACTTAATCTAAGAGTAGTGAGACCTAATAGTGCTCCGAGTAGCGCCGCAAGTGCCACGCCAATAAAAGCTGCCCACCAAAAACTCCACTGATACTTAATCACCAATACCGCAATCGTATATCCCGATATCGCCATCATTCCTACATGGCCAAAATTCATTACCCCACCAACTCCATATTGAATCTGAAGTCCAAGTGAAAAAATTCCATAAATTCCAGCCAGTGCTAAGACGAATACCCAGAACCCTGGTTGCAGAAAAACTGACATTCTTAGACCTTTCTCGCTCTATACCCGAAAATACCTTCGGGCTTGAAGAGAAGAACTAGCACCAGGGCAGCGAATGCCACTACGGGTTTGTAATTACTTGGCACCCCACCAAAGAAAATACCTAGCTGTGAAAGCTCCATGAATAAACCAAGTAACAGTCCACCAAGAAGTGCTCCGTAAGCATCTCCAATAGTTCCAAGTACTACTGCAGCAAAAAATGATAGGAGAAGTGATTCACCCATGGCGTTATTGAATTGACCTTGGACAAGTCCTTGAAATACTCCGGCAAGTGAACCAAGTGCGCCAGAAATTAACCAGGTGGCGACAACAACTCGATCAACATTAATTCCAGATACGGCTGCGAGAGAGGGATTATTTGCATATGCCCGCATATCTTTTCCAATTCTTGCCTTTGCCATGAAGAGAGCGATCGTAATTATTGAGGCAGTTGCAAATATCAAAACTATCAATTGTGTATGAGCAATACGGGCGCCGAAGAAATCATATGTTTTCAAGATATCAACGTTGAATTTACGTACTTGAGTACCAAATAAGTATTGGATAACTGGTCTCAGCATTAGTGCGACGCCAGTTGCGACTAAGAAAAGAGCTAATGTTCCTGCCTTATTTCTTCTGAGTTTGCGCCAGAGAACTAATTCCAAGAACCAACTTATGCCCATTCCAGCTAACATTGAAATAAGAATTGAGAGTACAAAATTTAACTCAAGCGTTACGCTGAAATAATATGTAATAAATGCGCCAAGAGTTAAAAAATCACCGGCAGCAAAATTAACCAGGCGAAGTACGCTATATACAAGTGAAATCCCAACAGCCGCTATCGCAAAAATAGAACCAGCTACTAGCCCGTTGAATAGGTACTGAATAAGGTCAGTCATAGCGATATAACTTCCCCTTTTTACTCTCAAATAAAATCCTGTTAGCCCTAGATTAAGCCGAAACAGAGATTACCCAAAATCACTTGGGCGCACAACGAAAACTCCGGTACAAATCTAGAATTTTTGGGTCAAATTGAGGTGCAAACTTCCGAAAATGACGATAGTCACGAAAACGTTATTTTGAATTCAAATGATATAAGCCCGATCAGTGTGAGTCAGGGAAATTGCCAGACAATTTGTTGTGAATCCGCTGGCTGAGTTTATTCATACCAATGATTTCAACTTCCTTGCCATGTGAGGCATATTTATAGGTGATCGAATCTAGAGCTGCCACCGAAGAGCCATCCCAGACGTGCGCCTCAGTGAAATCAATTTCAACCTTTGAGGTCGAGACGTTGTAATCAAATTGATAGTAAAGGTCGTTGCTGCTGGCAAAGAAGAGCTCGCCGGTTACCTTATATTTCATGGTATCTGTCGCCTCATCAATCACACCAGCAACATCCACAACATGTGCCACTCGGCGTACAAAGAGAACGGCTTCGATAAATACCCCAGCGATCACTCCGTAAGCCAAATTATGAGTGAATACAACTACTAAGACCGTACAAACCATCACGAAAGTTTCGCTCTTTGGCATGCGAGCTAAAGTTGATGGCGCTATTGAGTGCCAATCAAAAGTAAGGTATGAGACAACAATCATCACTGCAACGAGTGATGCCATAGGGATTATTGAAATGACTGAACCGGCCACAACAACTAAAAAGAGAAGAAAGGTGCCTGATAAAAATGTAGATATCCGAGTCCTGGCTCCAGATGCTTTTACATTAATCATTGTCTGACCAATCATCGCGCAACCGCCCATGCCACCAAAGAAGCCAGTGACTATATTTGCGATTCCTTGCCCGAAGGATTCTCGACTTTTATTGGATTTTGTATCTGTGATGTCATCAACTAATTTCGCTGTCAACAAGGACTCGATTAGCCCGACCATAGCTATTCCGAGCGCATAAGGAAAAATTATTCTAAAAGTAGTCAGATCAAATGGGACATTAGGAAGAGCGAAAACTGGAAAACCTGAAGGCAGCTTGCCCTCATCGCCGACGTTTGGAACCTGTACTCCGAAGAAGAATGTAATACTAGTAAGACCTACTATTGCAATTAATGGCGCTGGGATAATCTTTATTATCTTTGGCGCAGTAAAAATAATTATCAGCCCAAGCGCAGTCAACAACCATACGGATATGTTTTTGCCGATGATATGTGGAAACTGTGCTGAGAAAATTAGAATCGCAAGAGCGTTTACAAATCCAACCATGACACTTCTAGGTATAAATCGCATCAACTTTACGACTCCTATCGCAGCTAAGAGAATTTGTAGCAATCCCCCAAGAATTACTGCGGCAATTAGATAGTCCAATCCGTAATCACTTACCAAAGGCGCAATAACTAAAGCAATCGCCCCAGTTGCAGCAGAAATCATCGCTTTGCGCCCACCGGTTATTGAGATTGTCACCGCCATCGTAAAAGATGCAAAAAGCCCAACTTTGGGATCAACGCCCGCCAAGATTGAAAAGGAGATTGCTTCTGGAATTAGGGCTAGGGCTACGACTAGACCAGCTAGCACTTCTACCAATAATTGTTTTCGAGTTAAATTGAACAAAGTTTTACCCACAAGCTTTAATAGTTTTATTAGAGTCTAAAAATTCAAATCGAATTGATATTAGCCAATACTCCCACGAAACTTAGTTAATCATTACGATATCGTTCATATGGCAGTGCCTAATGCCAATATAGCCATATTTAGTCACTGATCTGAGATCAACAAGCAGGCCTAGCCACTTGCAATATATACCCCTAGGGGTATACTTAAGGAGTGCTCTGCCAGGAGGAAATATGACGCTAAAGGTTATTAATCTTGATACCCCAACTCTGGGAGACCGCTCTTACATCGCGCATGATGGAAAGAGCGCCCTTGTAGTTGACCCGCAGCGCGACATAGACCGTGTAATCGATTTACTTGATCATGAAGGCGTGAGTCTTGGCGCTGTTGTTGAGACCCACATGCACAACGATTATCTCTCTGGTGGTCTAGAGCTAGCTCGATCACATGGAGTTCAATACATCATAAGTGCGAAAGATCCCGTCAACTTTGATCGCTTCACCGTCTCTGATGAGCAAACTGTTCCGGTCGGGACTTTTGCGATTCAAGCGCTTCATACCCCTGGTCATACATTTACACATATGTCATACGCGCTACTTAATTCAGAAGAAAAAGTGCAAGGCGTCTTCACTGGTGGCTCAATGTTGCACGGTTCAACCGGGCGACCAGATTTGTTGGGGCCAGATTTTGCTCGCGAATTAGCTGGCCTTCAGCATGGGTCGGCGCACAGACTTGCCGATTTGTTAAAGGGTGAAGTCAATCTCTATCCAACACACGGATTTGGTTCTTTCTGTGCCGCTACTGCCACAAGTGGCGACTCTTCGAAAATTGCAGATGAGAAGCGATCAAACCCTGCGCTACTTCTTGATAAAGAGGCTTACATAGTTCAAACCCTCGCCGGCCTTGATGCCTTTCCTGCTTATTACAAATACATGGGCCCTGCAAATCATGCAGGTGCTAGACCAATTGATCTCTCAGATCTAAAGCGTATGTCAACAGATGAAATACTTAAATCTATTAAATCGGGAGGTTGGGTTGTTGATCTTCGCAACCGCGATTCGTGGACAGCTGGCCATGTAAAGGGAACGCTCTCCTTTGGAATTGATGGCTCCATGGCAACCTATCTTGGATGGATGTTCCCCTACGAGAAGGAGCTATTCCTGTTATCTGATAGCGCCTCTGATATCACAGAAGCACAGCGCGAACTTGTTCGAATCGGCATTGACCGCCCTGCTGGTTCGTACTTAGGGCAGATCTCAGATTTTGCAGAATTAGGAAGTAATAAGTTAGTAACTTTTGCCGAAATTCCTGCAGTAATTTCAAATCCAGATATAACCGTGCTCGATGTCAGACGCAATGGTGAGCGAGAGGCTTCACATATTGTCCCCTCTCTTCATATTCCACTTCACGAACTTGAAGCGCGTATTGAGGAGCTGCCAAAGGGTGGTGAGATTTGGGTTCACTGTGGTGGCGCTTACCGCGCTGCTGCTTCACTTGGCATCATTGAAAACTCTGAGCGAACTCCGGTTTTAATTAACGAGCCATACACAGCGGCGCTCCTTGTTGAAGGGCTAAATATTGTTACTGGACACATGGATGCCGGGCGAGTTCCACCTGTTGAAGTCTCAACCAAGACAACCTCAAAGGGGTAGTGACTAATGTTAGAAAAACTCCAGGAAAAGCATATAAAGAGATTTCTAGTGGTCCAGCTATCGGCATAGATGTTCGCGAGTCAGATGAATGGGTCACCGGACATGCACCACTTGTATCCTGGAATCCAAAAGGTGTGTCATAGAGTTTAAATAGCAGTACAGATGCCAGACTTGTTCAAATGCGCATTAATGAACACCTATCAGAAATACATCGCTGAGGAGAAATCGTATGTCGTCAATAAACACTGTTGTAGCAACTGGAGTAACTTCCGAAAAGCTTGTCAACGTACGAAAATGGAATGTTGCCCTTACGATTTTACATCTTGGTCAGGCTATAGCGATGCTATTGCTTACAAATGATTTTGCACTAAAGGTTTTGAGCTCTTTTCCTGCCGGTCCTCCAGGAACAGAAGGTCTAGCTACTTCGACTCTCTTTGAAGTTCGAGTTGGTTGGGTAATTGGAGCATTCCTCGCATTAGCTGGTTTAGATCATTTGCTAACATCGACATTTGCACGTAAGACATATGAGAGCGATCTAAAGAACGGAATTAACCGTTTCCGTTGGGCTGAATATTCAATTAGTGCTTCTCTCATGGTTGCCATTATCTGTATGTACTGGGGAATCTTGACTCTTGCAGCTTTGATCGCAGTAGTCGGTGCAAATATTGCAATGATTCTCTTCGGTTGGCTACAAGAGAAGATGAACCCACCAGGACGTACTTCGACCACGATGCTGCCATTCTGGTTTGGAACGCTTGCTGGAATAACTCCCTGGCTTGCAATGTCAGTCAATATCTCTCAGATTCCTCTAGATGAAGCTCCAGATGGTCTTTTCTTAATCATGATCGTTCAAGCTCTCTTCTTCTTCTGTTTTGGATTAAATCAGTGGTTGCAATATCGCGGAGTTGGCAAGTGGAGTAACTATATGTTTGGTGAAAAGACTTACTTAATCCTAAGTCTTGGTGCTAAATCGCTATTAGCTTGGCAGATTTTTGCCGTTTCACTATTCCCAATAGCTAACTAGAAATCAATTTAGTAATCTGAAAAACTGCCTTATAAGCCGGATCAAGAGAAGA
>TARA_B110000503_G_scaffold109679_1_pt1 | contig 20262 bp, 20 predicted proteins | sample TARA_B110000503 | Tara Oceans TARA_B110000503 (sample SAMEA4397472) | marine metagenome | biome: Polar Biome; feature: [SRF] surface water layer (ENVO:00010504); material: water (ENVO:00002006), including particulate matter (ENVO:01000060) such as... | depth 5 m | reverse complement strand
CTCCCGTCTGAAAGACGGGGAGTTTAGACCAAGGAGTGGATACTAAATCAAAAAAGCCACCCCAAAAGGTGGCCTTTTCATTTTTTAAATTAAGCAAATCAGTCGTCGCGGTGGACTTTCTCGCGTCGCTCATGACGTTCTTGAGCTTCTAAGCTCATGGTTGCTATTGGACGCGCATCTAAACGAAGCAGCGATATTGGCTCGCCAGTCTCTTCACAATAGCCATATTCACCCTCTTCAATCCGACGCAGGGCCGAGTCAATTTTAGACACCAACTTGCGTTGACGGTCCCGGGTGCGCAGTTCAAGAGCGCGGTCTGTTTCTTCACTGGCACGATCTGAAATATCAGGAATGGCACGGGTATTATCTTGCAAAGTTTCAATTGTGTCTTTGCTGTCAGACATCAATTCACTTTTCCACGACAACAGCTTACGGCGGAAATACTCCACCTGAGTGTCATTCATAAACAGCTCATCGTCAGCAGGGCGATAATCGTCGGGCAAAAAGACCTCAGCTCTCATATAACAAACCTCACAATTTGAAACGAACCACAGCGCCATGCCACAACCCTTTGAGCGCGATGTATCCAACGTTGACCTATTTGTCACGCGGAAAACCGCAATTGGATCATCTATCAGGATATGATATTGTTCTGCAAAATAATGAAAGAGTCGTGCTGTGAAATTTACCTCTACTAATACCTATATCGCCGCGGATGATCTGGCCGTTGCAGTTAATGCCGCCGTCACTCTAGAACGCCCGCTTCTGGTCAAAGGAGAGCCGGGCACGGGCAAGACAGAATTGGCCCGTCAGGTCGCTGCATCCCTGGGAATGGAGATGATCGAGTGGAACATCAAATCCACCACCCGCGCCCAACAAGGCCTATATGAATATGACGCTGTGAGCCGTTTACGTGACAGCCAGCTTGGTGATGAACGGGTGCATGACGTGGCCCATTACATCAAACAAGGTAAGCTTTGGCAGGCCTTTACCAGCGACAAAAAAGTTGTGTTGCTGATTGATGAAATCGACAAGGCCGACATCGAGTTTCCCAATGATTTGCTGCAAGAATTGGACCGGATGGCCTTTCACGTTTATGAGACTGGCGCCACTGTTGAGGCGCTGCATCGCCCGGTGGTCATCATCACCTCAAACAATGAAAAAGAATTGCCAGATGCCTTTCTACGCCGTTGTTTTTTCCACTATATCAGCTTTCCCGAGCCTGAGACGCTACGTAAGATCATAGAAGTTCACCACCCGAGCATCAAATCTGCGCTGCTGGAAACGGCTTTGACCCAATTTTTCGAGATCCGCGACACGCCGGGCCTCAAGAAAAAACCCTCAACCAGTGAGGTGTTGGATTGGTTGAAATTGTTGCTGGCCGAAGATCTCACACCAGATGATCTGCGCCGGGATGGTGTCAACGCCCTGCCCCGGCTACATGGGGCGCTGTTGAAGAATGAGCAAGACGTGCATCTGTTTGAACGTCTTGCCTTCATGGCGCGCAGCCAGAGATAGAACGATCGCCGTCTGGACAGGCCCTTAGCCTCAATATACGGCGGATGTAAAACTTGCCAAATGGGTGTATAGCCCGGTTCACTTAAGAGAATGGAACAATATATGACATATTTCGGTTTGGCACTTGGTGCGATGTTCGGAATTTACCTAGCGATACGCCGCCAAGGTAAACTATTGGACATGCTGCAATATGGCGCCGCCTGCGGAATCATTGGCGGCCTGCTGGCGTTGATTGCCAATGTGATCATACTGCGTATGGGTTAACGAAGATGTTTCTGCCGTTTTTTGACAACCTGAGAGCCCATAAAATTCCTGTATCTCTACGAGAGTTTTTGAGTTTTTTGGAGGCCATGAAGGCTGGACTGGCTACTTATGATATGGATCAATTCTATCTTTTGGGCCGCACTATCCTTGTCAAAGACGAGCGCAATTTAGACAAATTCGATCGGGCATTCGCCGCCACATTTGAGGGGCTTGAGGGCATCAGCCCTCAAGACATGCTCGAACAGATGGATTTGCCCGAAGACTGGCTGCGCAAAATGGCTGAAAAAACCCTCTCTGAGGCGGATAAAGCCGAGATTGAGGCCTTGGGCGGCTTTGACAAGCTGATGGAGACGCTGCGCAAACGTCTCGAAGAACAAAAAGGCCGACACCAAGGCGGCAGCAAATGGGTGGGTACTGCGGGCACCTCACCCTTTGGCGCCTACGGTTACAACCCCGAAGGCGTGCGCATCAGCCAAGATGAAAGCCGCCATCAGAGGGCTGTGAAAGTTTGGGACAAACGCAGTTTTAAAAACCTCGATGGCGATGTTGAGTTGGGCACGCGCAATATCAAAGTGGCGTTAAAACGCCTGCGCAAATGGGCCCGAGAGGGCGCACAAGATGAGCTGGATCTCGACAGTACCATCCGCAAAACCGCCGAAAATGGCTATTTGGACGTGCAAACCCGCCCCGAGCGGCGCAATGCGGTGAAAGTGATTTTGTTTCTCGATGTGGGCGGGTCGATGGATCCGCATATAAAAATGGTCGAAGAGCTTTTTTCCGCTGCACGCTCTGAGTTTAAACATTTGGAAAGCTATTATTTCCACAATTGCCTCTATGAAGGCCTGTGGCGCGACAATGATCGCCGCTGGATTGAACAAATCCCTACCGAAGAGGTATTTCGGACCTATGGACCTGATTACAAATGTATATTCGTGGGAGATGCCTCGATGTCGCCTTACGAAATTGCCTATGCAGGCGGGGCAAACGAACATTGGAACCCAATAGCAGGCCAACAATGGTTGCTGCGGGCGCAAGAACAGTGGAAAAACTCAATTTGGCTGAATCCAGTGGCTGAAAAATACTGGCCCTATACCCAATCCATAGGCATGGTTCAGAATATATTCGACAACCGCATGGTCCCCATGACGCTAGACGGCATTTCTGCGGGGATGAAGTTGATTACCTAAAGCCTTTTTCAATGATTTTTTGACATCACATCGGACACGGTCCGGCTTAATTCAAAGCCACGATTGAAACCTTCCCCCAGCTGCGCCATATAAAGACCATGCAGTTTCTTTTACCCATAGGGTTTGCGGTGATCGTGGGGCTGGTGAGCTACCTGATGTCCGTCACCCAGACAAAACGCACCTTGGCCGCGCAGTCCAAACCCTTGGATGATCCCGCTTTGGACAAGCACTTCATGCGGCTTGCTCATGCGCTCAATCTCAAGCGGTTGCATGTGAATGTCTATGAGATTGATCCGGTCAACGGTTTGGCGGCTCCAGATGGGCAGATTTATATCACCCGTGGGTTTCTGCAGAAGTTTTACAAGGGTGAGGTGACAGCCGCGGAGATGAGCTCGGTCATCGCCCATGAATTAGGCCATGTCGCCTTAGGCCACACCAAGCGTAGGATGATTGATTTTTCGGGTCAAAACGCGATGCGCACGGCTCTGGCTGTCACTTTAAACCGATTTATACCCTTCATCGGCCCTTGGATTGCCAATATGGCCGTCAGCATGGTAGCCGCGGGCATGTCGCGCAAGGATGAATTTGAGGCCGATGCCTATGCCTCGGCTTTAATGATCAAAGCCGGACTTGGGGTGGCTCCGCAAAAAAGTTTGTTTTCAAAGCTTGATCAGCTGACCGGCAACAGCGGTGCGTCCCCCGCTTGGTTTCTAAGCCACCCCAAAACCCGCGATCGTATCAAAGCGATTGAGGCCAATGAAAAGCGTTGGACAGGCACGGTTTCATAATTTCTCGATCAGCCGTCCAAATTGCGGCAACCAGGCTTTGCGCCAGATATCCGAGACGCTGAGGTCAGGATGCGCCGCCCGAACCTCCGCCATAATAGGCTGAACAGCGGCGGCGATACCCGGCCCCTGCCTTTTGAGCAACAGACGCAAAAACGCATCAGGGTCCATGCGATCAATGCCATAGCTGCGCAGTTCATCCTGCGGGAAGTCTTTTTTATTGTGGGTCACAATCACATCCACATGTTGGGTCACCGCCAGGGCCAAAATGTGGATGTCATTCAGATCTGGCAACCAAAACTGTGCCAAAGAGGTTGGATCCGGCCGGATGGCTGTTACATATTGCCGCCGAAACCGAGCGATAGCGGCTTTGGCCTCCAAGCTTTGCAAGGGTGTTTTGCCCGCGCGCACCCATTCTTCTAAAATGCGGGGGGACACGATTGCCTCGACTTGAGCCACGTCTGCCGCGGCCAATAAGACCGCGCGTAGAAAGCTTGGCACCAAAACACAGGTGTCAAAAACAACGCGCATTACTGCATACGAAAGACGAGGGTTTTGAGATAGCTCGACTCAGCCAGCGCCATATGATGAGGATGATCTGGACCGGCTCCGCCGGTAAATATAAGCTGTGCTTGCCGGCCTGTGCGTCCGATGCCACGAATACAAGCGGCCCGAAAGCGCTCCATATCAGCCGCATGTGAACACGAGCATAGCGTCAAATAACCCCCATCAGCGACCAAGATACTGGCCAAACGGGCGACACGCTCATAAGCACGTAAACCTGCCTCACGTGAGGCTTTTTGCGGTGCAAAGGCCGGAGGATCACAGACCACCACGTCAAAAGTTTTATCATCCGCGACCAATCCGGCCATGGCATCAAAGGCATCGTCCTTAATGGTGTCAAATGGCACGGCTGGGTTGGTCGCCGCAGCACCGCGCAGGGCCAAATCCAAAGCCGGCTGCGAGCCATCAACACAGGTCACCGATGCAGCACCATGGGCCATCGCGGCCAAGCCAAATCCACCGACATGCGAAAACACATCCAAAACAGTTTTGCCAGCAGAAAGATTCTGTACAAAGTTATGATTGGGGCGTTGGTCGTAGAAAATGCCAGTTTTTTGTCCCTCAGCCACATCGGCAAAGTAGACTGCGCCATTCATAGACACTTCAATCGCATCCGTTGGCATGTCGCCCAAGGCCATGCGGCGGGTCTCGTCCAACCCTTCCAATACGCGCGCGCGTCCGGCGCCATTCACCACGATGGATGTGGGCGCAATCACGGCCTTCAGCGCCTCTACCAAAGCGGGCAACAGGTCATCAACCCATGCCGCATTGGGCTGGATCACCAACAAATCGGCAAACCGATCAACAATCAGTCCCGGAAGGTGATCTGCCTCTGCGTGGACCAAACGGTAATAGGGCTGGCTGTAAAGCTGCGCACGCAGAGCCAAGGCTCGGGTGATTTTCTGCGCAAACCAGTCGGCGTCAATCACCGTCTCTACGTCATCGGACAGCTTGCGTGCAAAAATCTTTGAATTTGGGTTCACCGCAAACAGGCCCAAGACATTCTGGGCATGATCGTGCAGGATTGCCAAACTTCCGGGCCGCAAAGCCTTCGTGCGGCGGTCCGTGACCAATTCGTTGTCATAGACCCATGGGAAACCATGCCGCACACGCTGCGCATTGGTTTTTGGTTTTAGCCGGATCACCGGATGGTCACTGTGCATTTCTGCCCCCCTTTGTGGTTGCAACTGGCCTAATTCAGCCAAAGTTTGGCGGCAAGAGCATATGCGCATTGATTTTGATCTCAAAGTATGATGATAGCGCTAACAGAAGCAATTGGAGAGCCCGATGAGCCTGCATCCAAAACTGGACGCCGTGACACAAAAGATTGTGGAGCGTTCAAAAAACAGCCGCCGCGCCTATCTGGCGAAAATAGCCAAAGCCGCTAAAGACGGTCCACGTCGGGCGCATTTGAGCTGTGGCAACCAAGCCCATGCCTATGCGGCTATGGGGGCGGATAAATCCACATTGCTCGAAGAACGTGCGCCCAACATCGGCATCATCACCGCTTATAATGATATGCTCTCAGCGCATCAGCCGTTTGAAACCTATCCGGCAAAAATCAAAGAGGCAGCCCGCGCCTTTGGGGCCACCGCTCAAGTCGCGGCGGGTGTGCCTGCCATGTGTGATGGCGTCACCCAAGGTCAGCCGGGCATGGAGTTAAGCCTGTTTTCGCGCGACACCATCGCACTCGCAGCCGCCATTGGCCTGTCCCACAATACATTCGACGCCGCTATCTTTCTCGGGGTCTGCGATAAGATCGTGCCCGGCTTGGTGATTGCCGCCGCCACCTTTGGCCATTTGCCCGCAATATTCCTACCTGCAGGGCCAATGCCCTCAGGCATCTCTAACGATGAGAAGACCGAAGTGCGCAAGCGTTTTGCGGATGGCCAATGTGATCGTGACGAGCTGATGGCCGCAGAGATGGCCAGCTATCACGGGCCTGGAACCTGTACGTTTTTTGGCACAGCTAATTCTAACCAAATGCTGATGGAATTCATGGGCCTGCACCTTCCAGGCGCCAGCTTCGTGCCGCCAAACAGCGATCTGCGCGATGCGCTCAACATTCAGGGCACCAAACAGGTTTTGGCCAATACCGCATTGGGGGAGACCTATATCCCTACCTCTGAGGTCTTAGACGAAAAAGCTTGGGTCAACGGCATTGTTGGTCTGATGGCCACAGGCGGCTCGACCAATCTTGTGCTGCATATCCCCGCCATGGCACGCGCCGCAGGGATAATTCTCGTTCCACAGGATTTCGCAGACATTTCCGCCATCGTACCTCTCTTGGCAAAAGTCTACCCAAATGGCCTGGCCGATGTAAATCATTTTCACGCCGCCGGTGGCCTACCATATTTGATATCACAACTTCTGGACGCGGGTTTGTTGCATGAGGACGTCAACACTATCATGGGACCCGGTTTGCGTCATTTCGGCCGCCAAGCGGTGCTTACTAATGGTGAAGTCGGCTACTCAAAGGCCCCCAAAAAAAGCCTAAACCAAAAAATATTACGCGCCATAGATGACCCGTTTCAACTCAGCGGTGGTTTACAAAATCTCAAGGGCAATCTCGGGACGGCAGTGGTCAAGATTTCCGCTGTGGACGAGGAGCGGCGTTTCATCGAAGCACCAGCAGCCGTGTTTCACAGCCAGGATGCCGTTAAAAAAGCCTTCCAATCAGGCGCACTTAACCGCGATGTAATTGTGGTGGTCCGCTATCAAGGACCTTCGGCCAATGGCATGCCCGAGCTGCACAATCTCACACCGTTTTTGGCTATTACACAGGATCGAGGCTTCAAAGTAGCCTTGGTGACTGATGGCCGTATGTCGGGCGCCTCGGGTAAAGTTCCTGCCGCCATTCATCTGTCACCAGAAGCCGCCGACGGAGGTCCGATTGCTCAAATTCAAGATGGCGATATGCTGCGCCTCGATGCGGTGAATGGTACTCTGGAAACATTGGCCGAAAATTGGCAGGATCGCGATATTATACATCCAGACCTGACGGTAAATGAAGAAGGCATGGGACGTGAGTTATTCTCAGTATTCCGCCGCACAGCTGGCCCTGCCTCTCAAGGCGCAGGCGTAGTAATATAGGAAAGACCAAATGACCCATTCAGATATGATCGCAAGAGTTTGCGCCGCTGCTCCCGTTATCCCAGTTTTAACTATCGACCGTGTCGAAGATGCCCAACCCTTGGCCCGCGCCTTGGTTGCCGGTGGTTTGCCCGCCTTGGAGATCACCCTTCGCACGGATGCGGCCCTTGAGGCGATTGCCGCCATTGCAGAGGTTGAGGGCGCAATGGCCGGGGTTGGCACATTGCTCACCCCTGCTCAGGTACGTGATGCCAAAGCCGCAGGCGCAATATTTGGTGTTTCGCCGGGCACCACGCCAAGCTTGATCGCAGCGACGCTCGAATTTGACCTGCCACTTTTGCCCGGAGCCGCCACAGCCACAGAGGCCATGCGCCTGTTAGAGCAAGGCTTTATATTTCAGAAATTTTTTCCCGCAGAAGCCGCAGGCGGCGCACCGGCTCTGGGCTCAATGGCGGGACCATTGCCACAGATCACCTTCTGCCCAACCGGCGGCGTGACCCCTGAAAATGCCAAAACCTATTTGGCATTGCCCAATACGCTTTGCGTGGGCGGCAGCTGGATTGCACCCAAGGCCCTTGTGGCCGCAGGTGCTTGGGGTGAGATTACACAGATTGCCCGTCGCGCCGCTGACCTGATTCGGTAATACGCCCAGCTCTGCCGCCACGTCTTATTTTTTTTGGCGCGGGGGCAAGGGCGGCCTGCAACACCGCTGTCATCGGGTGACCGGGCAGATCAGCCCCGTAATGTGAGATGCAAAAGGCGATATGCTCGGCCGGATCCGCACCCACAGCCACTTGGATCGCCCAATCAAAGAAGATGGTTTTGCACATTGGCGACGTTATGCCCTCAATCCGGTAGCTTTCGCGGATGAGGCCCTTTGGATCAACATCTTCAACTTTCATATCCCTGCCCTTCAATTTGCCCGAGAATGCCATCAATAATCTGTACGCAATGCGCGCGCTTTGTTAAAACTATGTGCTCAAAATCAAGGTCCTGATCAATTTGAGCAATCCTAAACAAACGAGCACGACCGCCCTCGCCGACGGCTGCGTCCTGCGTATCGGTGCCACACATCAGCCTGTGTAGCAGGCGCAAATCCGACAGCCAATCGTGTGATCGCGCCAATTCATCAAGCGCGCCCACCTTCAAATGCGCTGCGCTCTGCCCACTGTGTAATTGTGCGGCTGTGGCAACCTCACGGCAGTGGTGCACCAACGCAATCCCCTGCCCCAAAAGTTCAATATCTTGCAACCCACCCGGACCACGTTTGATGTCCCATAGACCCTGTTGCGGCTTGCTTTCGGCCAAGCGCACCCGCATGTCGCTCACACCAGACATCACCTTCGCCCAATCGGATTTTTCGTCCAAAATCCTCTGGCGTAAATCCTCAACCTTTTTGCGGAACTCGACGCTGCCGGTTATGGCGCGACCACGGGTGAGAGCCAAATGCTCCCATGTCCATGCCTCATTGCGTTGATAGGTCTCAAAACCAGTGATCGACGTGGCGACAGGCCCTGAGCGCCCAGAAGGGCGCAACCGCATATCAACTTCATACAACCGCCCATAAGCGGTTGGGGCCGTCAAAGCGGTGATCAATGCTTGGGTCAGCCTCGAAAAATATTGTCGACAAGCCAGCGTTTTGTGGCCGTTAGACAGCGCATTGGGATCGGCATCAAAAATCAAAATCAGATCCAAATCTGAGTCCGAGTTAAGCTGCCCAGCCCCCAGAGATCCCATCGCAAGAATCGTGCTATCTGACGGTGCAATATCGCCATATTTGCGCGCGAATTCACGGTGAACAAATGCAAACACCACCACCAATACTGCTTGTGCCAATTGCGCATATTGCTCTGAGGCCGCCTTGGGTGTGATAATCTCTTGCAGCACATGCACCCCAATGCGAAAATGCCATTCTTTGGTCCAGATCCGGGCCAAATCTAAGCCCGTTTCATAGTCAAAGGCCCGGGCAAGTGTGGTGGACAGCTGCAACTGTAGCGCCTCTTGATCCGGCCATGCGGCAAAGAACTCACCACTCAACACCGCGTCCAGCACCCCAGAATTTCGACCCAAATACTGGGCCAATGCCGGCGCGCTCACGGCTATATCGGTCAAAAGATCCACCAGTTTAGGATTGGCCGCAAAAAGGGAGAATACTTGAATTCCCGCCGGCAACCCTTGCAAAAAATTATCAAATTGAATCAAAGCTTCTTTTGGATCTGGAGCATTTTGCAACCGAGCCAGTATTTCGGGACGCAGAGTATCGAACAGCACCGTGGCCCGCTCCGAGCGCATGGCCGCATAGCTCGGCCAATGTTGGGTGATATCGTGGTGCCCTTCAAGAGCAACTTCTGGCACCGTTCTTTGAGCGGGGGCAAAGAAAGTTTCTGTGATGGAATGTACTGCGTTCAGATGCGCCGAGATGTCATTTAAAAAGGCCTCAGAGGTCTGGCCGCACAGCCCCGCTACTCGGGCTAAACCCTCTTCCGACTGTGGCACACTTTGGGTTTGCGCGTCTCGGATCATTTGAATGGCATGTTCTGTATGGCGCAACACTGTGTAGCTGCGTTGGAGTTGATTATTGATAGCTGAGGTCACCCATTCTTTCGCCACCAACTGATCCAATGCCGCCAATGTTTGCGAGGATCGCAGCCCAGGGTCACGGCCGCCAGAAATCAGCTGACGGGTTTGAGTGAAAAACTCAATTTCCCGGATCCCGCCCCGCCCCAGCTTCACATCGTGACCGGGCACAGTGATTTGGCCACGCGCGCCGGTTTTGGTGCGTATTTTCAGACGCAGAGCATGGGCCTCCTCAATGGCTGCAAAATCCAGATGGCGCCGCCAAACAAAGGGCACCATTTGCTCCAAGAACGCAGCCCCTGCCTCTTGATCACCGGCACAGATCCGCGCTTTGATAAAGGCTGCGCGCTCCCATGTGCGCCCCAAGCTTTCATAGTATTCCAGCGCTGAAGACATGCTGACGCAGATTGGGGTTACAGAAGGGTCGGGTCGCAACCGAAGGTCTGTGCGAAAAACATAACCATGTTGCGTGACATCATTCAGAAGTTTGGTGGCAGTGCGCGTGGCGCGCACCAAGATTTGACGCAAATGTGACGCTTCAAGATGATCCATTTTGCGATCATCAAACATCACAATGAGATCGATGTCTGAGGAGTAATTCAGTTCCCCCGCTCCCATCTTCCCCATCGCCACAACGAAAAGCCCAGTGTCCTCAGGCAGCTTGCCAGAGGCCTGATAGGGCGCCAACGCTGACGTGAAGGCCGCCTGCACCGCCGCATCGGCAAAATCTGTGAGCGCTTGGGTGGTTCGGTTGAGCGGATAGGCGCCCGACAACTCCACCATGGCCAAAAATCCGGCCATGCGGCGCTTTGATTGTCGTAGGATTTGGCCGGGATCCGCGCCCAGATCGCTGGGCAATATACCTTCCAAGGGCGCATCGGCATGAACGGCTTCGCAGATCCACGCTTGTTCCTGACGCAACACATCGTTGAGATAGGGGCTGCACCCGCCAATCCCCTTTAACAGCTCCGCAAGCGCGCCTGTGGCCGCCCAATCCGCACTGAGCGCTGTCCCGCGGGCGGGTTCATAAGGAATGGGGACTTGATTGATTGACTCGATGACTGCCATGCCCCCAAACTGCGGAGCAAGCGACATAAGGTCAATGGGGTAGAGATGAGTAAAAGCTTAAAGCGCGTTAAATCTGTTCTGATAGAGGCCGGGGTTAATTTGGAGGTGATTGAAACTGGCACGGCCACAACGGCCCTCGCGGCAGCTGAGAGCCTTGGCTGTCTGGTGGATCAAATTGCCAAATCTATCATTTTTCAAGGCAGTCAAACCGGGGCGCTATATCTTTTCGTAACCGCCGGCGCTCAAAGAGTTGACCTCGACCGTGCTGCCGGTTTGGCCGGTGAGCCCTTGGTAAAAGCAGAACCGACGGATATACGCACCATTACCGGATTCTCGATTGGAGCGGTCAGCCCAGTGGGCCACCTCACGCCTATCTCCACCTTCTTTGACGCGTTTCTGATGCAGTTCCCAATCATATATGCGGCCGCAGGTACGCCCATTCATGTGTTTGGTTGTCCACCCGCTATAATGCAAAGCCTTTGCGAAGGGTTGATTTCCGACTTCCTCGAAAAAATGTAAAAAAATTACATTACCCCATGTAAAGCCGCGCCATAATAACAGATAAAAATGTTAACAGCATTTACATTGTAACAGATATAACAATGCGAGCAATATGACCGTGCTTGCAACCGAAACGGCAAAGGCAACGGTGCTTAGATGGCCGCAATGATCCTTAGATTTATATTCTTTTGGCTTGTCGGCCTTGCTCTTCTCTTCTACATAATCTGGAGCAAACACATGTTTTAAAATCACAGTCTTGCCACCGTTTTCAAAGCCAGTCTCACAGCACAATTTAAGTGGCAACAGCTCATTTGGTGTCTATAAAGCCGACACTTTGCACAGCCTTGAAGAAAAAAATTACAATTCGAAGCCTTTATGCAGCGACTTCGGGCGGCTAAAGACAAATCAGAGTTTGATCAATTTATGGATGATCGCGCCCAGAAGCCCACACATGGCGCAACGGCCACTGATGCCAACCCTGAGCGCTCTGACCCCACCGGGGTCAGAGCCATTTTATTAAAGCTGTTTTGATGCTCCAACTTCCCAATCCTGTCCAAGATGCTACTTATTACGCCGACGTAAACCTAAAACGTTTACTGTCATGGCTTGGCTATACACTGGCTATCACCGCCATGACCTTCGTTCTGTGCCTGCTCACCTCTGGCATCAGCTTTTTCCTCTTCCTTAGCATTTGGACAATTGTGAGCTTTTTCGATCGGTTCACAGAGATGACAGCACGTTCAGCTACGCTTGGCATGCGGATCAGCGGATTGAACTTTGTATTATACAAAACAGGCCTATGGACGGGCTCTATGCGTTGTTTCACACGCTGGGCACCTTGATCTGTTTGATCTCACGGCTACAAATCATCTTAGTGATTTTGATGCTTATCGCCTCCCGAAAACAGGGTTTGGTAGATTTGATATTGGGCACAGTGATTCTGAACGCACCAGCGCACTATCAAGCCGGTTAAGATTTACTCTTGGATATTGTGATTTGGATTGATAGCCTTAGGGAGAAAGTCGATTGGAAGTCATGCGCCACACCGTTCCCATAGCGTCACAGTTTTATGTCACCGCTCCGCAACCCTGCCCCTATCTTGAGGATCGGATGGAACGCAAACTGTTCACCTCGCTTCAGGGGATAGATGCAGGTATCTTAAACAATACACTGTCTAAGCAGGGCTTCCGGAGATCGCAGAACGTATTGTATCGGCCAGCCTGTGTGGCATGCACGGCCTGCCTATCCGCTCGAATTGATGTCGGCAAATTTCAACCCAGCAAGAGCCAACGCCGGATCATAAAGCGCAACGCGCATCTGCAACGCCAGCCCAATGCGCCTTGGGCTACAGAAACCCAATATGAGTTGTTTCGCAGCTATCTTGAATCCCGCCACTCTGAGGGTGGGATGGCGGATATGGATATCTTCGAATTTGCAGCCATGATTGAAGAAACCCCCGTCACCAGCCGGGTGATTGAATATTACACGCAAGAGGGGGATCTGAACGCTGTCTGCTTAACGGATATTTTTGATGATGGCCTGTCACTGGTCTATAGTTTTTTTGACACGTCTCAGCCTCAAAACTCTGTCGGTACCTATATGATTTTGGATCATATAGCTCTCGCCCATGAAGCGGGTCTGCCCTATGTCTATCTTGGATATTGGGTGCCGGGCAGTGATAAAATGGCCTATAAGGCGCGGTTTTCCGGTGTCGAGATTTTTCGTGATCAAAAATGGGCAGAAATTGATTCCAATGACAGCTACAAAACCGAAACCAATCCTCTTGAGGTACGACCTATCTCTGAGCAGGTGGCTCATATATCAATGCCAAATGTCACGCATATCAGCGGGACTTGATGTTTTTCAAAACTGTTCATTCCACAAAAAAGGGCGCCTGCAACAGCGCCCTTTTTTAATTCTATATGCCCAACCTTAGCCGGCCAGCAGGTTTGGAATGATGCTGACCACCCAAGGGAACCAGAACAACAACAGCAGCCCTAGAACTTGTATCAACACGAAGGGGATCACCCCGCGATAGATATGACCCGTGGTCACCTCTTTCGGAGCAACACCGCGCAGATAAAACAGTGCGAAGCCGAAGGGTGGTGTCAGGAAGGACGTTTGCAGGTTAACGGCAATCATAATGGTGACCCATTTAGGATCCATCGTGCCACCGTAAATTACCGGTCCCACAATCGGGATCACGATGTAAATGATCTCGAGAAAATCGAGCACAAACCCCAAGACAAACAACACCAGCATCACGATCAAGAAGACCGTAAACTCATTATCAAAGCTCTTAAGGAAGTCCTGAATATAATGCTCGCCGCCAAAGCTGATGACCACCAGGTTGAGCAATTGCGACCCAATCAAAATAGTAAACACCATTGAGGTTACTTTAGCAGTCTCGCGCACCACGGGACTGAGTACACCGGAGCGGAACAGCGTCCAACAGGCATAAATTAAGCCAAACAGGGCATATAAGTATGCAGCCTGTGCCACAAAAAATGCAATCCAATTTTCAACAGATACGCCCTCATAGCTAATTCTCAAATCAAAGTTCATCCCGACCAGCAACATAATCACCAACGCAAAAGCAGATCCAATGATAATCTTGGGTGACTTGTTCTCATCTTTCAGCTTGCGGAAGGCCGCCAGCATAATCGCACCACCTGCCCCCAAAGCCGCAGCTGGGGTTGGGTTAGTGATGCCGCCAAGGATAGACCCCAAAACCGCCACAATCAGAATGAGCGGTGGAAATACCACCCGGATCAGCTCGTTTTCAGCCAGACGAACAACCGCCGTGCGCAGACCATACAGGATTAACACTATTGGCGGGATCAACAGAATCAGAGTAACACCCGGAGAGGTCAGTGGGCTGATCAACACTATGTCAAACAGTATAGTCAAAGCCACCCCTGCAAAGCCAACCGCCAGGGGGCGGAAATCTTGGTTTGGCGCCACACCCCGTGCTGTGGTCAGAACCAGGGTCATCAAGATCAACCCAACAGCAATACCCAAACCAATTGGAGCCGCATCGCTGACCCGCGTGGCGATATTAGTATCGATCTCATCGTCGCTCAAAGCACGGCTTTGAACGGCACCGCCAGAATCCGCAATTGCTTGCTGCTCAGAGATAGCGACATCCCAGGCCTCTTGTCCGTGCAAATCAATCATCGATGCCTGACAGTCCGCCCCGACATTGGTGCGAAGAGACGCGCCCTCGCTCAGAGCCGAGCGTGACGAAACAGAGATATCCTGCGAGCCAATCATATTGACCTGCCCCAAAAGAATGGCGCCACCGATCAACGCAATGGGAGCGGCCAAGAACCACTGCAAACCATGATTGCGACCAATCGGTTCACCAGAACCGCCACCCATCTTAACCGCTGGAGCCTTGGATGGATTGAACAAAGCATAGACAAAGGCATAGCCCGCATAGAGGACAGCCAGCATGATTCCGGGCAAAAGAGCTGCCTGAAACAGCGTGCCCACAGATACAACAGCAGGTTCGCCCAAATAGGTCAAAGCATCGGTACAGCCCGCAGTTCGCGCCCGCACTTCTTGCGCACGAGAATACAGATCGCCCGCCAAAGTACCCAAAAGCACGATGACAATGGATGGTGGAATAATCTGTCCCAAGGTTCCCGAGGCCGCGATGACCCCGGTGGACAACTCTGGAGAGTAGCCATTGCGCAGCATCGTGGGCAGGCTCAGCAAGCCCATGGTCACAACCGTGGCCCCCACAATCCCCGTAGAGGCTGCCAAAAATGCCCCCACGACCACAACAGAGACCGCCAAACCTCCCGGCAGAGGGCCAAACACCCGCGCCATAGTTGTCAGCAAATCATTGGCAATCTTTGAGCGTTCAAGGGTGATGCCCATCAAAACAAACATCAAAACAGCCAGCAATGTCTCAATCGACTGCCCTGCCAGAACCCGCTCGTTGATCCGGTTCACAATGAAAGACACATTGCGATCTAGAGCCACTTCCCAACCTTTTTGAAATACAGGCACCTCGATACGCGGCAATTCGGGGTATCGAAACACGCTAATCGTATCCGCTCGAACGCCCTGGCCCATTAAGGCTCCAAATTCCGCTGATGATTTATCAATAGCTTGATGCAGCAACAGACCGCTGCTGTCCAAAACAGCAATAATCCCAAAAGAGATCACCGCAGCCCCTCCAATGGCAAAGGCCACTGGGAAGCCAGATAGAATTCCACCAAACAGGCAGAGGAAAACGATCAATAGGCCTACTTCGACGCCATCTAATCCAAAAAACATCATCCCTGCCCCTAATGTATTTCTGCGGCCAATTCGGCCACGTCATCGCCGAGAACGTCTCGGTTAAGATATTTACCTTCTGCGGCCTCTCCTTCTTTTCGTTCCAGATAGGAGCGATAGAAGAAGGCCACGGCTTGCAACATGATCATCACACAGAAAATCACGAGCAAGAGTTTGAATAAGAAATAGGCATTAAAGCCATTGGGCGAAAAGCCTATGGTCTCTACATTCCATTTGAACGCTCGGGATTTTCCATCCACCAAACGTTGCAATGTGTCACTCGCCGAAACCTTAGGCGTCACCAGATGCCGCCAGAGGAAGTACCAAGAATACATATAGGTAAGGATCGCGGCCGGGATCATGAAAAACAGGCTGCCAAACATATCGATGGTCTTTTTGGCGCGATAGCTCACAACTGAATAGACCAGGTCAACCCGCACGTGGCCGCCTTGAACGAACGTATAAGCCGCACAGAGGCAAACTATCAACGCATTGTAAAATTTTAGCTCTTCCGCATACCAGCTGATATCTTTGTCCAAAGCCACGCCCATACCGAAGGTGATCTGCGCTTCAAGAAAAATGCGTTGGATGAACACGATAACAATCTGTTGCAAAACCATTAACAGTCCGGCCCAAGCGGCCAGACGACCGACTGTATTGGCAAACCACTCCAACCCGCGCACCACACCCCATAAGACAGAATTTCGCCACACACCAACGATGGTCAGCAAGAAAAACGCGGCAAGGGCTACAAAAAATAATTCAGCGGAGGCGCCGTAGTAAATGAAGCGCATCACGGCCTTGCCGTTGCTCCAATCCAGCCACTGCATGGGATGGGTGATCGCATACCCAAAATTGTAAAAAGCCATTACAAAACTTTGGAAAAACCAGATAATCCATTCCAACAGTCATCCCCCCTAGAGAATTAGCCCATCCTTATACCCGGATGGTAGGTGCGAAGAAAAAGGGCCCCAGTTCCCCAGAGCCCTTAACTTCAATTTAGCCGTTGGCTAAAACGCGGTTGCGCTGAGACACAAACTCTCCATCAGACTTCAAGAGCCAATCGGAAGATTTTGCCAAGGATGCGTCGAATGAATTGCGGATACGTGCAAACAATTCGTCACCCATGTTTTCGTCCAGAACTTCTTTAGAAGCCGTACCAAATGCATCCCAAACATCATCAGAGAATTGAAGTGTTTGGACACCCTGTGCCTGCAAACGGGACAAGGCGGCGCCGTTGTTGGCCAGCGTTTGTGACAACTGGTAATGCGTAGTGGCCTTAGTCGCATTATCAATAATGGACTTGTGCTGATCAGATAGATCATTCCAGACATCCAAGTTCATGCCCATTGCAAGGCCTGAACCTGGCTCATGGAAACCCGCAGTGTAGTAAATTTTGGCAACTTCTTGGAAGCCAGCGCGTTCATCGGCGAATGGGCCAACCCACTCAAGACCGTCTAAAGCGCCGGAGGACAGCGCTTGATACAGCTCACCGCCTGGGATGTTTTGAACGGATACGCCCAATTTACCCAAAACCTGGCCTCCCAAGCCTGGCATGCGGAACCGCAGACCCGCTAAGTCTTGTGCGGTTTTAATTTCCTTACGGAACCAACCACCAGACTGAGAACCCGAGTTGCCAGCCAAAAACGATTTAAGACCAAAAATTTGACCTAGTTCATCATGCAGGTCCTGGCCACCGTCATGATAATACCAGTTTGTAAGCTCTTGAGCCGTAGCGCCAAAAGGCACAGCCGTGAAAAACGCATAACCCGGGTGTTGGCCCAAAAAATAATAATCAGCTGAGTGATACATATCAGCCTGACCAGAAGTAACAGCATCAAAAACTTCAAGCGCACCAACCAATTCGCCGGGTGCTTTTTTCTCAATTACCAGATCGCCGCCAGACATGGCATTCACTGCTTCATTGAAATAGGTTGCAGCATCATCCAAAACGGCAAAGCCACGTGGCCATGATGTTACCATCGTAAGAGTTTTAGCGTGTCCGCCTGCAATCGCAGGGGCTGCCAATGATGATGCAGCAGCTGCACCGCCACCAAGGGCAGTTGTCTTCAGAAAAGAACGACGATCCATTAAATTTCCTCCCATAGAATATCAGTAGGCATAGGAATACACCCCCGACAGATCGTTAATAGTGAGAATACGATAGCGAGATAAGCGTACCCCACAATACCCATGACTACTTAGAAATACGATTTTTGCGCAGTTTTAGGTGACCTTAGTCAAAAATAATGTCATCTTTACTCAACTTATCGCCCTAAAAAGAGATTGATGATGATGCGACTCTCACAGCTTTTCAAACTGGATTATGGCCGAAAGCTTTTCTTACTAGCAACCCTACCACTGATTTTTGCAGTGGCTGCGATCTCAATCGTTGTGACCAATCAATCTAAACGCCTCGCTGAAACAGAAATTTATGCGCTCGAGACACAGTTGATTGAGGCCAAAAAGGCGGAATTGCATAACTATGTCACCCTCGCAAAGAACGCGTTTTTCTCGATCTATGGCGGAGCGGCACCGGATGACGAAGAGGCAAAGCTCCGTGTGACCCAAATTTTGGCGGCTATGATTTACGGAGATGAGGGATTCTATTTCGTCTACGATTATGACGGCAACAATATAGTTTCCCCACGTCAAACCAACCTGATCAATCAAAATTGGTCAGGCCAAGTGGATTCAAACGGCGTGCCCATTACCGATGAGTTGATCCGCATCGCACGCTCGGGGGCTGGCTATCATTCCTACATATGGGCCAAACCCTCGACTGGAGAGCCCGCGGAGATGGTGACCTACGTGACAGGAATGCAAAATTGGCGTTGGGCACTTGGCACCGGTGTGTTTATCGATGATGTGCTGTTAACCGTCGCCAACACCCGCACCGAAGTTGAGACCCGCATCGCGCGCACCTTTGTGCAAATCGCCATCATAACCTTCTTGGCCTTATTTTTGGTGTTTATATCTGGCTACTTCATCACCGTCCGTGAACGACGCTTGGCGGATGCCAGACAAAAAGCGCTCACCGCACGCATTGTGAACACCCAAGAGGAAGAACGGGGGCGCGTCGCCCGCGAGCTGCATGACAGTATCAGTCAAATCTTAGTTGGTGTTAGCTATGCCTTGGACTTGGCTCGACGCCGGTTTCGCAACGGAGATGATCATGCGGGCGAAACCTTAGACAAAGGCATCGGCAGCCTCGCTGGCGCCATCCAAGAGGTGCGCCGCATCAGCCGCAATTTGCGCCCTAGCATGCTGGATGATCTTGGGCTTGGTCCTTCGGTCAAAACCCTGATTGATGAATTTTCACAAAGAACGGGCACGCAAAGCCAATTTGAAACTGTGGTGTTTCGCAATAGGCTCGACAATGACAGCAAGATTGCGCTATACCGCGTCGCCCAAGAAGCGTTCACCAATATTGAGCGCCATGCTAATGCAAATTTGGTGACTGTCAAACTCAAAGGCACCCGGGGCGGCGCCTTAATGAAAATCATTGATGATGGAGAAGGCTTCGTGATGAGCAGCTCAGGCAGCAGTTCCGGATTGGGCCTGCGGAACATGCAAGAACGGATCGAGCAATTGGGCGGGACTCTGACCATTACCTCCGGACGCCGAGGCACGAAAATATCCGCATTGGTGCCTTTGTCACATATCTTGAGTCCACAATCCTCTGCAAAGGAAGACTAATGAAACAGACGCGCGTCATGATCGTTGATGACCACCCGATGGTGGCCGAAGGCATCCAATCCATTCTGGAGACCTATGATGACCTAAACATTGTTGCCTGTCTCACCACCGGAGAGGATGCCTTACAACATCTCGAGGCCTCATTGCCTGATGTGGTTTTGATGGACCTAAACATGCCCGGCATGGGCGGGCTGACTGCGACCGAGCTGGTATTAGAACGTGCGCTGAGCACCCGAGTCCTAATCCTCTCCATGCATGACAGCCCTGAATATATCGCAACCGCCATGAACCACGGGGCCAGTGGATATATTTTAAAAGATGTGCCAACCGATGAGATCAAAATTGCAATTGATACTGCGATGATGGGCGAGCAATACCTGTGCACCGGCTCACAAGCTGCACTTGGCAAACAAGGCACAGGCCCACAGTCAGCACTTACAGGCCGTGAGCAAATGATTTTGCTCGAGTTGGCGCAGGGCAAATCGAACAAGGATGTTGCCCTGCTGTACAGTATTTCGGTGCGCACAGTGGAAACCCATCGCAAGAACATTAAACGCAAATTGGGGATCACCTCAACAGCAGGCCTCACCCGCTATGCGATGGAACATGGCGTTTTGCAGGGCACAAGCAGCCGATAAATTGCATTTATTACTTGCAGGAGGGCTTTTCTGAAATAAAAAATCTCAAAACGGGCACTTTTTGTCAGAAAATTTACAAAA
>TARA_B110000503_G_scaffold65238_1_pt1 | contig 20282 bp, 19 predicted proteins | sample TARA_B110000503 | Tara Oceans TARA_B110000503 (sample SAMEA4397472) | marine metagenome | biome: Polar Biome; feature: [SRF] surface water layer (ENVO:00010504); material: water (ENVO:00002006), including particulate matter (ENVO:01000060) such as... | depth 5 m | reverse complement strand
AAGAAGCTTTGCATACTACACTAAAAAGATACTTTTTATATATAATGGCGAGCTATGAAAGTCCTTGCGTGCTCTTAGTATATTACTAAAAATATGATGAGCTTTTCATGATCTAATCTTTTTTACCTAAAAAGTTAAATATTTTTTTAGGTAAGCCGCGACATGCATGTATGTATTATGGTGTCATACAGGATTAGTAGTATTTGTTGAGAGGGTATGATGATATGACCACCTATAGTGCGCCATTAGATGATATAAAATTTTTACTTAACAATGTACTGGAGATGCCCAGCATAACAAAACTTCCTGGATTCGAAGATGCTACTCCAGATATGGTGGAGGCTATCCTCGATGAAGCTGCGCGTTTTTATGGTGAAGTTTTGGCACCAACTAACAAACTTGCTGACTCTCAAGGGTCAAGACTAGAGGGCGACAGGGTGATTACTGCCCCTATTTTGGACGGCATTTATAAGCAAATTGTTGATGCGGGCTGGCCAGGATTAGCAGGCAACAGGGATTTTGGTGGACAAGGTTTACCTATGTTGCTGTCTGTGGCTGTAGACGAGATGTCTCAGTCAGCAAATATGGCATTTAGCCTCTGTCCGATGTTAACCAAGGGGGTGGCAACTGCTTTAAATCTGTATGGTAGTAATGATCAAAAAAAGATGTATTTAGGTAATCTTATTTCTGGTGTCTGGTCTGGCACTATGAACTTAACTGAACCTCAGGCTGGATCAGACCTATCGGCTGTAAAAACGAAAGCCACGCTCAATGGAGACCACTATCTTATTAGTGGTCAAAAAATCTATATTACTTGGGGTGAGCATGATTTTACCGATAATATTATTCACTTAGTTCTTGCACGTACTCCAGGTGCGCCTGAAGGTGTAAAGGGGATCTCTTTATTTGTAGTGCCTAAATTTTTAGTTAATGAGAGCGGAGGGATCGGAGAAAAAAATGACGTCCGTTGTGTTGGCGTTGAACATAAGCTGGGTATACATGCTAGTCCAACTTGTACTTTATCTTTTGGAGAAAAAGGTGGTGCTCTAGGATACCTTGTTGGCGATGAAAATCAGGGCCTGGTTTATATGTTCGCAATGATGAATGAAGCTCGTCTTGCTGTTGGCTTGCAGGGTATCTCAGTTAGCGAGAGAGCCTACCAGCAGGCAGTATATTTTGCCAAAGAAAGAATTCAAGGAAGCACCGCCGATAACAGAAATACAGCTATCATCCATCATCCGGATGTCCGTCGCATGCTAATGACAATGAGGGCTCTGATTGAAAGCGGCAGAGTCCTTACTTACTCTGCGTTTATGCATGAAGACTACATGCATAAATCAGTTGATAAAGAACGGAAAGCATACCATCAACGACGTATAAACTTACTTACGCCGCTTATTAAAGGCTGGTGTACAGAAAATAGTGTTGAGATTACATCTCTAGGATTGCAGATCCATGGCGGTATGGGGTTTATTGAGGAAACTGGTGCAGCCCAGCATATGAGAGATGCTCGAATACTGCCTATTTATGAGGGCACTAATGGGATACAGGCGCTAGATCTTGTAGGTCGCAAGCTTTCCAGAGATAAGGGTAAGGCAGCAATAGAGCTTCTAGAGGATCTTTCCCTTATTATTCATGATTCCAGGACCGCTAAGTTTGATGCTATTGCAGACAGCCTAGAGACCTCACTAACGGCCTGCAAAGAGGCGGTAGCCATCTTGTTGACTGAGGGGCAGAAAGATTGGACGATTCCTTGTGCATCTGCTTTTAATATGATGATGCTAATGGGGGGAACGGTAGCAGGAGCAATGTTGGCAAAAAGCGCTGTTATAGCAAGCAAACTAAATGATGAAGGCTCGGGAAATGCTATTTTTAACAAAAATAAAATATTAACAGCTGTGTTTTATACAGAGCAAGTAATGCCGCGTAATGCTGCCTACTTAGAAATGATTAAGGCAGGCTCTAAGAGCATAATGGCATTGGATGTGAGGTATTTCTAGAAAGAGTTAGCATTTAAAAAATATTATAAAATTAAATAATAATTAGATGGCACGCGGATAATTAAGATGGCTGGAAAGACACTGTACGATAAATTATGGCAAGCTCATTTGGTTAGCCAGAGAGATGACGGCTCTGCGTTACTTTACATTGATAGGCATATTTTGCATGAAGTTACCTCGCCGCAAGCTTTTGAAGGGTTAAGGCTGGCAGGGCGAAAGCTATGGCGTCTCGATATGAATCTTGCCACTCCAGATCATAATATTTCTACAGATCCGGAGGAACGAGCGGCTGGGATTGATGCTATTCCAGATAAGACATCACGGATTCAGGTTAAAACTCTTGATGAAAACTGCGATTACTTTGGTATTCGTGAATTTAAAATGAATGAAATGGGACAAGGAATCGTACACGTAATGGGTCCAGAGTTGGGGGCCTCACTGCCTGGCATGACAGTAGTATGCGGGGATTCTCATACCGCTACACACGGAGCATTTGCCTGCTTGGCTCATGGAATAGGGACTTCAGAGGTGGAACACGTTCTGGCAACACAGTGCTTGGTAACAAAAAAAATGAAGAACATGCTTATTACCGTAGATGGTAGCTTGGGTCTAGGCGTTACACCAAAAGATGTTGTGCTAGCTATTATTGGGAAAATTGGCACTGCCGGTGGAACTGGTTATGCCCTTGAGTTTGCTGGCCAAGTTTTTTCAAATATGTCTATTGAGGGCCGCATGACAGTATGTAATATGGCCATAGAGGCTGGGGCTAGAGTAGGTATGGTTGCTGTGGATAGCAAAACTATCGAATATTTTAAAGGTCGTCAATTTGCTCCAACCGGAGATATTTGGACTAAAGCAGTTAGCTATTGGAATTCATTGCAAAGCGATAAAGACGCTGTATTTGATGCAGTTGTTAAGCTAGATGGTGCAGATATTGCGCCGCAAGTTACCTGGGGCACATCACCTGAAATGGTGCTTCCAGTTGATGGAGTTATCCCTGATCCAGATGACGAAAAAGATCCTCAGAAAAGACAGACAATAATACAAGCCTTGAGTTATATGGGTTTAAAGGGCGGCACCCCTATAACAGATATTCCTGTGGATGTTGTTTTTATTGGTTCCTGCACAAATTCACGTATAGAAGACATGCGCGCAGCAGCTTCTATCGTTAAAGGCAGAAAGATTGCCGGTACTATAAGATATGCTCTGGTGGTTCCGGGCTCTCAGATGGTTAAAGCGCAGGCAGAGGCAGAGGGTTTGGATAAGGTATTCATGGATGCCGGAATGGATTGGAGGGAGCCTGGCTGTTCCATGTGTTTGGCAATGAATGCTGATAAGTTAGGTTATGGTGAGCATTGCGCGTCAACATCTAACCGTAATTTCGAGGGAAGACAGGGTAGCGGAGGAAGAACGCATCTGCTTAGCCCAGCTATGGCTGCAGCTGCAGCCATAGCTGGCCACATCACAGATGTGCGCTTTTATGGTGAGGTGACTGAATGAAAGCTTTTTCGCTACATAGAGGGCTAGTGGTTGGGATAGATCGCTCTAATATTGATACCGATATGATTATCCCTAAGCAATTCTTGAAGTCCATAAAACGCAGCGGGTTTGGCCAGAATCTTTTTGATGAATTGCGTTATATGGACGAGGGTAAACCTGGAGAGGATTGCAAGCTTAGAATCCTAAGAGATGAGTTTCCTCTTAACTACCCACGCTACACTGGCGCTTCGATTCTTTTGGCTCAAGAAAATTTTGGTTGCGGCTCTAGCCGCGAGCATGCTCCCTGGGCTTTAGAGGACTACGGATTTAGAGTGATTATTGCACCAAGTTTTGCTGATATATTTTTTACAAATTGCCTTAAAAATGGGCTGTTACCTATTGTTTTAAATCAAAAAATAGTTAACTATATTTTTGATCAGCTAGAAATTATTGAGGGTTACCAATTATCTGTAGATCTACAAAAACAGGTTGTTACTACGCCTTCCTCCGATGAGTTTTTCTTTGAAATTGATGAATTTAGCAAGCGCGCCTTATTGGAGGGTTTGGATGAAATTGACTTAACACTCAAAGAAGTTGATCTAATTTATGCCTATGAAGCGGAACACATGAAGAACGCCCCATGGGTTTTTGGTGCAATTAAGTAGCTTTTTTCGTTAACACACAACTATTTTGATTAGAAAAAGGAAAAATTTTAAATGGACAGGAGGTTACTTATTCTTAAGGGGGATTGCATAGGTCCTGAAATCGTAAATGAGGCAATAAAGGTTCTTCATAAAATTTCTCAGCTATATTCTATAGATTTCGAGATGACCGAAGGCTTGCTTGGCGGAGCAGCATACGATGAGACAGGAGATCCTTGCCCAAAAGAGACCCTTGAAAAAGCACACCAATGTGATGCTATATTAATGGGGTCTGTAGGCGGGCCAACCTGGGACGGCCTGGATCGTCGTTTTAGGCCGGAAACAGGACTCTTGAAATTACGCTCAGATCTTGAGCTTTTTGGTAACTTGAGGCCGGCTATTTTGTATCCACAGCTTGCAGCAGCTTCATCGCTTAAACCCGAAATAGTTTCAGGTCTCAATATTCTGATTGTTAGGGAGCTCACTGGTGGCATCTACTTCGGAGAGCCACGAGGTATTCGTATACTAGAGAATGGAGAAAAAGAAGGCTTCAATACATATAAATATTGTGAGTCTGAAATTCGCCGTATCGGGAATTTAGCTTTTGATATTGCTATGCTTAGAGATAAGCGTGTTTGCTCGGTAGACAAAGCAAATGTTCTTGAGGCATCAATGCTCTGGCGAGAAATTATAGAAGAGGTTGCTAGCGACTATCCTGAGGTTGCTCTTTCTCATATGTACGTAGATAACGCAGCAATGCAGTTAGTGAAAGCACCCAAGCAATTTGATGTGATGGTTACAGGAAACATGTTTGGAGATATTCTGTCTGACGCTGCAGCAATGCTAACAGGGTCTATAGGAATGCTCCCTTCCGCATCACTTGATAAGAATGGCAAAGGGCTCTATGAGCCTTGTCACGGATCTGCTCCAGATATTGCCGGTCAAGGAATCGCCAATCCATTGGCAACTATCTTGTCTGTCGCCATGCTGTTGCGCTACTCTTTTGGTGAAAATGAAGCAGCAAACGCTATTGAGAATGCAGTAAGTGACGTCTTGGATGCTGGTCTGCGTACCCCGGATATTTACAGTAAGGGTAATATAAGGGTGGGTACTTCAGGTATGGGTGACGCGATAGTTGCTGCGCTGTAGGTAGTCTTTGATGCATAAAACATAATTGCTTAGGCAAAAGAATTCTTAACGGTTGAAATCAAATGAAAAAAGTAGGTTTTGTTGGTTGGCGTGGAATGGTTGGCTCGGTATTGATGGATAGAATGCTTCAAGAGGACGATTTTTCTCAAATTGAACCAATTTTTTTTACCACCTCTCAGTTTGGAGCTTTGGGTCCAATCATTGGAGGGGGATCTACGCTACAAGATGCAAATAACATTAAGTCTTTGTCCAAGTTAGACATTATTGTGACCTGCCAGGGCAGCGATTACACAAAATCCGTTCATGCTCTATTGCGGCAAGCTGGGTGGGATGGCTATTGGGTTGATGCAGCGTCTAATTTGCGCATGTCTGAAAGCGCAACAATTGCTTTGGATCCAGTAAACTTAAGCTTAATAAAAAATGCCATCACTCATGGAGTCAGAGACTTCGTGGGTGGCAATTGCACTGTTAGTTTAATGTTGATGTCACTTGGAGGTCTTTTTAAAGAGGGCTTGGTGGAGTGGGCTTCTTCTATGACTTATCAGGCAGCCTCAGGTGCCGGCGCAAAAAATATGAGAGAACTTATCGCCCAAATGGGGGGGATATATCAATCGGTACAGTCTGAACTTATGGACTCTTCATCAGAGATTTTAGAGATTGACCGTAAGGTGTCTGAAATTATGCTTAGTGAAAATTTTCCAATACATAACTTTGGTGCGCCGCTAGCAGGCAGCCTTCTTCCCTGGATTGATGCTCAGCTTGAAACCGGTCAAAGCAGAGAAGAATGGAAAGGGCAGGCAGAAACCAATAAAATTCTTGGGTATTCTTCTAATACTTTGATACCAATCGATGGTATCTGTGTTCGAATTGGTGCGATGAGAAGCCATAGTCAGGCACTCACAATTAAGCTTGCCAAAGATGCTCCAATTGATGAAATAGAGGATATTTTAAGTAGCGCAAATGACTGGGTTAAAGTCATTCCAAATAGTCGCGATTCGACGCTATCTGAGCTAACTCCTGCCGCTGTAAGTGGTAGCTTGCATATCCCCATTGGACGATTAAGAAAAATGAATATGGGAAATGATTATCTTTCAGCTTTTACTGTTGGAGACCAGCTTTTATGGGGAGCTGCAGAGCCTTTACGCAGAATATTAAAAATATTATTAGACACGCCTTAGATTCTAATTTTTTTAAAATATTCTCCTAAAACAGGATACAAATACATTAACTCTATTAAAGATAAAGCTTGGGTGTACACACCAAATTGCCAAGTGCCAAATGGAGAGAGCTTGCCAGACGGGGTAACACGAATAGCAGCTGCCATTGAGTATGATGGAAGTGATTACTGCGGCTGGCAAAGACAAAATCATAGTCCAAGCGTGCAAGCTGAAGCTGAAAAAGCATTTTCAGTTGTAGGAAATGAGGCTATTGTTGTAATTTGTGCTGGCCGAACAGACACTGGCGTACACGGAACCAATCAAATTGTACATTTTGATACCCGCGCAAAAAGATCTTCTCGACAATGGCTTCTTGGGGTAAATGCAAATTTACCTAGGGGTATTCGTATTCATTGGGCTGAAGAAATAGCTGCTCAATTCCATGCTCGCTTTAGCGCAACAGCAAGAACATATCGCTATGTTATCTCTAATCAGTTTTATCGCTCTGCCTTGTATCACCGTCTGATTACATGGGAAAGAGTTCATTTGAATGAAAGGTTGATGGAGGCTGCCGCCCAACAATTATTGGGCGAGCATAACTTCACTTCTTTTCGGGCTACTGGCTGTCAGTCGTTATCCCCCATTAGGAACGTTTATTCTGTTAAGGTTTGGAGAGAATCCCAGCTAGTAGTTTTTGAAATTATTGCCAATTCATTTCTTCATCATATGGTTAGAAACATAGTAGGCAGCTTGATTTCTATCGGAAAGAAGGAGCAGGAGGTTGAATGGATTGGGGAGTTGTTAGAAAATTGTGATCGATCCAAGGCTTCTGCTACCGCTCCTAGCAATGGATTGTACTTGTGCGGGGTGAGCTATCCCTCAAGATATAAGATTCCTAAATTTAACTTAGGCCCTCAAATTATTCTATCTCAAAATTAGACATAAAGCGGTATTTAGCATGCATAGGTTTTCTCTAAAATCATAGGTTTGGGGATATCTTTTTGCTACAATAAATCTTTGATATTTCATCAATCTTGTGAATTGAGTTTATTGTGAATAGAACTAGAGTGAAAGTCTGCGGAATAACTCGGCTGGAAGATGCCACTATGGCAGCTAATCTTGGTGTAGATGCTATAGGGCTTGTTTTTTATTCTGAAAGCCCAAGAGTTATAGAGATAGAGGCCGCAGCCGTAATAGCTACTGCTGTTGGCCCCTTTGTATCAGTTGTAGGGCTTTTTGTTAACGCCTCCGTGGAACAAGTCAAAGAAACAATTGGTTCGGTTGAATTGGATGTTTTGCAGTTTCATGGCGATGAAGATGAAGTATATTGCAATCAATTCTCTAAGCCTTATATTAAAGCGATACGAATGCATCATGACTTAAGTCCAAATAAATCAATTGCAGAATATCCTTCTGCTCGAGGATTTTTATTTGACTCGTGGTCTAAGGATAAATACGGTGGTACAGGGAAAATTTTCGATTGGAGTCGTCTCGCTTCTCTTCGAGGTCGCCCTATAATTCTTGCAGGCGGGTTAAATCCAGATAATATTGACAAGGCTATCTCGACACTAAAACCTTATGCGCTAGATGTAAGTGGCGGCGTGGAAGTGTCGCCTGGCATTAAGTCTCCTAAATTAGTTCAACTATTTGTTGATCGTTGCTCTAAAGTTTAAGTGTTTTATCCGCATAGATTATGTTTTTGGAGAAGTATGCAATGAGTATCAATTTTGATCGGGTCCCAGATGAGAGCGGCCATTTTGGACCTTACGGAGGCAGATTTGTTTCTGAAACACTAATCTACGCATTGGATCAGCTTACATCTTTGTATGAAAGACTAAAAGATGACCCTGAGTTTCAGGCGCAAATTGACTATGATCTAGCGCATTATGTTGGAAGGCCTTCCCCTCTTTATTTTGCAGAACGATGGACCAAAAAGACCGGAGGGGCTCAGCTTTTCTTAAAAAGAGAGGATCTCAATCATACTGGTGCGCATAAGATAAATAGTGCTATTGGTCAGGCTTTGTTAGCTAAACACACAGGGAAAAAACGAATAATTGCAGAGACCGGGGCAGGGCAGCATGGCGTTGCTACTGCGACTGTAGCGGCTAGACTGGGGTTGGAATGCCATATCTTTATGGGCGAGGAGGATATTCGCCGTCAATCACTTAATGTTTATCGCATGAAGCTACTTGGGGCCACAGTAGTTCCTGTTACTTCTGGATCAAAAACGTTGAAAGATGCGCTTAATGAAGCCTTAAGAGATTGGGTTAGTAATGTAGACGATACTTTTTACATCATAGGTACCTGCTGCGGGCCGCATCCATATCCAGAGATCGTTCGTAATTTTCAGTCTGTCATGGGGCGTGAAGCTCGTCAGCAATCATTGGTTCAAACGGGAAAGCTCCCAGATGCTCTGGTTGCCTGTGTTGGTGGTGGCTCAAATGCAATTGGCTTATTTCACCCTTTTCTTAAAGATGAGTCTGTTGCTATGTATGGCGTTGAGGCTGGAGGATTTGGGTTGGCCTCAGGAAAACATGCTGCACCATTAAATGATGGTATTCCTGGTGTTCTCCATGGAAATCGCACGTATCTCATGGAAGATGAAAATGGACAAATCATTGGAACTCACTCAATATCAGCTGGCTTGGATTACCCTGGTGTCGGCCCCGAACACTCTTGGTTAAAAGATCTTGGTCGAGTGAACTACGTTACTATTAACGATGATGAGGCTATGGCTGCTTTTCACACCCTAACTCAAATAGAAGGGATTATTCCTGCTCTTGAAACCAGCCATGCAATTGCATATGCAGAAAAGCTAGCAAAAACAATGGACTCAGATCAAACTATTATCATTAACCTTTCTGGTCGGGGTGACAAAGACATACTCACAGTTGCAGAGATTGATGGCATTTCATTGTAAACTTGTGTCTACTGCATTGGGCTAGTCTCACACTCAATAAAATCAATAGCTGAAATAGGAAACGCTGTTTGTGAACAGAATTAATAAATGTTTTGAGAATCTTCATCAAAAAAAGAAGAAGGCTCTTATTTCTTATGTTGTGTTAGGTGACCCTGCAAAAGATGTGACGCTTCCCGTCATGCATGCTTTGGTTGACAGCGGAAGTGATATCATCGAGATTGGGGTTCCTTTTTCAGATCCAACAGCGGAGGGTCCAGTAATTCAACGTGCCCATGAGCGGGCGCTAGAAAATGGCAGCAGTCTTGATGAGGCCTTAATTTTGGTAAAAAAGTTTCGAGAAACTAACGCCAACACTCCGGTGATATTGATGGGTTACACGAACCCGATTGAAAGAATGGGATATGAAAAATTCATAGAACGTATGGTTGTTTCTGGGGTAGATGGAGTCCTTACAGTCGATCTTCCACCAGAAGAGGCGAAAGTATTCAATGAGCAGCTAAAGGCGTCGAATATAGAGAATATATTTCTTTTGGCACCCACAAGCAGCCAGATAAGACAAAAGAAAGTAGCCGCTATGGCCGGGGGTTTTATTTACTATGTTTCATTAAATGGTGTTACTGGAGCTGCCAACTTAGATCTTGATTCTGTAAAAGAGCATGTCAGCAGCATCAGAGCACTAACCAGTCTCCCAATTTGTGTAGGATTTGGCATCAAAGATGGGCCAACTGCAAGGGCAGTGGCAAACGTGTCTGATGGTGTGGTGGTAGGCAGCGCTATAGTGAACAAAATTGCTGATCTTGCAAAACTGGGGGAAGCTAACCCCTTGGCGTATGCTGAAACAGTTTCAGTTGTTATTAAAGATATACGAGGCGCTCTTGATAAGTAGCAATTAGGCTTGCGCGCCAATGATTAAACGAGAAATATTATGAGCTGGTTGGAAAAAATTCGCCCGAAAGGTCCTGATACCCAAGCAAAGGATCGAACCCAAAACGTCCCTGAGGGAATATGGACAAAATGCCCAAAATGTAGCGCCCCTTTGTATCGTCCAGAGCTTGAAAAAAATCTAGAAGTTTGCCCTAAGTGTGAGCATCATCTTAGGATAAGCGCAAGGCGCAGACTAGACATATTTTTAGACAAAGAAGGTCGACAGGAGCTAGCAACCGAGGTCCAGCCTATCGATAGGCTTAAATTTAAAGATACCAAAAAGTATAAAGACAGAATCGCTGAATCGCAGAGATCCACAGGCGAGGACGACGCTTTGATTGCAATGAAGGGGACATTAAAAGGTATGCCTATTGTGGCTATGGCTTTTGAGTTTTCATTTCATGGTGGATCTATGGGTTATGTGGTTGGAGAACGATTTACTCGTGCTGCTCATCTAGCTCTTGAAAATAAAATTCCAGTGGTTTGTTTTTCTGCAACTGGTGGCGCGCGGATGCAGGAAGCCTTAATTTCTCTTATGCAAATGGCAAAAACTAGTGCTGTAATAGAGAAGCTCAAAAGTAATGGAGTTCCATATATCTCTGTTATGACAGATCCAGTTTATGGTGGTGTTTCGGCAAGTCTTGCGCTACTTGGCGATATTAATGTGGCGGAGCCAAATGCTAGAGCTGGTTTTGCTGGGCCAAATATCATTGAACAAACTATTCGCCAGAAGCTACCGAAAGGATTTCAGCGCGCAGAATTTTTACTCGAACACGGTGCAATTGATCTGATAATATCCAGACATAGTATGCGAGATGTACTTGCTTCTTTGCTTGCTAAGCTTGCATACGCAATTACAAGTGATAGTGCAAATGCCGCAAAAAACTCTATCTGAGTGGTTAAGTTTTCTAGAGGTAAGTCATCCAACAGAAATTGAGTTTGGATTAGATCGTATAGGTCGAGTTGCACTAAAACTTGGCTTTTCATCTTCCAAAATAGATGAATTAGCTAATCTAAATATCAAAAAAGAAGGTTATCCGCGTTGCGGAAACAGCCCCAAGGTTACCCCTAAATATCTCAGCATCGCTAAAAAAATTATTATGGTTGGCGGCACCAATGGTAAAGGCTCTTGCGTTGCTATCCTTGATAGTATTTTTAGAACTGCCGGCTATACGGTCGGTACATATACTTCACCGCACCTAATCAGTTATAACGAACGAATAACTATTAACGGCCGCCATGCAACTGATGCAGAAATTTGCTTCGCATTTGAAGCAATAGAGCTCGCAAGAGGCTCCATTAGTTTAAGTTATTTCGAATTCTCCACTTTAGCAGCATTGCTGATTATGGCTTCTGAAGAGTTAGATTTTGCAATACTTGAGGTTGGGCTTGGGGGGAGGTTGGATGCAGTCAATCTCATGGATCCTTGCATGTCAATCATCACTAGTATTGCACTGGATCATCAAGACTGGCTTGGCCATGACCTTAACGGCATAGGGGCTGAAAAAGCCGGAATAGGAAGGAAAGGAGTCCCTCTGATTTATGGTGATATTCAGCCTGTTCAAGGAGTTCTGGATGTTGCTAGCAGCTTGGGGGCGGAACTTTTAATAAACGGGCAAGATTTCTCTTTTGAGAAATTTGGTGTACTGACACCTAAATTTCTTCCAGCTGCCAGCGTGGCATGCGGCCTGCAAGCCGCAGTACTTTTAGATCCAGATTTAAGTTCAATCCTTCTCGAAGAGGCTCTGAATCTTGTGCGGCTAGATGGACGCTACCAGAGGTTATGTGTAGATGGCGTAAGCGTTATTTTAGACGTATCACATAACCCACAAGCATCAGAGTTGCTGGCTAAACGATTAATACATTCAGAAAAAGGCCAGATTATAGCGATAGCAGGAATGATGTCAGACAAAGACATCTTAGGTATCTTAAAGCCAATGATGCCGATAGTTGGTACTTGGTACTTTTGCGATATACCTGGGAACTCTAGAGCTTCGACGGCTTCTGACATTGCTTCTATATATGAGGGTAACTTGCAAGCGGTGATTTGCGAACAAATACATAGCAATTATCCTAAATTGGCAGATAGTTTTGCTATTTTTTCAGAAAAAATTGAAGTTTTTGAGCGTCACTCTTCAGAAAAAACTATTGCTGAGGCTCTAGGTAATGCAAAGCCTGGAGACACAGTAGTTGTTTTCGGTTCTTTTTTTGTTGTCGGCCCTGTTCTTAATTGGTTAAGGAATATGAATTAGTTTGGGTTTTTTAAGTTACTATGCACTTGGGGTATTATTTATGAGAGTCGCCGTAAAATTAACAATAATGTATGCCGTTGCATTGACTGCTTTAGCAGTTATTTTTGTACCATTGTTTATTGAAGGCTTTATGTCTAAAAAAGTAGATGAAGCCTCTGCGATCCCTCCAGCCCCTAGTATTAGAGCTCTTGTTTCAATGCCCGTTAGGCCCAAGAATATCATTTCGGCGAAATCCGATGAAAAAATATTCCAGCCACGAGGTGAGCCAAATCAACCAGGAAACTCTCTTGACGACAAGACCCCATCACTGTCACCTGAAGGAATTCCTGCGGCTTGGGTATTACAAGTCGGTAGCTTCCCGGAAAAAAAATCGGCGATAGCCCTCTCTGAAAAACTTCTAGCTGATGGGTACCAATCTTTTATTAGAGACTTGAAAGATAGTAAGACCGTTGTCACCCGTGTTTTTGTAGGACCAAAAATTATAAAGCAAACGCTGATTAACGATAAAACTGCCTTAGATGAAAAATATGGTTTTAATTCCCGTTTAATGCATTTTGAGCCCTGAACTTCTGCGAGAGCTCTGCTACAATTCTTTTTTGTTGAAAATATTACCCTTATTTATGTATTACAATATGGCGCCTAAATCATGAATTCAGCTGACTGGATAATTTTGGGATTAACAAGTATTTCTGCAATCATCAGTGCAATCAGGGGCGCTGTAAAAGAGGTTGTATCTCTTGTTGTATGGGTGTTAGCTGCAATTATTGCATCTATATTTCATGATGATCTTGCCGTGTTGATGGTAAGCTTGATCGATACTCCGTTTCTAAGAACTTTAGTTGCTTGGGTTATCTTGTTTCTTGTCTGCCTGCTAACGGGAAGCCTTGTAAACTACTTGCTGGGAAAATTAGTTCAGGTTTCAGGTTTATCTGGTACTGATAGATTGCTAGGTATAATCTTTGGGGTTGCACGTGCTCTGATTATTATCATGGTATTTTTAACCTTAACCCCAAAAATTTTTCCTGCAACGCATGCGCAGTGGTGGATTGAATCAACTTTTATTCCGTACCTGGTCCCCCATCAAGACTGGGCCCAAGAAACAGGATCGTTCGCTTTAAATTTTCTAAAAAATCTGTTTTAAGTAAACTAAAGTAGACTGACTAACATCTGCAGAAAGAGGTCAAAAAATTCATGTGTGGAATTGTCGGAATTTATGGAAAAACAGACGTAAAGCTGAAGCTCTACGATGCTTTAACCATGTTGCAGCATCGCGGCCAAGATGCTGCAGGGATAATGACTTGCCATAATGGTCGATTCAATCAAAGAAAAGGTGTCGGGCTAGTGAAAGATGTCTTTCACTCCCGTCATATGAATGAACTGCAAGGCAACATCGGTATTGGCCATGTCCGCTATCCAACAGCTGGCAGCTCCAGCGCAGCACTTGCGCAACCCTTCTATGTAAATTCTCCGTATGGAATTTGTATGGCCCATAATGGCAATTTGACCAATACAGATGAATTAATGGCATTACTCTTCAGTACTGATCTGCGCCACATTAACACTGACTCTGACTCTGAGGCCTTGCTTAATGTGTTTGCCCATGAACTGCGTGCACAGGAAATGACCAAACCCTCGACGGAGGATATTTTTGATGCTGTTGGGCGCGTTCATAGGCGATGTAAGGGTGCCTATGCAGTGGTAGGAATGATAGCCAATTACGGCATGGTGGCTTTTAGGGATCCTCATGGCATACGCCCTCTTATTTACGGCCAGCGCGAAACAAACACAGGAATAGAATATATGGTCGCATCCGAAAGTGTGGCCATGGATGTTCTGGGTTATACCGTTGTTCGAGATCTGGATCCCGGGGAAGCTTTATATATTGACCAGGAAGGGGGGTTGCATTTAAAGCAATGTGTTAAAAATCCTCAACTTAACCCATGTATTTTTGAGCATGTTTACTTCGCTCGACCTGATTCGGTTATTGATAAAATATCTGTCTATCAGGCTCGGTTGAGGATGGGCAAGAAGCTTGCGCAGAAGATAAAAAAATTATCTATATATAAAGATATTGATGTAATTATTCCAATCCCAGATACAAGTCGTGTTTCTGCTCAAGCAATTGCTGAAGAGCTAGGGATAAAGTTTCGTGAAGGCTTTATGAAAAACCGTTATATTGGCCGAACCTTTATTATGCCGGGACAAAAAGAGAGAAAGAGGTCTGTTCGCCAGAAGCTAAATCCTGTGAAGGTTGAGTTTGAGGGTAAAAATGTATTACTGGTTGATGACTCTATTGTTCGCGGAACAACATCAAGAGAAATTATACAAATGGCAAGGGATGCTGGCGCCAGTAAGGTTTATATGGCATCGTCAGCCCCCCCCGTCCGCTATCCAAATGTCTACGGTATTGATATGCCGTCCGCACAAGAATTAATAGCTCATAATCGAAATGCAGAAGAAGTTGCCTTTCTTATCGGAGCTGATTTTTTGGTATATCAAGATCTAAATGATCTGGTGGATAGCGTCAAAGAGGGTAACCCAGGCATCAAAAAATTTGATTGCGCGGTATTTGATGGGCATTATGTTACTGGAGATATCAGTGATATTTATCTTCAAAAATTAGATCTCGAAAGAAATGATTCAGCAAAAAATGGCTCAAATGAAAACGAAACAGGGCTTAATCAGTCTATTGGTTTGCATAATGCAGGCATAGATGCATAGTAGAATTTTAATTACATTGGTCTTGCATAAAATGGCAGGTTGACTAATTTTGGAAGAAAAATAGATGAATATAGATGATGTTAATGATCCTCTTTCCGATTTTAAGTTTAACACACTAGCTATCAGGGCTGGTCATACGAGGACGCATGAAGGCGAGCACGGAGAACCCCTGTTCCTAACTTCTAGTTACGTCTTTGGGGATTCAGCTGAAGCGGCTGCTAGATTTTCTGGTGAACAACCAGGAAATGTTTATTCGCGGTATACAAATCCAACAGTGGGCATTCTTGAAAAAAGAATTGCTGCACTAGAGTGCGCTGAGAGAGCAGTCGCTACTTCTTCTGGTATGGCGGCTATTTTGAGCACATGCATGACCTTTCTTAAAGCAGGTGACCATATCGTGTGTTCTCGCAGTGTTTTTGGGGCAACCACTGTTTTGCTGGACAAATACTTATCCCGCTTCGGGATAGAAACAACTTTTGTTTCGCTTACCGATCCTGGTCAGTGGCAGCAAGCCATGCGACCACAAACTAGGATGCTCTATCTAGAAACACCCTCAAATCCATTGTGCGATGTGGCTGATATAGAATCAGTTGCCACTATTGCCCGAAAAAATCATGCATTATTAGTGGTAGATAACTGTTTTTGTACTCCTGCATTACAGCAGCCGCTAAAGCTTGGTGCTGATTTAGTTATCCACTCAGCTACAAAATATTTAGATGGCCAAGGCCGCTGTCTCGGCGGTATAGTTGCCGGCAATAAAGAACTTATAGATCAGGTTTTAACTTTTATCCGAACAGCAGGCCCTACCATGAGCCCATTTAATGCATGGGTATTTCTTAAAGGGCTGGAAACTCTGAAGCTACGAATGCATGCTCACTCAAGTAGCGCTATGGAATTAGCGCTTTGGCTTCAAGGTCAACCAAAAGTAGAAGAGGTTTTTTATACAGGCCTTGAAAGCCACCCAGGTCATAAATTGGCTTGTAAGCAACAGACCGCTTTTGGTGGCGTCTTATCATTTAAGATTAAAGGGGGCAGAAAGGAGGCATGGAGGGCCATCGATAGTGTAAAATTAATGTCGTTGACTGCTAATCTTGGAGATACAAAAACAACGATAGTTCATCCAGCTACAACGACCCATGGACGCTTGAGCCTAGAACAAAAAGAAGAGGCAGGAATCACAGATAATCTTATTCGTGTAGCTGTTGGGTTAGAAGATATTGAGGACCTTAAAGAAGATCTCTTGCAGGGATTGAATGCGCTGTAGGTTTGGTTCACAAAATATGCTAATCATTTTATGAGCATATTTTGTGCACCTTTGACAAAATCATCTTTTTTAGCATCTTCTTCGTACTCAGCAGGCGGGCTATTAATTCCTTTCATGAAAGCAGGCCGTTCGCCAAGCCGGCTAACCCAAGAAGATAGATTAGGGAAGTCTTCTATTTCAACTCCAGACCACTCATGAATTCTGACCCATGGCCAGCTTGAAATATCAGCTATGCTTAACTCTGCTGAAAGATATTCTCGTCCCTTTAGGTGGGTATCCAATACTCCAAATAAACGCTTCACTTCATTTTGATAGCGATCAATAGCAGGCTGGTAGATTTCGTGCCAATATCGAAAAAATACATTTGCCTGCCCCATCATTGGCCCTATGCCGCCCATTTGAAACATCAGCCATTGCAAAACACGCGATCTTTCATCAGGATCTTTAGGTAGCAGCCGACCTGTTTTTTCAGCCAAATAAATTAGAATAGCTCCGGATTCAAAGACTGTGAAGTTATTATTATCATGGTCAACAATAGTCGGAATTCTACCATTTGGATTAAGCTTCAGATATTTAGGTTCTTTTTGTTGATTCTTACTCAAGTTCAATTCGTTAAGGTTATAGGTGAGCCCAAGTTCTTCTAGCGCAATGCTGATTTTGTGCCCATTGGGGGTCGCGGCAGTATATAATTCAATCATCAAAACCTTCTCTGTGTGATTACATCAAGCTGTGGTTATTTGTTAATGTAGGGTAAATTAGCACAGAAGAGTGAGCAAGAAACTAATTTTTTTCTTACAGGTGTTGGATGGGGTGAGGTTGAGTATGTCTGGTGATTCAGTTAAAAGCGCAATGATTGATGCAGAAAATGCACTTCTGGGGCGAAGTCAGAAGGAAATCATTGATTATACTCATTGTGTTCATGGGCGTACCTTGACTCCACCTTTCCCATGTGACTTACACGAGATTATCTTAGGCTTAGGTTGCTTTTGGGGAGCCGAAAGAAGGTTCTGGGTTCAGCCGGGAGTATATACTACAGCCGTAGGGTATGCCGGCGGTTATACTGAAAATCCAACCTATGAAGAGGTTTGCTCTGGTTTAACTGGACATACAGAAGTAGTAAAAGTTGTATTTGATCTCGCGCAGATAACATTGCAAGAGGTGTTAAGTATTTTTTGGGAATCGCATAATCCTACCGAAGGTATGCGACAAGGAAATGACCAAGGAACACAGTACCGTTCTGTGATTTATTGTTACACAAACGAGCAGCTGGATTTAGCATTAAGCAGTAAAGATACTTATCAGAAAAACTTAGAGCAGTCAGGGTATCCGGTTATAACGACAGAGATATTATCAGGCAAGATTTTTTATTATGCAGAAAAGTATCATCAACAATATCTAGCGAAAAATCCTAACGGATACTGCGGACTAAAGGGCACAGGAGTTAAGAGCGCTTAAGACTTTAAGGCTCATAAAAAATTCAAACGACAATTTTATAAAATATTGATATATAGTAGTTTTTTAAAATTTTTAGCAATATTAGTTAAAATTTTGATATTAAGTGTCTTCTGCCTATAGATTTATTGGATAAAGGTCATTAAAATCGGCATCCGACTGCTATAAACAGTGATTTAAAATTACTAAGACTGTGTAAAGTCATTGTGGGTTTTTGAGTTAACAAAGTTAAAATTTTCACTTTATGATTATTTTGGTTTATTTTTGAACTGGATTTTTTGAGAGGAATACGAGTATGAATTTTATTAAGTTACTTGGCGTGTCTGCGCTAGTTTTAGGTCTAGCCGCATGTGCTGAGAAGTCAACAGACATAGCTGCACTAGAAGTAGATGCACCAGAAGAAATGAATGATAATATCAGCAAGTTTAACACCGAAAAATTCGGTAGCTCATCTGATCCTTCAACTGCACCAGCTCCAGCATTCGCTATTTCAAAAAACTTGCAGCCTGGCGAGTACGTTAACGAAAAAGGTGAAGTGATGAAAAATAGAGAGCTCGAAGGCGTTGTAGAAAATCCTTTGTTGCGTGCAATACCAGAAGGCATCGAAGAAGGCAGTGTAGAGCACACTATGTGGCTTCTTTCACAGGAAGAGTAATTCTTTTAGCATAGAAAATATTGAATCCCAGCGAGTTTTTAATCGCTGGGATTTTTTTTTACTAGCAGTATCCTGGCTGTTTTTATAATAGTTTTAACCTTCATGGGTTCATCAGTTGATCGAGTGTTGGATGCCAATTACAATTAATGGAACAATACCTTGAGTGATACAAGCTTCCTCTCTCTTGGCTTAAATGAAGATTTAATTAAAAATATCTCTTCTTTGGGTTATGTTAAAATGACGCCTATACAAGCTAAAAGCTTGCCTGATATCTTAAAAGGCTTGGATCTTATTGGACAGGGGATTACTGGTTCAGGAAAAACAGCTGCATTTTCATTAGGTCTTTTAAGTAGGCTTGATGTAAAAAATTTTCGTATACAATCAATAGTCCTTTGTCCGACTCGTGAACTGGCAGATCAGGTTGCCAATGAAATACGGAAACTTGCGCGCACGATTCATAATATTAAAGTTTTAACCCTCTGTGGCGGGACACCATTTGGCCCTCAGGTTGGCTCCCTGGAGCATGGGGCTCACATTATTGTTGGCACGCCAGGACGAATACTTGAGCATTTAAATAAGACCACTCTAAGTCTGAATAGCGTAACCATGCTGGTGCTTGATGAAGCTGACCGTATGCTGGATATGGGTTTCCAGCCCTCACTTGATGCTATAATCGATCAAATCCCAAAAAAACGTCAAACCTTGCTTTTTAGTGCTACATATCCAGATGAAATTCAATCTATTTCCTCGCGCATCATGACCAACCCAGTTGTCGTGCGAATCGCAACTTCCGAAGAAAAAAGTACCATCAAGCAGCATTTCTATAAAATAAATGATGAAGTGCATCGGTTGACGGCATTGCGACTGTTGCTTCTTGAAAATCGCCCAGAATCAGCTATCGTCTTTTGTGAGACTAAAAAAGAAACCCAAGAGATTGCTGATCAGCTTGCATGCTTTGGATTTAGTTCGGTGGCTTTACATGGAGACATGGAGCAAAAAGATAGGGACCAAACTCTGATTCGTTTTGCCAATAAAAGCGCTTCTATCCTTGTTGCTACAGATGTAGCTGCCAGGGGTCTAGATATTGAAGCTCTTACTGCAGTCATAAACTACAGGCTTGCACGAGATGTGGAAGTGCATATTCATCGTGTTGGTCGAACGGGTCGTGCAGGCAATACTGGCACTGCATACAGTTTCTTTAACGAAAAAGAGCACCACAGGGTTAATCTTTTGGAGGCATATTTAAATCTAATTATTTTCCCTGAAAAATTACCGGAAACTAAGACTCTAGAAAAGAATCCACCTAGGGCGCCAATGGAAACTCTACAGATTGATGGCGGGAAAAAACAAAAAATACGTGCTGGCGATATTCTTGGAGCGTTAACAGGAGGGAATGGAATTGATGGTTCTCAGGTCGGGAAGATTAATATTGCAGACAACTGGTCTTTTGTTGCAGTTAGTTCTGACATATATAAGGTTGCTTTGAGTAAGCTGGGTACCGGGAAGCTAAAAGGGAGATCTTTTCGGGTCAGATTGATTCGCGGGTCATAAGCTTCAGCCTGTCTGCTGCAATACGCTGCCTTTCTTTTTCTTTTGTAGGATCTGCAAGCGGGATTGCTGTAATTAACTGCTTGGTGTACTCCTGAGATGGGGTTTTGAAAATATCAG
>TARA_B110000503_G_scaffold24985_1_pt1 | contig 20317 bp, 20 predicted proteins | sample TARA_B110000503 | Tara Oceans TARA_B110000503 (sample SAMEA4397472) | marine metagenome | biome: Polar Biome; feature: [SRF] surface water layer (ENVO:00010504); material: water (ENVO:00002006), including particulate matter (ENVO:01000060) such as... | depth 5 m | reverse complement strand
GCCGCCACTGACGATATTTCCGAGGACGCAAACCGCCCCTTCAAATCCCCAAGTTTAAGAAATATAAACGGGGTGTGTCGACTAGATTGTCTGTTATGTCTTGGTCGGTGACGCTCACACAACGCGAAAAGCTTACCCATTGTCTCGGAATTCCACTCCCATTAGCGAGGAGGTAATTCATATTCGATCATTATTGAACTGTTGCGTACATCGTGAAAACTACTGTCGTTCGTACTCTGTTCAGTCCCGCTGGATTTTAACTGCACAATTTGCAAACCAGTTGCGACTTTCAAACGTAATACTCACCGAAGTAGCTATTACAAGACACACCCCTATTGCGGCCAAAACAGGAGCGTCTCCATGTCCAAAGTGAATATTAGTCTTGTGCTATTTGCGTGTTTCGCATTCGGATTTCCTATATGGGCCATGCAGAATAACGGCACAAGTGGGGTCAGTGTCCATGGCTGCTCGGGTGAATGCTACCAGCAGTGGGAGCAAGAGACAGGTGGTCTGATTGCGGTCACTGCTGCCAAGGCTGCCGCCGACGCAGCCGCATCTCCAGCAGAACTGGGACAGCAGGCGTACTTGGGCTGCATTGCCTGCCATGGCTCCAAAGGTGAGGGGGGTATTGGCCCTGCGCTCGCTGGCCAGCCAGCCAGCGATATCGCTGCCAAGCTCATTCAATATCGCAATGGTGAAACTCGCGGTAGCCAGAGCGCACTTATGTGGGGGCAGGCAGCTTCGCTCGATGACGCTGCTATCGATAACCTCGCTGCATATATCCAGACGCTGTGAGTGCAGGCGCGACAGCACACCCCTGGCTAAACGGAGTTTTGTTTTGACCGATCACTTCCAGACGCTTGAAGCATTTAACGTCATTATTGTTGGCAATGGTGCTATCGCATCGGCATTACTGGACAATCTGCTGCGACGACCGGCTTTGGCACATGCAGTAGTGCTGGGGCGCAGTGATAAAGACGGCAGGCAGGATGCGCGTATCACCCGCTTGCTCTTCGATGCTGTCGATCCTGATTCCATTACCCGCGCCGCTTCCCGCACAGGCGAGTTGATCGGGCGAGCACATCTACTCATCAACACAGTGGGCATGCTGCACAGCGGCAGTCAGCAACCAGAGAAACAATTGCGCAGACTGGATCCGCAGCATCTGCAGCAGTCTTTTTTGGTGAACGCTACACTTTTGCCATTGCTGGCACAGGCATTCGGCAAGCTGTTGCGCCACGATGAACCTGCGATGCTGGTGTCGCTGTCTGCTCGCGTCGGGAGCATCGAGGATAATAAGGCGGGCGGCTGGTATAGCTATCGTGCTTCCAAGGCTGCGCATAACATGCTGCTGAAAACACTGGCTTTGGAATGGAAGCTCAGTCATCGCAAGGCGACAGTAGTTGCGCTGCATCCGGGCACTGTGATTTCAAGGCTTTCCGGACCTTTCATACCCCCGAGTTACGCAAAGCCGTTGCTATCGCCCGCAGAGTCCGCCGAGGCGTTGCTGCAGGTCATGACTCAGCTGCGGCCGGAACACTCAGGTAACTTTTATGATTGGCAGGGCGAACGTATTCCGTGGTAACACTGGGGAGCAGAAACAGTTACCCGCCGGGGTTAAAGTCGCAGCCAGGTGCGGATCGAGCAGCGAGGTGAGGAGCCGCTGCAGTAGGAAGGAAGCGTGGGGTATCTGTATCAGGAAACGTATTTATATGAACCATTTCTTCAACTACCGCGTAAACATATCACTACCGATCGGAGAGCCACCGTCGTGCAACACTTTATCGCCAATTGCTGGGATGCAGCAGTGAATAGTCGACACAATCCACTGAGGTACCCAAGTCTTTCATCGCAACACTATTTTATGCAGGTGTTAGGCGGTATATGGAGCTTGGTATTCAGCCTCACATTTTTCTGTATTCTTTATTTTGGCCTGACATGGATGGTACACGTTCTGCTGTTCGGAGGCGTTGCGATGACAGTGGCCGTGTTCCGGGAAAGTGAACGTCAGGCAGCGATGAAAGCTGCTGTCACTATCGAATTGAGTACAGCATCGCGTTGCGTATGGAAGTTGGACAGCGAGGCCTGAGGTTGTGCCAAACTAGCTGACAATAACTACTTGATTCGGCCCATAAACACCTGCGAGTGCCGCCTATTTTGGCTAGGTACCCGCCTCCAGATAGCATTTCTTACGCCGTCTAGCTTTGCTATCGATTCAGTCTCAGTTATCGGGATATCGAAGATCTCTTGGCTAAACCAGCCACCACTGCGAGCCGCGATGCCATGTACCTCTGGTACCCAAAGTAGTCGCAGCACTCGCGGGGTAGGTTCTGCAACAAAGCGGGGGCCATTTATACCCGATGGCGGATTCGGCGACACTTTCTGCATGGATGAAGTGTTCGCCGGTGTGCCGGACCACTCAGGAACATCGTGACAGACAAGCTGCAAAAGTATGGCGTTGCGCATCGGAAGCGGGTTCCTGAAACCCTGCATAGTACAGAGCAGTATGAGAATAACAGACCGGAACAATTCATGAGACGACCAGAGTCCCGGATAGGGGGCGTGGACGTTTAAATCAGTCAGGTAGGCGCGGTAACTTTTGGCCACTCATGCCGCGGTCAGCAATTTATTCGCAAGTCACTTGGTCAGCGCTCTACTTCATTGTGACTTGATGGGGAATGCGCTCGGAAAAAGTAGCAAGGCGGTAGCTGGAGAGCAAGAAATAGATTTCTATGCTCAATACTCGTTAATTTGGCAAAACTAAAGCAGGTAATGATCGAAACATAGAACGGCCTCGTGAATACCTATCTGGGATGTAACACGGTAGAGTGTTGCAGCGGGTGTGTTTTTTGATTTCCAGTGTAGCGCCCATTCAGACGATTGTTACCTCTAACCGTGAACAAATGATGCCATGACAAACTATCGCTTTGCTTTTTTCCTGATTGTCATCTGCTTGGGGGGCTGCACCAGTGCGCCGAGTAAACCAGCCAGCGGCGCTGGTTTGCCAGCGTGTGGCATGCTTCCCAATTGCGTTAACAGCGAAAGTGCCGGCGGCCCAGAAGCCCTGGCACCGCTTCCTGCAACGGTTGAGCAGTGGCACCAGCTCAAACGGTGGATCGCCTCCCAGCAGGACTGGATTATCACCACAGACACCGGCGACTTCCTGCAAGCGGTGGTGAAAACACCATTGATGCGTTTTCGTGATGACGTGCAGCTGCGCTTCGTAGAGGACACCGGCGTCATTCAGGTTCGCTCCTCCTCCAGGCTGGGCATCAGTGACATGGGGACTAATCGCAAGCGGGTAGAGATGCTGCGCAGCCAGCTTGAAGATGCAGAGACAGGCCAATGACGGCGTGGGTAAGTAGTGTTTGCTAAGGACGGGATCAGCCGACGACCGGCCCAATAGTATTGATCATCTCCAGCACGGTATCCATGCGCTGCTGCGCGTCGGTCATCTCCAGCAGCCCCTGTGCGGTATCCGGTGCCATTGCCAGTAAACCCGCCACCGCGAAACTGAATTTTCGTGCTGGCATCAAGCGCCAGTGATCACTCTTGAGCACCTCCTGCACCTCCCCATTGGTATGGGTAATGGCGAGTAGCCGATTCAGAATCTTCGCTTGGCTTTGCTCAAGCGCAGTTTGTGCCTCTCGGGCGCAGGGCTGGTCCAGCAACTCCTCACAGGACCAGATACTGAACGGCAGGGTCTGTTTCTCTTCACACAATTGTAAACGCATCTGGTTATCCACCTCGATCAGCATGCGGCCGTCGGCGAGTTCCTGCCGCAGTTGCACTGGCCCGGCAGAAAAAATCCTGCGTGGCTTGTAGGTGGCCTGGTTGCTGTTCAGTGCTTGCTCGATGGTCTGTTCCCGAGCGTTCCTGTGCACCAGCTTCTCGGTGTGGCAGACACCGATCATCAGACTATTATCGATGCAATGCCTGACCATCTGTCGATAGCGCGGTTCAAAGACATGCAGCGGGCAGGGGACCCAGGGGAAGCTGACCGAGTTTGGAATGGGAAACAGAGCGACCTGGTACATGGCTGCGACAACACGTTTAAGTTTGGAATACAATACAGTTTACGTTGCTGGCCAGCAAATAGATTAGTGACCTGTGTTCTGCCGTGTACGATTCTTGGCGGCTCGTATCCCTGCTAGACCCTGTCTCTGGTGAATTCCAGGTACAAGCTGCCAGTGGTAGCTGGAATAATCATCGATACTGCTTTTTCCACTGGCAGTTATCGATATTGTTGATGAATTAGTAATTCGCCACACACAGGGGGCAGTGCACAGCATTAAGCATGCCAACCACCATACCAGAGGTATGTAAGCAAGCGCCATGGCTGATAAGCACATTAGATCTTCCCTACACTGCGTCTGCTAATTTTGTTAGTGCGAAACACGCCGATGGCCAGGTTCTCTAACCGAATCGAAGCGCTAACTAATCTCTTGTCACAAAAAAGACATTGTATCCAAATGATCTTTCAAAACTATTACGCTGCGACCTTCACAGCCCTGTTGTTGTCACGATTCTTATCGGTTGGATGCAGTGATGGTAATGATACTGGCAATAACACGGGCAGAAACGCACCAATACCTGACTTTGCTGAGCCGTGATCAGTTCGGAAACGCTCTTGGTGGTATCTGGACACCCCTTTGTTGACGCGCCTCTGGCAATGTTATCTGGTGAGGGTAATTCCTCTGACAGCTTTGGTTTTTGCAACCGGCTTTTTGGTACCACAAAGCGCCTTGATGCCAGCACCGTCGGGCCCCGGTATGTGGACAATAAACGTTACCTTGACGAGGTCATTCAGTCAGTGGATAGAGCGCAGTTGCCCAAGGATTGCTAGTATCTGAGGATGCAGCACTGATAAAAGACTACGCTTCGAAAGTGGATATTTTCGACGCGCAAACTTACTAGCACCACAGGAAAAATGGTGGGCCCAGAAGGACGTGAACGGTAGCGGCCGACCGTCTTCGACCTGCCGATTATGAGTCGGCTGATTCCAAGACGAGCTTCTGCAAATTCGCTATGGCCGCTATCGTTGCGTCCCGGATCTGGCCGGCTTGCTCACGGATGGTATCGTCTACCTCTCCCATGGCCGCCATCATACGCTGTGCGGGATCGAGCCTGGCAGTCTTGAGGAATTCCATGATCGGTGGGCTTTGAGACCACAGCATGCGGTTGATGGCGTTTGTGAGCAGGGCTTGTGGATAATGCGCAGGCGTATCGGTCATAGGTCCTGGCACAGCCAGAGCGTTCTTTTCCTCATCAGTTTCGAATGTGGCTTCGATGAATCCTGCAACCGAAGCACTAAGCGAGACCAGCGGAACCTGCAGCAGTCGTGGCGTGATGGTGCCCCCATCCCAGATGGGCGACACCGGTTTTCGTGTGGCAGCGGTGGCGGTGCAATCAATAAACAATGCATGCTCGGGCACTTTGGCATCGCCGGCCACACCGTGCAGAGTTCCCGGTTTGATATGGCTTATCCGTCCGATTTTAAGCACCTTTTCGATGTTGCGTAGCAAGTTCACCTCGGCTTGCGAGATCGTGGGGAAGTGAAATTTCGTTGGCAGAATGTCGCGGTCGATGCGCAGCGTATGGCCACGTTTTTCCAAGTGCAGAAAGATATCGTCCCCGCTGGTTGCTGTGGCGGCGAAACGCATTTGTTCAAGCTGCCAGTCGACCGCATTGCCAGCGAACTTTGCTCCCGGCTGGGTAGAGGCGCGGTTGATCATCCAGGTCTCGCGCGGGCGAACCCAGCTGATGGAGGAAGCGTCGGCCCCCATATTTATCAGCCACACACCGACATCCATTGCCGTCTTACCCGCGCCTAAGATGACGTAATGGTCGGCAGCTTTAGCACCGCTTAGCCATGTATTGGGCAATTCGCCTGGCGTAGTGACATGGACGCCATCGGCGATTGTGAATTTGCGCTTGTGGGTCGCTGGCACGGAGGCGGTGAAGGCCCGACTATCCACCATCTTACGCCGCACATTGACGCGGGTTTCCTTACCCGAAATGTTGGAGATGAACCTGTGTGCGCTACCGTCGTTGCCTTGATAGTGGGACATGGGGTAGTAACTGACTCGCCCGCTGGGCAGAAACCGCTGCTGCATGGCTCGCTCGAAATAGCTGAGTATCTGTGTGCCGGTGGCGAGCGCATACAAGCCCTTATTGAGACCCACCTCGTCGATCCGGCCATCGTCCAGGTCCATTGAATTGAGCCCATAGGTGGCACTTGGCTGGTGCAGGGTCACAAACGGATACGCTACATTCCAGTGACCGCCGGGTCTGGGGTGCTGGTCGATAAAGGTGATGTGTGCGTCGCAGTGATCGAGTAGCGAATCTGCGAACGACATGCCAAGCGCTCCTGTGCCTACGATCAAGTAATCGGTTTCTATCTCGGACATCTCTTGCTCCAATAGTGGCGCCGGGCGCCAGTGTTGCGCCAGCTGCCTTTAGTGTCGAGGATGATCGCTTCGCTCTGTAGGATCATCACCAGAGTTGTCCGCGCGCCAGTTAGAAGTATAGGCTAGATGACAAACCTTGAACAAAAATTAGCCAGTATTTTATAAAGTACCGTCGGAGGTTATCGCCAAGTTAAGTCTCCATAATTGATAGAGTCTGGCGATCAATACATATAAGCGCCACCGATGCCCTCCAGAAACGTTTCCTACACCGTCTGGCTCTACTACCGATTCAGTCTGAGTCACCGGGATATCGAAGATCTCTTGCCTGAACGATACATCACTGTGAGTCGGGCCATCCCGCTCTGGTACCCAAAGCAATTGCTGCGCTCATGGGGCAGGCTCTGCATCAAATTCAGAGCCATTTACACCCGATGATTGAAGCGAAGCTATTGCGGATTCGGCGATACTTTCTACCTCGATGAGGTGTTCGCCGGTGTGCCTGACCACCGAGGAAGATCGTGACAGACAAGCTGCGGAGGTATGGCGTTGCGCATTGGGCGCTGATTCCTCAAACCATGCATAGTACAGAGCAGTATGAGAATAACGGAGCGGAACAACCGCATAAGACGACTCGGGGAAGAGAGCATGGGATGCGGAAGTTCAAATCTGTCATGCAGGCGCGGCAATTCTTGGGTGCTCATGCCGCCGTCAGTAATCTATTCAACCTCACAAGGCACTTGGTCAGCGCTCAAAATTATCGTGACCTGAGGGTCAGTGCCTTCGGAAAATGTAGTAAGGCGGTATCTTGAGAACAAGAGATGCAAGCGATAGATTTCTATGTTCTGTATGGGTTAATTTGGTGAAACTGGCGCAGAGATTTGTGACTACCTATGCGGCTGTTCAGGATCTATTCAACTTGGCCAGGCACCTTGTCAGGGCATAACAGTATCGAAATCTCAGGGTAACTGTGTTTGTAGATTGAAGAAGGGCGGTTGCTTCATTCTTGCGGTCAACATCTGCTGACCTGGGAAATTTACTTGTCAGAACCGCTTGGCGGCATCACTTAAGGAGCCGTTGCGAGCTACGGCCGGGAAGTACCCTAAATAACTCCAATCCATTTGCGCATATTTGCGCATATTTGCACAATAAATATACAATTTTCGATAGTTTAAGCATAACGCAACAGTTGGTAGGATGCTCTAAATCCAACCGTAATCGAAACACTTCCAATGACCAACATTTTAATAGCCTGGAAACTTTGGCTATCTACCCCTGCCATACTGATTATTCGCTGGCGGCTGCAGCGACAGTAACAACGACGACAGTGGCTTTAATATAACTGGCGAAATCAACGGGGAGCAGGTGGCCGACTACGCTGCAATACTGGAAGGATCAAACTGGTATGTCCCAGTGCCTTCAATGCTGGTTTATTCATCTGTATTCACTAGTTTTTCAAATCCCGTTCCAGTCGGCGATTACACTTTATAGAATGACATGGAAGTAACGTCAGATCCTGGTGCTCTTATCACAACTTTCACCGGAGCAACTTCTGCATACTTTCAGGTTGAGGGGGGTGCGCCTACTGAACCCAGCTATACCACTGCGAATGACGCAGGTACATTGGTGATCGGAGGCAACCCCGTCTGTCCGTTTAACGGAAGTGGCGCCGAAGAGATGGAGTTAAACAACTCTCAAATACGGCCGGTAATTAGTGGTACCGGTGACTTCATAGGTGCACTGGGGGAAGTCAAAACGACGCGTAATGAAGACCTCACCTATAGGCATGAGTTTCAGCTTGTCGGCATAACGCAAGGGACACAACTTAGTGTAGTGTCACAAACGAAGTAATAATATTTGGAGTAAGAGCTTTGTATTTCCTCAACTACATTGTGGCCAACTACTTCAACCATCAATGACGAATAGGCGTCATTGGGATGATTATACATATGGCGGACAAGACCAATCCCACTCTTGCGGTCAAGCAGATTTTTTTCGATACGATTGACATACACAATATCAAATTTCCCTGTTGGTACACTCTTAGATAGTAAGGGATGTGGAGGAGATTTCCCAAAGTCCTTCTGCAATTACTCCCGGGATAATCGGTGGAGCTTTCTATTTTTTGCACCAAAGAATCCTTTCATAAGTACTGCTAAGTCTCGTGCTTGGGTAAGAATTAAGTGCAGCGTGCACAATATACACGAGCATTAGTAATTACGAGCGTAATCGCAGGTTGAGCAGGCAAAGCCCACCGCCCCTTCGTGACATACTCCTTTAAACCGACGCCTTCCATCCGCTGCATAACTCTCCTGCACCATGATCGGCGTCCAGTACGTAAAGTTTGTCAGTTGTGATAGGGCCTTTTTTCTTTGCTAGTCGAAATCTTCATCACCCACATAAGTACCATCGGGCGCGAGACTTGGCCGACCACCAATGTAGCTCCCATCTGGTGCCAGTTGAGGCTGCCCCCCTACATACGATCCATCGGGTGCAAGTCGTGGATTTCCACCAACATAGGAGCCGTCGGGGGCAAGTTGCGGATCTCCCCCAACATAAGAGCCGTCTGGGGCAAGACTGCAGCTACCTCCACCGACATAGCTACCGTCTGGGCATAATGTTTGCCCGACAGCCATATCCGTGAGAGGCAAGATAACCAAGCCAGCCAGTACCGCTAGTTTCTTTCCCAATACCATAACTAATCTCCTGTCTGTATAGGCTGCATGAGGTTTGCTTTACCTATTGGTCACAGTAGCGGAAAGTGATCGGCATCTCTTTAATGCCCTGCACAAAATTTGACTTCATATAGACCACAGGACCATTGAACTGCATGTTATCCATGCGACAGAGAATTTCCTCGAGCATGACTCGCATTTCCATTTTTGCCAGATTCATGCCAAAGCAATTGTGACGACCTATACCGAAAGAGCGTATATCTCGACTGAGGTTCTGACGGTCCGCACGATGAACATCGAATGCCTCTGGATCATCGAACACCTCCGGATCACGATTCGCGCCGGGATAATACATAATTACCTTATCACCCTTTTTGATCGGCGCATTGCCAAGTTCGGGCGCCGTAACATCCTGCGTTGCCGTTCGGCGCATACAGATAAAGGGCGGGTTGTAACGCAGCATTTCGAAGATAGCGTCTTCGATCTTGTCCGGGTTTTGCTGCAGGTAACGGTACTGCGCAGGGTTCTCAATCAGGTTGCGAATCGCGTGGGTAATCGTCGTGCGTGTGCTCTCATTACCGGCGACGATAATCATCAGAAAAATCCAGGCAAACGTCTCGTCTGATACCGGCTCACCGTTGATCAGACCGTTCAACAACTGGCTGCTGACGTTTTTCGCGTCAGAGTTTCGGTAGGTACCGGCCAGCTGGTGCGCATAGAGCATCAATTCAAGCGACGCTGTGTCTGCTGCTTCGCGACCGCCGGACACATCTGGATCATCTCCGAACATCATGACGTTAGTCCATTCAAATATCTTGTGTCGGTCTTCCGCAGGGATATCAAAGAAATCAAGTATCATCAACAGCGGCAATTCCGCCGCTACGTCAGTGACAAATTCACAGGAGTTTTTCCCGGCCATCCGATCCACAACTTTCCTGGCGTATTCCCTCGCCCTTGGCTCATAGGTGGCTACCGCCTCCGGTGTAAAGTGGTCGCGGATGAGTTTCCGATAATCAATATTGTCCGGTGGATCCAGGTTGATAAACATCTGGCTTTGAACATTATCAACCATGTCCTGATCGAACTCCATCGGTAGCGCTGTGCGCAGCCTTGACGAAAACAAAGCGTTGTTCTTTGATACAAAGTCGATAGCGGCGTGTTGCGTTATCGCCCAGTAAGGAACACCGGTAGAAGGATCATCGATCTTGACCGCAGGACCCGAAGCACGGATCTTCGCGACGTCGTCGCCGGTGAAGCCATCACCCAGATAGGTGGGCGCCATGATATTTGCAAAGGGGCATTCCGACATTGAATTTCACCTGTTTGGATTTCAATAGGCGACGTCAGCATGCCGCCGTGAGATGTAAGAATAGCCGTGTTGAGACCGCTTCTCAAGATACTCTGCCAACGGTAGTCTCACGGCTCTATGTGTCTCCGAGGTTTCAAACCTAGAGTGGGGCCCTGCTTGACTCGGTTCTCACGGTGATCCCAAGTATCCACATTGGCCTCTGGGCCACAGAAAGCGCCAAAACGGGGCGACGTCGCCCAACCCGTCAAAAAAATGACTAATGCAATCAGGCTGCCTGGTTGATATCAGGAGAGCGCTCTACCCAAACCAATTTGAACCGGTGGTCAGAATAAAAGTCCAGCGAGTCAATTTCAGCTCTGTATCTCGAAGTAAACTGTTTCTCCGTGACGCGAACTTCTAGCCCTTCCCTGTCAATACCCTTGATGATGAACTGCGGATAAGACATTACCATTCTCCTGATTTCAGCCAATCGGCCTGATATGTATGACCTTGAATTCCGTTCGCAGCGCAACTGGCTGCATTGAGCACGCACTTCTCAGTGCGGGAATATCGGGTAATACGTAGGCTGTCATGATTCGGATGGACGCCCCCTGAATACTTTGGGTCAAAGTAACAACTTCAGGCCTTAGAGTGACTATCTTGACGCCGCTCTGCAAAACAATTTGCTGACCGTCACACGTAGCGTTTATCCCGCTTCCACTTCGAGCTCGCTACTCGCAGGCTTTGTGCTTGAGGATGATACCGCCTAGCTGCCTCCAGGTTTCGTGCTTGAGGATAGCCAGCAGCCAGAGCCGCCCGCGCAAGAGGCTCAGCAGCCGCAGGGTGATTCTATTGGCAAGAATGCACTTGACGTTTCTGCCTTGGTGACGTTATTGCCTTGGTATCTGCTGGCGCAAACTCAACACTGAGGCCTGTACCTGATACTGCAATTGCTTTGGCTCCTACTGCGGGTAGAAACCTAGCAAAACCCGCAGAAGTGGCGGCCGAATTCATGGGTTTCGGAAACGCGACCCCGGCAAATACCATGTCCGCTATCAGCTACACTATTGGTAGCTCGCCGCCCATTACTGTGAAACGGTCAGGCTGTTGATTTTGTCGCCCGCAAATGCAGCGCCAGATATAATACGAAAGGCTACAACCGCTCAAGGATTACGATTCAGTGCGCGGTACAGATATTTTCCAGGAATCTCTTTCCACAATAGTGCAGTTGGAATCGTTTGGCCCTGCGGATCACCCGTTGAGGCCCATCAAAGCACTCGTTGATGAAGCGATGAAAAACTTCAATTGGCTGAAAAATCTTGCTGTAGCTTTGAATTTAGACTATCAATTAAGATTTCAAAAAACGTCAGATCATAAATTAACTTTTGTTATCCATGCGATTTCGGGTTTTGAGTACGGTAATCGTGGACTGACCATGTTTGCGCAAGCCATACCCAAACAGTATAAGATTGCAGGAGATGATTTTGAACGATACCAACTCGCACCATACACACCCCATTAGTACGTCACCAGAAGGATCATGCCATGTGGAAATACACCGGGGAGCAGCGTCCTGACTTCGCTGACGAGCCAAGCGCCGGCCAAGAGTCGGTTTGGGATTATCCGCGGCCACCAGCGATGGTGACAACTGATGCCACGGTGGAGGTATGGGCGGGAACTCAGCGGCTGGCCAGGTCCAGCGCCTGCCTGCGTGTATTGGAAACTGCCAGTCCGCCGACTTACTATCTCCCAGAACAGGACGTCGATTGGACACTTCTGGTGCGCACAACCGGCAGCAGCTTTTGCGAGTGGAAAGGCTTAGCGGCCTACTGGACATTGGTATCACAACCCGCTGCGAGTGCCGTGGCGTGGCGTTACGAGCGTCCGTGCGAGCGCTTCGAGGCGATCGATGGCTATACTTCCTTTTACCCCGGTCGCGTCGACTGCTTTGTTAACAGTGAGCAGGTGAAACCGCAGCCAGGCATGTTTTATGGCGGCTGGGTAACGCAGGATATCACCGGACCCTTCAAGGGCAAGCCTGGGACCGGTGATTGGTAGTGTAGCGACGGAAATACCTGCAATGGTATCTCCAACCTATTTAACAACAACTGGGAACTGACGGACTATTTTATTTTTCCACGAAAAGTATGAGCGCAGGGCGAACAATTGTGACAAATTGGACACAGGATTGGTGTTAATAACCTGCTCGTTGTCATGTTGCGGCAATTATAAAGCGCCAGCCCGCGAGTTTAAGTAAAAGTGGATGATGCTTGAGAATCAAACATCATCCTCGATAGACTTTAGGAGTTGGGCATGATTATTGCGTCGATTACATGGATAACGCCGTTTGATGCTTCAATATCCGTTGCAATGACGTTGGCGCCATCAACCATGACGCCTTCGTCCGTTGCGGTGATCGAGATTGTGTCACCCTCGAGACTGGTAGCCTCAGTCAGCGTTACCACATCAGCCGCCATAACCGTGCCAGACACAACGTGATAGGTCAGAATCGCCACGAGTTTGTCTTTGTTCTCAGGTATTAACAGCATCTCCAATGTTCCCTCGGGCAATTGCGCGAAAGCTTCGTTGGTGGGTGCAAACACAGTGAAAGGGCCGTCACCTGACAACGCCTCAACCAGACCAGCCGCTTGCAGTGCAGCAACGAGCGTGGAGAAATCTGGGTTCCCAACAGCAATATCGACCACAGTAGCTTTGGCCATTGGTTCACCAGCTTCATGGTGGGCGGCATGTTCACCAGCTTCATGGTGGGCGGCATTCGCGACGGTAGCGCCCAGCATTGCGGCGCACAGCGCTGCGATTACAAACAACTTTCGTGTAATAGTCATATTAGTGCCTCGTGGGTTAGTTTGAGGAGCCAAAATAATAAGCCCTGACGTGTATACGCAACGCCTCAAAGGTTAGATCAGATGTCGGCGTACAAACCTGCGATAGGTACTGACGACTTAATCGGTCGAATTCGCTAGAATCGCTCCATGAATACCTACAAGCTTCACCGGTTTCCGCCCGGTATCATCAGTTAAACCGTCTGGCTCTGCTATCGCTTCAACTTGAGTCATCGAGATAGTGAAACAGTAGTATCGAGGCTTTGGCGATACCTTCTATATCGTTGAAGTTTTCGTGAAGATCAACGGTAAGCTGCACTACCTGTGGCGAGCAGTGGACCAGGATGGCGAAGTGGCTGATGTGTATCTTCAGGATAAAACTCAATTTTCCACGGCCCACGAAAGTTACTTGTCAGAACCCTCACGTGTTACGTATAGTGCGCGCATGCTTAAGTTGTCGTGCCCATTGACTGCAATTGTCTGCCTCTGTCTGCTAGCCATGCAGCTCAGTGGTTTGCACTTGCATATCGATACTGTCAATAAAGATACTGGATTGCACGGAACTCATACGCATCAACTGATATCTTCTGATCACGACCACAACGCGGAAGTTGACGTTCAGTTGCTAGAGCAATACAGCAGCAGTGTCTCGAAACTTATCCCCGTGATTAGCCAAGTGATCTTACTGGTTACAGCATTGTGGATAGTACGTCCGCTGTGGTCACCATCAATCACACCAGAAAAAGCGCGCATTCGTCTCCGTTGGCGACCGCCCCTTCGCGCACCACCCATCTCTCTGTAACCCAACCAGTGGCCGTTTTTATAGGCAGCGCGTGCTGCTTGTAAATCTGTTCCTACAGAGAATGCGCTTTAAAGGCGCGATGGGAGATATGTATATGTGGGTATCGCTCACAAAGGTGATCGGTGCGTGGTTTTTCCTGGTCATTACCAGTGTCATGTGCCTGACAGAATCGGTATTGGCAAGCGAAAACGCCACCATCGACATGGAAGAGGCCATCACGAGAACGCTTGCACGCAGTCCGGCTTTGCTAGCATTTGGCTACCAGCTTGAGGTGCAGCAGGCACGAGTGACGCAGTCCCAACTTCGGCCTAACCCTGAGTTGGGTGTCCTGGTTGAAAACGTTCTCGGTACAGGTGAATACGAGGGTACCGATGGTTCCGAAACAACGCTTAGCATAGGGTGGGTGTTAGAGCGCGGGAAGCTGGAGTCTCGCGTAGCAACAGCACGTGCTGGTGTGTCTTTGTTTGAATCAGAAGCAGAGGTACACAGACTGGATGCAATCGCACAGACCGCTCGCTTATTCCTCGTTAGCCTGGCGAATCAGGAACGAGTGGTTCAAATGCAGCAGGCGGTAACTCTCTCGAAGCAAACTGTGGACATCGTGAAGACGCGTGTTAATACCGGTCGGACACCCGATGCTGACCTGGCGCGAGCCGAAGCACAACTTGCGCGTATACAACTTGAGAGAGAGGATCTTGAGCATGAGCTATTAACCTCAAATTATAGGCTGTCGACGCAATGGGGTGACTTTGAACCAGATTTCTCAAAGGTCACAGGCGATCTTCGGCAGTTGCCTATGCCAGTCGACTTCTCTAGCCTTCTTGCCCAAGTCGATCAAAACCCGAGTCTTTCGAGCTATGTGACCCACCGGCGATTACGCGAAGCAGAGTTGCATCTTGCTGAGACTGAAGCGAAACCCAGCTGGCAAATAAGTGCGGGAGTTCGTCGCCTTGAGTTAACGAACGATAATGCTTTCGTCGCCGAGATCAACATCCCACTGGCTTCACGAAACCAGAACCAGGGGCGTATCGCAGAAGCCCGTGCCAACATCGCACTGTCTGATGCCAATCAAGCAGCCACACGATTGCAAATAGAGACTCAGATGTTCGCGGTTTATCAGGCGTTACAACATAGCCTGCACCAGAGTCAGACGCTACGAGAGGAGGTGTTGCCGCGAGTCGAGAAGGCCCTAGCTGATACCCAGCGAGCCTATGAGTCGGGTCGATACGACTACTCGGTGCTGCAATTGCTTCAAGGTGAGGTTCTGGATACACGTACGGCGCTAGTAGAAACAAGTATCGAAGCCCACGCACATCGAATAGAAATTGAGCGACTGACTGGCACAGCTATGCCGTCTTTATTCAATCAACCATGAGGTTTGGCATGAATAACTTCCAGTACAAAATATTGTCTACGGTTCTGATATTGGGGCTTGTAGGTTGCGATGGTGCAAGCAATCACCAAGGTGAGCATGCGCATAGCGACCACGGAGATGCTGCTGAAGCAGAGCCAACGAAAGGACCACACGGTGGACGACTCTTGATTGACGGTAATTTCGCGTTAGAACTGGCTATTTATGAAACAGGCGTACCACCTGAATTTCGTGTTTGGGTGACTAAAGAAGATACGCCCATTTCACCGGCGGATGTGCAGGTGCGTGCAACGTTAACTCGACTCGGAAGTGTTATTGATGAAATTAACTTTGCCCAAGAGGGGGATTTCCTGCGTGGTGATACCGTAATTTATGAGCCACATTCCTTCGTGGTCGCCATCGAAGTCAATCATCTAGGGACAGTTCATCGCTGGCAGTACGACAACTTTGAAGGTCGTACATTAATTGGATCTGATATAGCTGAGGCGTTTGGACTTGAAACCGAGTTAGCTGGCCCCGCCACAATTGAGGAAACAGTGACTGTTTATGGGCGAATCGTTCCTATCACAGAGCAGGTTTGCGAGGTTAGTGCTCGTTTCGATGGTGTAATCGAATCCATGAATGTTTCAGTGGGTCAGAATGTCAGGCAGGGGCAAACCGTTGCGATGATAGAGAGTAATGAAAGCCTTAAGAGTTATCCCGTCTCGGCGCCGATAAAGGGTGTCGTCACTGAGCGTGCAGCAAATCCCGGTGAACAAACCAATGGGCGACGACTTTTCACCATCATGGACACCACGTCTGTTTGGGCGGAACTTGCAGTATTCCCTGCGGACCTGGCGCGTGTTCAAAACGGTGTTCCCGTCTCTGTGAAGGCAGTCGATGGAGAGCTCCTGCGTAGTGGTGTAGTGAGCTGGCTCAATGCATCTGCCGAGTCTAATCAGTCTGTGCTGGCCCGTGTGGTGTTGGACAACATAGATGGCGCATTCGTCCCGGGCTCGTATGTGACCGGCGAGATTCGGGTGGCCGAGTACGCAGTGCCGCTTGCTGTCAAACGTACGGCGCTCCAAAGCTTTCGTGACTTTACTGTTGTATATACACAAATCGAGGATGAGTATGAAGTACGCATGCTTGAGCTCGGTCGACAGGACGGAGAGTGGGTCGAGGTGCTTGGCGGGTTAGATCCGGGAATGCGCTATGTGACTGAAAATAGCTATCTCGTAAAAGCCGACATCGAAAAGTCTGGCGCATCTCACGATCACTAAGGACACGTTTATGTTGGAATACATCATCAAACTGTCGCTCGCGCGACGCGGCCTGGTTGTGTTTGGTGTCATGCTCGTGATCGGACTTGGGTTATGGAACTTCACGCGCCTGCCAATTGATGCAGTGCCGGATATCACCAATATTCAAGTTGTGGTTAACACCGAGGCGCCCGGGTATACGCCGTTAGAAGTTGAGCAGCGCGTGACCTTTCCTCTGGAAAACGCAATGGCGGGTATCCCGCAGCTTGCATACACACGCTCGGTTTCTCGTTACAGCCTGTCACAGGTAACGGTGGTGTTCGAGGAGGGCACCGATATCTACTTTGCTCGTCAGCAAGTGGCAGAGAGGATGAATGCCGCAAAAGCAGCGCTTCCTCCATCTCTAGAGCCCACTTTGGGCCCCATTGCTACCGGGCTCGGTGAAATCTTCATGTTCACAGTCAATGCGCAGCCGGGTGCCCTCAATGCTGATGGTGAGCCTGTCACATCTACCGACTTGCGCTCGGCACATGACTGGATTATCCGTCCACAGCTACTTCGTGTACCTGGAGTGGTTGAAGTTAACCCTATTGGCGGATTCAAGAAGGAGATATTAATTGCTCCGGAACCGGCAAAGCTTCTCGCGTATGGCATTACCTATGTTGATGTTGTGAACGCACTAGAGCGGAACAACTCGAATCGCGGGGCAGGATTCATCGAGCACAATGGCGCGCAGTGGCTCATGCGGATACCCGGACAAGCTATCGAGATCGCTGATTTGGGGTTGGTCGTTATTCAGGAAACGAACGGTGTCCCCATTCGCGTGCGCGACGTCGCCAGTGTTGGCTTGGGTCAAGAGCTGCGATCTGGGGCTGCTACGCAAGACGGTCACGAAGTCGTCATGAGCACAGTATTCATGCTGATCGGCGAGAACAGCCGCACAGTAGCCAGTGCTGTATCTGACAAGCTCGAGGACATCCAGGCCAGTCTTCCACCCGGCATCGACGCAACAGCAGTCTATGACCGGACAGGGTTAGTCGAAAAGACCCTGGAAACGATAAAAAAGAACCTTCTTGAAGGAGCTTTATTGGTGATTGTCGTCCTCTTTATCTTCTTGGGAGATATCCGTGCTGCGCTGCTAACAGCTGCGGTTATTCCAGTTGCCATGCTGATGACCATCACGGGTATGGTCCAAACGGAAGTCAGTGCAAATCTTATGAGTCTTGGGGCTCTAGATTTTGGTCTCATCGTTGATGGTGCTGTCATTATTGTCGAAAACTGTCTGCGACGATTGAGCCAGCAGGGCAAACGACTCATGTCTCTACCGGAGCGACTGGAGGTTGTCTACTCTGCCACCCATGAAGTGATGCGACCGGCACTGTTCGGTGTCTTCATTATCACTGTCGTCTACATTCCAATTCTTGCTCTCACGGGTATTGAGGGAAAGATGTTCCATCCGATGGCCATCACGGTGATTATCGCCTTGGTAAGCGCGATGATTCTGTCAGTAACCTTTGTTCCTGTCGGTGTAGCTTTGCTATTCAAGAAGCCTATTGAGGAAAAGGACAATGTGATAATTCGTAGTGCACGTTCACTTTACCGACCGGTATTGATTGCCTCACTGCGTATGCGTTGGCTGGTGATTAGTCTAGCGGCGGTTTTCGTGGTCGTCTGTCTTGGGTTTACGACACGGCTGGGTACTGAATTTGTTCCCAACCTCGATGAAGGCGACATTGCGATGCATGCCTTGCGAATTCCCGGCACTTCTCTGGAGCAGGCGGTGAAGATGCAGGAGCAGTTGGAAGCCGAAATTAGAAAGCTTCCAGAAGTTGAACGCGTCTTTGCTAAAATTGGTACCGCTGAAGTCGCAACGGATGCTGTGCCACCTAGCGTGGCCGACAATTTTATTATTCTCAAGCCACGCGATGAATGGCCTGATCCTCGAAAGCCAAAGACACAAATCATACAAGAGCTGGAAGAACGGGTAACACCAATACCCGGGAACCGTTATGAGTTCCTACAGCCAATCCAAATGCGTTTCAACGAACTGATAGCCGGGGTGAGGGCAGAGCTTGCGATAAAGGTGTTTGGTGACGATTTTGATGTACTAATTGAACTTGGTAGCAATATTCAGGAGGCGCTTGAGCAAGTGGCGGGTGCGGCGGATGTGGCTGTCGAACAAGCGACCGGGTTGCCAGTGTTGACCATTATGCCTGACCGAGAGGCGCTCGCACGCTACGGTATCAGTATCGCAGAACTGCAAGAAATCGTCGCGACAGCACTCGGTGGGACAGTCGCTGGTCAGTTCTATGCTGGTGACCAGCGTGTTGATATTGTTGTACGACTGCCAGAGCGTTTACGTGCTAATCCGGACAGTTTACGGAGCCTCCCTGTACCACTCGATAATGGAGATTTCGTGCTACTAAATGAGCTTGTAACGACAGAGCTCGTAATTGGTTACAATCAAATCAATCGTGAGAATGGTAAGCGCCGAATGGTCGTTACCACAAACGTCCGTGGTCGCGATCTTGGTTCGTTTGTGAGTGACGTGCAAGAAACTATTTCGCAGCAGGTAGATATTCCATCAGGATATTGGATAGAGTACGGCGGCACCTATCAGAATCTTAAGTCCGCAGCCACTCGTTTGAGTATTGTTGTTCCTGTAACACTGTTACTCATTTTTGGTTTACTGGTAATGGCACTAGGTTCTTTCCGTGATGCAGGAGTTATTTTTTCGGGAGTCCCTTTGGCGCTCACCGGCGGCATCGTCGCGTTGTTGGTCACAGATATTCCGTTCTCGATTTCTGCCGCCGTTGGGTTTATAGCGCTATCAGGTATTGCAGTTCTGAATGGGCTGGTAATGGTGTCGTTCATACGAGAGCTGCGTGCGCACGGATACACATTGGAGGATGGCATTATCGAGGGAGCATTAACTCGGCTTCGTCCGGTTCTAATGACTGCTCTGGTAGCGTCTTTGGGTTTTGTTCCGATGGCGCTGAATACTGGAATAGGATCGGAAGTGCAGCGACCGTTGGCGACTGTTGTCATTGGCGGGATTATATCCGCAACATTACTGACGCTGATCGTACTCCCAGCGCTTTATCGATTGGTGCATTATCGCGATGAAAATGTTGTTCGGTGTTGATGACTACTTAAAACTGACTCAGCGTAAGTAGCCGAAGGTCAAAAAGGCGTTCTCCCGGGTATTGATGGCTTCGAGTTTTCCGTCATTGGCCTAGACTGCCTAAGTATAGGCGGTATAAAACTTCTGCGTCACGGTTGAGTCATTGGAAATAAAAGTAGTATCACCACGCTTAATATACCCGGCCTGATGCTTCCTACTTGCGATTTTGCGAAGGTTGTAAAGTCGCCCAGAGCGGCCATCGTAGGCATTTTTGTAGAACACTCTATTTTCCCGCCATGGTTGACTCACGGAGAAACCCGGATGTACAGGCGCTCTACAAGAACCAGCAGTCGTATCAGCCGCAGGTCTCTCTGAAGTAGGTAGTTTCTCCAGAGCCACCCTATCTAGATTGGGTAGGCCTGGTCAAACGGGAAACGAACATGGGAGCGCAGAGCGCTGGTGCCACCTTGGTAGAAAGGGTCGAGGGCCGCTCTATTGTCAAATGATAGTGCAATGGCGCGAGTACTGGTTGTAAAGCTAGATGTAAAGCTAGATGGTATTTATA
>TARA_B110000503_G_scaffold81599_1_pt1 | contig 20331 bp, 18 predicted proteins | sample TARA_B110000503 | Tara Oceans TARA_B110000503 (sample SAMEA4397472) | marine metagenome | biome: Polar Biome; feature: [SRF] surface water layer (ENVO:00010504); material: water (ENVO:00002006), including particulate matter (ENVO:01000060) such as... | depth 5 m | reverse complement strand
GCGGCGGCTTTGTCTGCGGCTCGAGCGCTCTGAAAGCCGTACCATTGAGCAAGATCGACGAGGCTCTGGCCTAGGTTAAGACCCCAGCCGTGATTGTTAACACCGGGCCTGAAGCTATGAGCAGCCTGTATTTGCGGCTGCCCTGTGAACAGGTTTACTCCGCGGACTTCATTGGATGGTCCATTCGTAGAGCGCGTTGTGTTGCCCGTCGCGTTGAGGCTAGGCAATAGATTGGCTCGGCTCTGAATCATGTTCTCGCGATTTGCGCGGTAATTCGCTTCGGCCTGTCGCAGCGTTGGGTCATTTTTGAGCGCTAGCGCTAACACGTCGTAAAGATCGTCGGCGGCGTGGCTAACTTGACTGATTGAGGCGCTGAGTGCCGTAAGAGCCACTACACCTGCGAGTTGAGCTATTCGTCCCATAATATATTGCCTTGAGTAGGATCGATAATTGAAGCGGCATTCTACACAGTGTTACCAAAAGCGACAATTTAACAATAATCGTGTGCTCTACAACCTTGTAGCCGCATAACCGTATAACGCCGCTTGGTCGAAGAAGTTACTGGCTGACATTGCTGTCAAAATAGTCGCCAACGGCAAGCAAACACGAGTGCGCGAGTGCCTTGCTGCGCGGCCCGTTCCAACCCACAGTGGGCTCGGGCGTTGCTGTTGTGTCTTTAAAGGGCATTTCGAGCGTCATCGCCAAACAGCCAAAGTGGTGCCCGACGTGCCCACCGGCCATGGTGAGATTTGCCTCGCCGGGGGCTTTGGGCGGATAACCCACGGCAGTTTGGAAGTCGGGATTAAGATCGGCAAGGCGATTCTTGTAAAAGTCTAACTGCGCCTGTGAACTCTCATCCCATCCGCTTAGGCCTTCTACGCCTGCGATAAAGCAGTAAGGCAGCGATTCGTCGCCATGCACATCGAGGAAGAAATCGACCCCTTCGCGCGCCATCGCCTCGCGCACAACAAACACCTCGGGCGCGGCGTCCATAGCAGGCGCTGCCCACTCGCGGTTCAGATTGCGCCCGGCGGCGTTGGTGCGCAGATGGCCGCGGCGACTGCCGTCGGGGTTCATATTAGGCACCACAAAGAACGTGCAGCGCTCAAGCAGTGCTCGGCTTTGTGCGTTGGTTGGGTCGAGCAGCCACTCCAGCGCCCCCTCCATCCACCACTGCGCCATGGTCTCGCCGGGGTGTTGGCGCGCGATTAGCCAGCAATGCTTGGTAGGTGTGCTGCCGCCACTGCTTATTTTGAGCAGGTCGATGTCTTGACCGTCTAAACTTTGTCCCACTACCTCGAGGCTGCAGCGCGCTGACTGCAGGCTGCGGGCGATAAGGTCGGCGTGACGCTCCATAGAATAGGGCGCAAAAAAGGCGAAATAGACTGAGTCTTGCTCGGGCGTGATCTCGATAGTCAGCACGCCGTTGGCTAATGAAGTAGGCCAGCGATTCCAGTGTTCACGGTCGTAGGAGTAGGCTACGCGGTAGTTTTCGAAGCCCTTGGGATACGCCGCGCCGGCAGCATTGAGAATCTTAAGCGTGCACGCAATATTACGCGCGCCGCTCAGCCGAAAATAGAACCACTGATAAAACTCGGAGTCTTGGTCGTGCCGAATGTTGAGCCGGATGTCGTGCGCTGACTCGGCGCTCACGACCTCGATGTTTCCACCGTCGAAATTTTGGCTTATTTGCACGGTAACTCCTGTTAAAGTGTGGATTGCTGATCTCTAGGTTTTCGGTCGGTAGCCAAAAAACTCTAACTAAAACCCTGATTAACAAAGGCATTGCGAGTCGGCATCTATTTGCTATTATTGCCAGCCGCCTAAAAGTGAATCCCATGCAAAGTGATAATCTAAACATCGCCTCAAACGAGGCACTCATCACCCCCGAACAGTTGAAATCGGAGTTGCCTCTCGTTGGCGATTCCCTCGACGCGGTGGTTGCTGCGCGGCAGACGATATTCGATATCCTGGACCGCAAAGACCCGCGCCTGTTTGTGGTGGTTGGCCCCTGTTCGATACACGACACCGACGCTGCGCTAGACTATGCGCGAAAGCTCAAGGGGCTGGCCGACAAGGTCGCCGATACGCTCTATATAGTAATGCGCGTGTATTTCGAAAAGCCGCGTACCTCGATCGGCTGGAAGGGTTTGATCAACGATCCTTACTTAGACGACTCGTTTAAAATCGAAGATGGGTTACGTAAAGGCCGCGAACTGCTGCTCGACATCGTCGACATTGGCCTGCCTACGTCAACCGAGGCGCTCGATCCTATTTCGCCGCAGTATATGCAAGATATTATTTCGTGGTCGGCTATCGGCGCGCGGACAACCGAATCGCAGACCCACCGCGAAATGTCGTCTGGATTGTCTTCGGCGGTAGGCTTTAAAAATGGCACCGATGGCGGCTTAACCGTGGCGGTTAACGCTATGCAGTCGGTGTCCAATCCGCATCGTTTCCTGGGCATTAATGGCAAGGGGCAGGTGTCGGTTGTTGAGACCAAGGGCAATCCCTATGGGCATGTCGTGTTACGAGGCGGCAGCAACGGCCCCAACTACGACAGCGTGCACGTGGCGCAATGCGAGCATGCGCTGCTCGACGGAGGGGTGACCAATAACATCATGATTGACTGCAGCCATGCGAATTCGAATAAAGACCCGAACGTGCAGCCGCTAGTACTGAAAGACGTGACGCATCAGATCATGGAAGGGAATCAATCGATAATCGGCGTGATGGTCGAGAGCAATATTAATGCGGGCAATCAGAGCATTCCAAAAGATCTGAACGAGCTTAAATACGGCGTGTCGGTTACCGATGCCTGTATCGATTGGGCGACAACCGAAATCGCCATTCTCGAGATGGCAGACAAGCTACGAGACGTTTTGCCGACGCGCACCAGCTAGGCAACTAACCTACGCTGGTGAGTGTTATGCGCTCGCCATGCGCTTCGCGTTCTTCTTGCTGACCAGCAAGCATCCATTTTTGCACGAATGGGTTGTCGAGCAACGCCTCTTTGTAGGCGTTCGCCTCGGCGCTGAGTTCTGCGCCATAGCTGTTAAAGACAATCGCAACCGACGCCATATAGCAGTCGGCAATCGAGAATCGACCAAACAGGAAATTACCGTTCTCGCCGAAGCGGCGACGGCAGCAGCTCCAGATTGCGTCAATACGAGCGATCTCATCACGCAGCGCCTCCGACGGCTTCATGGACACGCTTGCCGAACAGTTCATTGGCCAGTCGCGCTTGAGGTGAGGAAACTCAGAATGCATTTCGGCACTGATAGAGCGTGCCGCAGCGCGTCGTTTTGCACCAACCGGCCAGCCTGCGCCTAACAGCACTTCTTCGGAAAGGTATTCGCAAATCGACAGCGAGTCCCACACTGTGACATCGTGATGCTGCACCACCGGCACTTTAAGCGAAGGGGAATAGGGACCGAGTTTCTCGGCAGTGTTATCTTGATAGAGGGCTATTTGGATCTCTTCAAAATCGACGTCGTGCATATTGAGCAATAGCCAAGGCGCTAATGACCAAGAGGAATAGTTTTTGTTACCAATAACGAGTCGCAGGTCTTTCATGGCATCTCCGTCACACTTTTCTACTTTGATGGGAGCATTAAACCTGCACTTTGTAACTAAACACCCTGTGCTGGAGGGCTTGTTGCTGATTAAATATGGCAAAATGGTGGCAATTGCTACAAGCCGTAGGAATGCGCTGCGCGGCGCTCGCTGATTCGGGTATAGTCGCGGCCATCCGCTAAAATAACTTACGAGAGTGCGAAATGAGCAGACGTATCGCGATCGTCGAAGACGAAGCCGCCATTCGAGAAAACTACGCCGATGTTTTGCGTAAACAAGGCTACGAGGTACAGACTTACGCCAATCGCAAAGACGCGATGGCTGCGTTTGATATGCGCCTGCCTAATCTCGCTATCATCGACATCGGTCTCGAAAACGAAATCGACGGCGGGTTTACACTCTGTCAGGCGCTGCGGTCGATGTCGGAGACGCTGCCAATCATCTTTCTCACCGCGCGCGACAACGATTTCGATACCGTTAGTGGCTTGCGCATGGGCGCCGACGATTACCTCACCAAAGACATTAGCCTGCCCCATCTCACCGCCCGCATCGCTGCGCTATTCCGCCGCCAAGACGTTATCGATCAGCCGCCTTCCCCCGAGAGCTTATTACACCGAGGCAAGATAGTACTCGACATTGGCCGTTTGACTGTGACTTGGGACGGCCGCCCGATTGGTCTAACTGTTACCGAATTTTGGATGGTGCACGCACTCGCGAAATTTCCTGGCCACGTGAAGAGTCGTCAGGTGCTCATGCAAGAGTCGAAAATATTTGTCGACGGCAGCACGATTACTTCACACGTAAAGCGCATTCGAAAAAAGTTTTTGCTAATAAGCGGCGACTTCGATTGCATCGAGACGGTGTACGGCATGGGTTACCGTTGGAACATAACCGACGAGGCCGCGTAGCGTGAGTGTGCAGGTAAGCCGCAATCCGTTTGGCATTCGCTCCAAACTTGTTTTCATGTCGGCTTTCTTGCTCGTTATTCCTTGGCTAGGTTATCAATACATTCTCGAAATGGAGGAGTATCTGCGCCGCGGGCAAGAGCAAACCGTGCTTGGCACCGCGCAGGCGCTCGCCACCGCGCTTAACGAACGCCCCGAATTATTCGACGAAGGCAGTTACCAGCCTGCGCGTCGCACCGAAGATCTTTACGTCTATCCTATTTTTTCTGCGCTGTCTCTGAACGACGGCTCGCTCGTTGACTGGGGTGAATATCAGCGCTACGAAGTGGCTTACGATGACAGCGCCTACCTACGCACAGTGGTTAACCCCTCGCGCTATTACGGCCGCGACGACACGCTCAGCTACCGCACTATGGTTGGCTCGCACAACGGCTCGCTCTATGCGTATTTTAAGGTGCGCGACGACGCCGTCGTGTATCGCAGCCGCGACAGCCTGCGCGTTAATCGCTCAGACTTCTTGCGCATCTCGATGCTTAGCCGCGAAGGCGACGAAGTAAAACACTATATCGTTGCGCCGCACGAACCCGAATTTCTATACCCCTTCTCGGTTGACGAGAATTTTGCCAATCCTGTTTACGAAGAACGCATAAGCGGTCAGTGGTACGAAACAGACGAAGGCTATGAGATCGAACTGCAAATCCCCTTCGACATGCTCGGCTCGCGCCTCGGTTTCGCCTTATTCGACGTTGACGACGTAGACACGCGCGCCGTCTCAACAGCGATTGCAACCTATGACACCGCGTCAATAAACGACCTTGGTTCGCTTAGGCTCCCCACGCCGGAGATCGATCGCATAGTTGCCGGCATGGGTCACGTCAATGCGCGCATTCAGGTTGTGGATCGCAGCGGACGAGTCTTGCTTACCGTTGGCGATATTCAAACCGCAACCGGCATCACACTTATGCCGCCAACCGGAAATCAGTCCTCAAACCCTATTTTTGGTTTCATTCAGGAAAAAATTCTTAACCCTGTCTATTACCAAATACTCTCCAAACCTAGCAACGACTTTATCGACGAATTGTATTCGGGAGTCACGCGCGAAGGCGCCCATATTGACTCTGCGTTACAGGGTGAGGCCATTACCCAGTTTCGCTCGCTCGCCAATACGCAAACACGACTCCTCGAGGCTGCGCACCCTATTCTAGCCGACGGCGAAATACTGGGTGCTGTGGTCGTCGATCAGAACATGAACGGCCTACGTACTTTTCGCAATCAGGCGCTCGAAACACTGTTCAACACTATCCTCGCGGTTATGCTCGTTGTTGTACTCGGCCTCTTCTTATTCGCCTCGAGAATCTCTACGCGTATCCGCACACTGCGCAATCAAGCCGAGCGCATAATTGATGATTCGGGCAGGGTTAAGAACACGATGATCCCGTCGAGAAATTCGGATGAAATAGGTGATCTATCGCGCAGTTTTGCGAACATAGTAGAACGACTGTCTCAGTATACGAGTTATCTCGAGAACATGTCTTCTCGTTTATCACACGAACTGCGCACGCCGGTCACCGTTGTTCGCAGCTCGATCGAAAACCTTTCAATGAACAGCACCGATCCCGAAACGGCTGTTTACATCGCCCGTGCCGAAGAGGGCATTAGTAGACTTAACTTGATTCTAACGAGCATGAGCGAGGCGACACGCCTCGAGCAAATGCTCGAGACATCGGACAAAGAGAAGATGGATGTAAACGCCGTAGTCTACGGCTGTGTAGAGGGTTATAAACTCGCGTACCCCGACTCAAAATTCGAACTCGCCACCGAAGAAGGCAAAATGTTCATTAACGGTGTGCCCGAATATGTCGCACAGTTGCTCGACAAGCTCGCGGCAAATGCCGTCGAATTCTCCTATCCCGACCAGCCGATCGTGTTTCAGTGCCGAACCCTACGTGACCATATTTTGGTTCGCGTCTCTAACGCAGGTCCCTATCTTCCCGAAGAAATGAAAGACCGCGTTTTCGAGTCGATGATCTCGGTACGCCCTCAAGAAAAACAAAAAGAACCACACCTAGGCATGGGTCTTCACATCGCGCGCCTAATCGCCGAGTATCACGGCGGCTCGATACGTGCTGAGAATCGCATCGTTATCGAAGGCGTTAGCATCGGGGTGGTTTTTCCTAAGTTTTATAAGTAGAGAAAAACTGCCACATAAAAAAAGCGCATCCAGCCAGGCCAAATGCGCTTACAATCTTCTTGTTTTTTAAGGCGCTACGCCCGACTACTCCCCAGTGTAAAACTTCGGCGCGTTCATCTTCACCACAGGTGAGTCGGCAGCCCATGCGTGGCAGGTATCGATTACGCCTGGGCGTTTGTCCGATGGCTCGATATGCGAGTCGGCTTTGTTCTGGCGATGCTTCATCAGCGGCCAGATGGTTTGCATGGCGGCGGTTGCCATGGGGTAGAGGAGTTCGGTGAGGTGGGTGCAGCCGTTGGTGCCGCCAACTTGCATTCTTACCTTTTGGCGCCAGCCGCGGCCCATCTGAATACCAATCACTTTTTCGTAATTGGGCGTGATGCTCGGACACATTTCGAACGGGCTATGTTCGGTTGCGGCCTCAATGTCTTTTATCGTGAAACTGTCATCGATAGTGACGCGTAATAACATCTCGTGTAACGGCTCGCCTACTTTGACTTCGCCTCGCCAGTCATTTCGAAACTGATACGTTTTCGTGTCGGTCATGTGCGCTTCGATATCCCATAAGCCATCTTCGCGCTCGAATCCGCGGTAGTGAATTGCTCGGGTGTGAACGTGCCGGCGTGGCGCGGGGTCTGAAAAAGCCATGGGGAATCCTGAGAAAGTAGTCGCCGGATTATAGCCCAGAATCCGGCGGCTGTGTGCCTGTACATCCTTGGGAGCCGTCCCTACAATGGCTCCTCGAAAAAGAAGTCGTTAACGACGTAATTACTGAAGGACACTATTATGACAACTGCAAGCGCCCGCCACATCCTCGTTCAGACCGAGCAAGAGTGCCTCGACCTCAAAACCCGCATCGACGGTGGCGAAGATTTTGCCGACGTTGCTAAGGCGCATTCTTCGTGCCCTTCGAAAGCGCAAGGTGGCGACCTCGGCTCGTTTGGACCTGGCATGATGGTTAAAGAGTTTGACGAGGTGGTATTCAGCGCACCGGTCGGCTCGCTGCAAGGCCCCGTGCAGACCCAGTTTGGTTTTCATCTTTTAGAAGTTACTGCGCGCGATTAAGCAGACGAACGAAACGCACCAAAAGCCTAATCCGATAGAATTAGCCGCCATGACTCAGCCCGAACTCAAGATCGAAGTCGACCAGCGCGAGACGCTTTTCGACAGTTTTCTGCGGGTCGATAGGCTCAAGCTTCGCCACTCGCTGTTTGCGGGCGGGTGGAGCGAACTAATGACGCGCGAGCTGATTCTGCGGCCACGCGCGGTTGGCGTGCTGCTGTTCGATCCCGCGCAGCAGCAGGTTGTATTAGTGCGGCAGATTCGTGTTGGCATGCTCGACGAAGGCCAAAATCCGTGGCTGCTCGAGCTGGTTGCTGGCATGGTTGAGTCGGGCGAAGAGCCGATTGAGGTCGCCGCGCGCGAAAGCCTCGAAGAGGCGAATACTAAACCGCAAGATCTGCTGCAGATTTGTGAGTACTACAACAGCCCCGGCATTAGTAATGAGCGCATTACGTTGTTTTGCGGACGCGTGGACTCGACGCAGGCCGGCGGCATTTTTGGGCTCGATGCCGAGCACGAAGATATCGAAGTGGTAGTGTTAAGCCTCTCCGATGCCCTGGCAAAAGTCGCCTCGGGCGAGATCAATAACGCGATGTCGATTATCGCGCTGCAGTGGCTTCAGCTGAATCAGCCGATGCTCGAAGAATCCTGGAAGTAAGATGCCGAAAAACCGTTACAGCATAGACCTGATTAAGCAGATGGCAGAATGTGATGCGAATTACATTCGGCTGCTACGGCTTATGCCTGTGCTTGCGGCGCATCGCCAGCGTGATTTCACGAGCCTAGGTGTCGATAGTGCCGCTCAAGCGGAAAAGGCGCTCGAGGGCATGCGCACGGTATTCACGCTCGCAGACCTCGCTACCGAGCCGGTCACCGTTGAGATTACCGTGCTCGAAGCGTTCAAATACACCACAACCCTCGAAATCGTGCAGCGCCCCGTGCTGCGCGAGTGGATGACCAATCCCTCTATGCTCATTCGCGTGTATCACGACGCGAGCACGGCCGAGGTCGTGTCTTATCAGGGGCATAAGAATCTGCAAGTGCGCTACCCTCAGCCCAATGCCAAGATGTATCAGTCGGACGAGAAGGGGCAGGTGAATCAATTTTTAGGCGAATGGCTTTCGCATTGCCTGACAGTTGGCCAGAGCGCCGAGACTGTCTGGGTTGGCGACACAACGACCCCCGCCTAATGGCCGCGTCGCGCACCTACACCGTCTTTCAATTTACCGACTCGCATCTCAGCGCAGACCCCGCCGCTTGCATGCGGGGAGTGAACACCACCAACTCATTAAAGGCCGTGACGGCGCTCGCGAGTGCTTTTGCATCACCCGACGCCATTGTCGCGACAGGCGATCTTTCCCAAGACGGCAGCGAGGCGTCGTATTTGCGTTTTCGCGAGGAGGTCTCGCAGCCCAACATTCCCCTGCGCTGGCTGCCCGGCAATCATGACGATGCGGCGACTATGCAGCGTTGCCGAGGTGCAGAGGCGCAGCCGCTCAGGCTCGGCAAGTGGCACATTATTACGCTCGACTCTCAGGTTTTAGGTGCCGAGCAGGGCGCGCTCAATGCCGAAAGCCTTAGGCGGCTCGAGGGTGAGCTTGCCGCGGTAGACGCCGTGAGTGAGTATGTACTTCTGTGTGTTCACCATAATCCGCTACGCACCGGCGCGAAGTGGATGGACACGATCTACCTTACCAACGGGGCCGAACTGCTCGCTATGCTCAATAAACACCCGAGTGCGCGCGCGCTGATTCATGGGCATATTCACCATAAGTTTGAGCGCGTGGTGGGCAATGTGCAGGTGTTGGGCACGCCCTCGACCTGCGCGCAGTTTGCCCCGCAGGCGACTGACTTTGAAATCGATACACAGCCGGCCACCTGCCAGCCGGGATTTAGGTGGCTGAGGCTGCATCCCGATGGCGCTGTCGAGACCGGTGTCGAGCGGGTCGCGGCGGGCACGTTTACCCCTTCGAACGCAGCGCGGACTAACACCCCGTATGTGCTTTACCTCCATGGTTTTCTTAGCTAGCCGCAGTCTTTAAAGGCGAAGCAAGCGCTTACTTACTGCCAGAAGGAGGGCATTGAGATAGACATTCCTGCACTGACCGAAGGGCCTGCTGCTACTATCGCCGCGCTGCGCCAGCGTCTGGAGGCGGGCATTGCGCGCACCGGCGGCGCGGTGCTCATAGGCAGTTCGCTCGGCGGCTATTACGCGACTTATCTGGCCAATCACTATGGGCTGCGCGCGGCGCTGATTAATCCTGCGGTGCGACCGTATTTGCTGCTGCGCGACTATTTAGGCGAGCAGCGAAATTACCACACAGGCGCGGTGCACGAGGTGACCGAGGAACAGATGCAGGAGCTGCGCGACATTGAGGTCGAGACGCTAGCCACGCCCGAGAATTTTCGAGTAATGCTGCAAACGGGCGACGAGACACTAGACTACACAGAGGCGGCGACCAAATACGCCGAGTCGTCTCTGCACATTCACCAAGGTGGCGACCATAGCTACCAAGGTTTCGACAACGAACTACCGCAACTCTTCGCGTTTTTGTTATCAAGAACTGCGACCAAAGCGCGATAGAATACTATTCTGCACGCATTCCAGAGACAACCGCATGAGCAACACCTATAACGCCGACGCGATCGAAGTCCTTTCAGGGCTAGATCCCGTACGCAAGCGCCCCGGCATGTATACCGATACCACGCGTCCCAACCATATGGTGCAAGAGGTTATCGATAACAGCGTCGACGAAGCACTGGCAGGCCACGCGAAAACGCTGACCCTCACTCTCAACAAAGACGGCTCGGTCGAGGTCGAAGACGACGGCCGCGGCATGCCTGTCGATATCCATAAAGAGGAGGGCGTGAGCGGTGTCGAGCTTATCCTGACCAAACTTCACGCCGGCGGTAAGTTCTCGAACAGCAATTACCAATATTCCGGCGGCTTGCACGGCGTGGGGGTTTCGGTGGTCAATGCGCTGTCGAAACACCTCGAGGTAATCGTGCGCCGCGACGGCAATGTGTATTCGATGAGCTTTGCCGACGGCTACAAAGCCACCGAGCTTAAGCAGATCGACACGGTGGGCAAGCGCAACACCGGCACCACCGTGAAGTTTCTGCCAGACGGCCAGTATTTCGATTCCCCGCGGGTGTCTATTCCACGCTTAAAACACGTGTTGCGCGCAAAAGCCGTGCTCTGCTCCGGGCTGCTCGTTAAGTTTATTGACAATACCGTGTCAGAAGACAAAGCACAGAGCGAAGAGTGGTGTTTCGAAGACGGCCTTATCGATTATCTGCGTCAGGCAACCAACGAATACGAGACTCTGCCCGCAGAGCCATTCTCGGGGTCGGTAAGCCAGAACGGCGAAGGCGTAGACTGGGCGGTGCAATGGCTGCCTGAGGGCGGCGAGATTATGGCCGAAAGCTATGTGAATCTCATCCCTACCGCGCAGGGCGGCACCCACGTGGCGGGCCTGCGCACCGGCTTGCTCGAAGCGCTGCGAGAGTTTTGCGAGTTTCGCAGCTTGCTCCCGCGTGGCATTAAACTCACTCCCGATGACATCTGGGAACGCTGCTGTTTTGTACTCTCGTCTAAAATCCTCGATCCCCAGTTTAGCGGTCAGACTAAAGAGCGGCTGTCTTCACGGCAGACCGCCGGATTCGTCGCCGGTGTCGTCAAAGACTCGTTCAGCCTGTGGCTTAATCAGCATACAAGTGAAGCCGAGGCGATTGCCGAGCTTTGCATCAGCAACGCGCAAAGCCGCCTCAAGGCGAGCAAGAAAGTCGCGCGCAAGAAAATTACCTCCGGCCCAGCCCTGCCGGGCAAGCTCGCCGACTGCTCGACGCAAGACGTGATGGCCGGCGAGCTGTTCTTGGTTGAGGGTGACTCGGCGGGCGGCTCGGCGAAGCAGGCGCGCGATCGCGAATTTCAGGCGATTATGCCGCTGCGCGGAAAAATCCTTAACACCTGGGAAGTCGACTCTAGCGAGATCTTAGCCTCGCAGGCCGTACACGATATCGCCGTCGCGCTCGGTGTCGACCCCGCCACAAGTGACATCAGCGGCCTGCGCTACGGCAAGATCTGCATTCTCGCCGACGCCGACTCCGACGGTCTGCACATTGCCACGCTGCTGTGTGCGCTGTTCTTGCAGCATTTCCGTCCCGTTGTCGAAGCGGGGCATGTGTATGTTGCGATGCCGCCGCTGTTCCGAATTGATATGGGGAAGGATGTTTACTACGCCCTCGACGAGAGTGAGAAAAACTCGATCCTCGATCGACTCCAGGCCGAAAAACCCAATGGCAAAGTGAATGTTCAGCGTTTTAAAGGCTTGGGCGAGATGAACCCGCTTCAGCTTCGCGAGACCACGATGGCGCGTGATACCCGTCGCCTCGTGCAGCTTACGCTCGAAGACGACGCCAGCAAAACCGACAAAAATGGCACTTTTGAAGCAATGGACATGCTCCTAGCGAAGAACCGCGCCGCCGATCGTAAATCGTGGTTGGAAAGCAGCGGCGATGCGGCTGATATGGCCGAGTAGCAGCTGGCTAAATTAGCTCGGCTAGCTCGGCAATAAAGACAACACCAGAGAAACCGAATGAACGAAGAAATTATCATCAACGACGAAGGCATCGAGCAGATTCCGCTCAAGAGTTATACGCAGAGCGCGTATTTAAACTACTCGATGTATGTCATCAACGACCGCGCGCTTCCCAATTTGGGGGACGGACTTAAGCCGGTGCAACGCCGCATTGTGTACGCGATGTCGGAGCTTGGGCTGAAGGCGTCGGCGAAGTTCAAAAAGTCGGCGCGAACAATCGGCGACGTGATCGGCAAGTTCCATCCCCACGGCGATTCTGCGTGCTACGAGGCAATGGTGCTAATGGCGCAGCCGTTTAGCTATCGGTATCCGTTAGTCGACGGGCAAGGCAACTGGGGTTCGCCGGATGATCCCAAATCCTTTGCGGCCATGCGTTATACCGAGTCGCGATTGCAGGGCTACGCCGATGTGTTACTCGGTGAGCTGGCTCAGGGTACCGTCGACTGGAAACCCAATTTCGATGGCACGATGGACGAGCCCGAGATGCTGCCCGCGCGGCTGCCAAATGTCCTGCTCAACGGCGGCAGCGGCATCGCGGTCGGCATGGCAACCGACATTCCGCCGCACAATCTGCGCGAGGTTGCTAACGCGGCTATTCATCTGCTCGATAGACCCAAGGCGACGCTCGAAGACATCTGCGAGATTATTCAGGGCCCCGACTACCCGACCGAGGCGGAGCTGATTACGCCGAAAAGCGAAATCGAGGCGATGTACCGCACCGGGCGCGGCTCGCTCAAGGCGCGCGCGGTGTATGTGTCCGAAGGCGACGAGATTGTTGTCACGGCGCTGCCTTTTCAGGTATCTGGCGCCAAAGTGCTCGAACAGATTGCCGCGCAGATGCAGAAGAAAAAGCTGCCGATGATTGTCGACCTGCGCGACGAGTCCGATCACGAAAACCCGACGCGCATCGTCATCGTGCCCAAATCGAACCGGGTCGACGTTGACGCCGTGATGTTGCACCTATTCTCGACAACCGACCTCGAGAAGAACTACCGCGTTAACTTTAATATGATCGGCATCAATAAGCGCCCGCAGGTTAAAGACCTGCGCTCGCTGTTGGTCGAATGGTTGGAATTTCGGACGAGCACCGTGCGCAGGCGTCTGCAGTTCCGCCTCGATAAAATCATCGACCGCCTCCATATTTTAGAAGGCTTATTAGTCGCGTACCTCAATATCGACGAGGTAATTAAGATCGTGCGTACCGAGGACAAGCCCAAGGCTGCCCTCATCGCTGCATTTAACATTAGCGAGCGTCAGGCCGAAGCGATCCTCGAGCTAAAGCTGCGCCAGTTAGCTAAGCTCGAAGAGATTAAGATTACCGGCGAGCAGAGCGAACTCGCCGCAGAACGCGAGACGATCGAACGGCTTTTGGGTTCCGATACGCGTCTCAAAACATTCATCAAGAAAGAGATTCAGGCCGACGCCGACAAATACGGCGACGACCGCCGGACTCCTTTAGTCGCGCGTGGCGAAGCGAAAGCCTTTTTGGCGACCGAATTGGTTTCTGCCGAGCCGGTCACGGTGGTGCTTTCGGAGCGCGGCTGGGTGCGCGCGGCGAAAGGCCACGAGGTCGACGCCGCAGGACTCCAGTACAAATCGGGCGACAGCTTTAAACAGGCAGCTCGAGGCAAGAGTAGCCAGTTTGCTATTTTCCTCGACTCGACCGGCCGCACCTATTCGCTCGCCGCACACTCGTTGCCTTCTGCGCGTGGGCAGGGTGAACCGCTTTCCGGTAAAGTCAGCCCGCCTTCTGGGGCGACTTTCGAAGGCGTATTAATAGGCGACGACAGCAAAGACGTGCTTCTTGCTAGCGATGGCGGCTACGGGTTCGTCGGTAAGCTCAGCGACCTAGTGAGTAAGAACAAGGCTGGCAAGGCGGTGCTCAAACCATCCAAAGGTGGGCTTGTCATGCCGCCACTCGAGGTGGCCAATTACGACGAAGACCTGATTGTTGCGATAAGCAACGAGGGCAGGATGCTCATGTTCCCATTGAGGGAACTGCCGCGTTTAGCCAAGGGCAAAGGAAATAAGATTCTTGGTATTCCGCCGGCACGGGTTGCCGAACGCGTCGAGTTTGTCGTGGCGATAGCGGTTTTGGGTGCGCAAGACTCCATTACGATTCATGCAGGTAAGCGCCATCACAACCTGCGCCCAGCTGATCTCGAGCACTACGCCGGTGAGCGAGGACGACGGGGTAATAAACTGCCGCGAGGCTTCCAGAATGTCGACTCGATCGAGGTGTTGCCTAAGGCGGTGAAGTCGATCGAGGCTTAGAGCTAGGGAGCCAGAGGCTCCTGCGACCACAGCGCGATCAGCTGATGTGCCTGCCGGTCGAGCAGGAGTCGATAGTCCGAAAGCGGCTCGAGGCTCAAATATGCCTCGAAATCGAATGGGCTAGAGTCGATGTCCAGATAGGCATGGGCGTCTAGCCGCGACCCGTCGCCGGCCGCTTCGTAGCAGGGCTCACTTATTAGAAGGGAGTTATCCGGCGCTTCGTTGCACAGGGCGCGCGCCTGATCGAGTGTCGTGCCGCTGAGCGAGTTGGTGGCATGCGTGATGGGCGAATAGATGCCGCGTAGCATCGACCCGCTGTGAGAGGCGAGCGTAAACTTCGCCCCTAGCTGCCCAATGGCGGCGGCCATCCGTTCGTGCTGTTCCTGCGCGAGCTTTCGCTCTCGTTCTAGCTGCGCCGACGGTTTCCAGTGGAGTGAATCTTCATCGTCTAGGATTTCGGTGAGCGCCGGCAGCGAGGGCTGATTGATCTCTTCGATGAGGCGCAGGAATAGCTGTCCCGCGCAAATGGCATAGAACGCCTGCTCTTCTTCTAACTGGGACTCACCAAAGTGAATGATCACTTCGTCTTCGGTGCATGAGTTCACCACGCCGTTATACATCTCGCTGACCTTGCCTGCGAAAAAGTAATACTTGTTACGCAGGTTAATAAACAGGTCTTCGTCTAGCGTCGAGCCAAGATAGGTGAAATTCGACATCTTAAGACACAGCACAGCGACTTCCTGTCTGCCGGGCTCGGTGTAGCGCTCGGGCTCGAACTCGGGAAGCGCCTGCGAGAAGCGGTTGAGAAAGGTGTTCTGGGCGAGGAACTCGGCGGTCTGGTTATATTGCCTTATTGCGCGCGCGACCTCGTCGTCGCCGGTAGGCTCGATGCACGGCTCTATTTCGCCATTACGGATATCGGCAAGCGACTGCGCTAGCAGGCTGATCGGAAAGCTGACCAGATAGCTGAAATAGGTCGTGGTGAGCACAACGGCAATGACGATCAGCACGAGCGCGATCCCAACCACCATGAGTAGGTTGTTGATTACTGCTACCTCAATGCCACTGAGATCGAGCACGAGTCGCACCGAGCCTGCGGTTGCGCCCTGCAGACTAATAGGCACTTCGTATTCGGCCCGCTCGCGGCTTAAGGTCATGGGCAGGGGAATAAAGGCGCTGGGTTCTGCGAGGGTTTGGGTGGCGATTGCGATGACCTGGTCGTCGATGTTAATCACCGCAAGTTCGGTAATCGACGTCCCGCGAATCAGTTCGCCCAACACTACGTTCATGCTAATACGGTCGTTTGCGAGTACAAATTCGGTCATCTGCAGCGCAGTCTGCTCGGCAACTGTGAAGCCCAGTTGGTCTGCTTGCTGCCGCAGCAAATTTTGGGTGTTGTAATTGCTCACAAGCCAGAACGCGCACATGCCGAGCACAAGCAGGAGACAAACCGCTAGGGTGAAGCTCGAGCCAACCTTTTCGCCGCGCTTCTGCGTGGTCGGCAGTTCGTACTCATTGTTTGTTGCGTCGGTCTCACTCACGGCTGTCGCTCACTGCGCTGGGTTTCTGGCATGGAAAATAGGGGCATCTTAACTGTCGGCCGTGGTGGCGAATTCTGCATGGTTTTGGCTAGGCGTAGCGCGTCTTTGAGTCTTCGCCCGGCTCTTCGCGAACGAGTCTCGGCACGAGGTATCCCGGCAGCTGCGCCTGCATCTCTGCAACCAGCGCCTGTGCGTTGGGAATCGGGACGTCGAAGTGTGCAGTGCCCGCCACGGCGTCGGGAAGATGAAGGTAATAGGGCATCACGCCTTGGTCGAAAAGCGCTTTACTCAGCTGAATGAGAACACCGCTGCTATTATTAACGTCGGCTAAAATAACCGATTGATTAAACAACGTGACGCTATTTGACGCCAGCGCCCTAAAAGCTGCCCGACTCTCATCGCTTAATTCATTGGCATGATTACAGTGTGATACCAGCACCACCTTCAGCCGCGACGCGCCAAGCATCGCTGCAAATTCGGCGTCGATTCGCTGCGGCAGCACAATTGTCATCCGCGTGTGAATGCGCACTGTGCGCACATGCGCAATCGATTCGATCTGCTCTAAAAGCCAGCCGAACTGCCGATTCGACAGCGCGAGAGGGTCGCCGCCGCTAAGCAGCACTTCTTCGATGCGCGCATCGGCGGCAATGTGCGCGAAGGCGGCCTGCCAGTCTGTCCGGCTAGGCGCGTTGCCAGCGTAGTCAAAATGCCGCCTGAAACAGTAGCGGCAATGCACCGCGCAGTGCGGCGCCGCGGTGAGGAGCACGCGGCTCGTGTATTTGTGCAGCAGACCCGGCACGGGATTGAAGCGGGTCTCCTCGAGTGGGTCGACGACATAGTTTGGCGCAGCTATCTCTTCTTCTTGCGCAGGCCAAAGCTGGCGAAGAATGGGGTCTTGCCAATCGCCCGGCTCGATGCGCGAGACAAACCAGCGCGGGACCTTCAAGGGAAACTGCACCGCCGCTGATAGGCCAAGCGGTTTTTCTTGCGGGTCGAGGCTCAAAAGAGAAAGCAACTCTTGGGGATCGGTGATCAGATCGGATAACATCTGCTGCCACGGCGGCGGCACATCCGACTCGATTATTGTTAAACTAGGCGCTGACATAACTTTCTCTGGTGGGGCTTGTAAAAAGCGACTCATCACGCCGATGATAGCAGGGATTGCGCACCCAACAGACAAAGTTAAAAAAGATAAAATACACGGAGACACCATGGCGACTTTTTCTACTAGCGAATTCAAGAACGGGCTAAAGGTCTTAATCGATGGCGAGCCTTGCTCTATCCTCGAGAACGAGGTCGTTAAGCCCGGCAAGGGGCAGGCGTTTAATCGCGTCAGAATGCGTAACCTCAAAAACGGTCGAGTGTGGGAACGTACGTATAAATCGGGTGAATCACTCGAGGGCGCCGACGTCATGGAAACCGACATGCAGTATCTCTACTCCGATGGCGAGTTTTGGCATTTCATGAAAACCGATGACAGCTTCGAACAAATCGCGGCAGATGAAGCGGCGATTGCCGACGCCAAGATTTGGTTAAAGGAAGAAGACATCTACACCATTGTTCTGTGGAATGACGCGCCTATTTCGGTAACCCCGCAGAATTTTGTCGAACTCGAAGTCGTCGATACCGACCCAGGTCTTAAGGGCGATACGGCGCAGGGCGGCACTAAGCCTGCCACGCTAAGCTCTGGTGCGGTCGTCAAGGTGCCCTTGTTTGTGACAATAGGCGATGTACTGCGTGTTGACACTCGCACCTCCGAATACCAAAATCGTGTAACTAAGTAGTCGCTCGTGGCGACTCACTGGCTGCCGAGCGCGACACTGCAGACGCTGCGGCAGCGAGCGACGTTGCTCGCAGCGATACGCCTCTTTTTCGCCTCACGTGACGTACTCGAGGTTGAGACACCGGCGCTAATGCCGACCACCGCGACCGATATCTATATCGATTCCTATCGCCTCGCCGACTCTCCGCTTTTTTTGCAAACCTCGCCCGAGTTCCCGCTCAAGCGCTTGCTTGCGGCAGGCAGCGGATCGATCTTTCAGCTTGGTAAAGTGTTTCGTCAAGACGCGCCGAGCAAAAGGCATAACCATGAGTTTACGCTGTGCGAGTGGTACCGCGTTGGCATGAACCTCGCGCAATTGATGGACGAGGTAGAGGCACTTGTTCACACAGTTTTTGCGGCTGCTGATGTGCCGCGCGGAATGGCGCTAAAAGTAGAGCGCTTCAGCTACCGAACGCTGTTCGAGACTCACTTGGGAATAGATCCGCACGGTGCCACGCTCGATCAACTCGCGCTGCTCGCCGAGCGAGAATCAGAGCTCGTTGCAACCGATCTCTCGCGCACCGACTACCTGCAGCTTTTACTGAGTCACTGCATCGAACCTAATTTGCCAGCCGCGTGTTTTATTTTTGACTATCCGGTTGACCAAGCCGCGCTCGCACGCATCGAAGAAGATGACACCGGCCAGCGCGTCGCGCGTCGGTTCGAGTTATTTTTAGCGGGGATGGAAGTGGCGAATGGCTATTTCGAACTGTTAGACGAGGCGGAGCAGCGCACACGGTTCGAAGCCGATATTGCCGAGCGCGCGCGCCGAGGCTACGATGCGGTGCCGTTAGACGAAGCGCTGCTTGCTGCGCTCGCAGCCGGAATGCCCGAGTGCTCGGGCGTCGCGCTTGGCGTCGACAGGCTCGTGATGGCGGCGCTTGGCATCGACGATATCGCCGACGTTATAGCCTTTCCTCAGATTCGTCGATAAGCCTTGCGATATAGCGCGCACGCAATTTTTGGGTGATTGGCCCCGGTTCGCCGCTGCTAATTTTCTGACCGTCTATACTCACCACCGGCAGCACAATCGTTGTTGCGTTGCTAATAAACGCTTCGTCGGCGGCCAGCGCTTCGTCGAGCGTGAACAGCCGCTGTTCGAGTTTAATCGACTCTGTCGCGCACAGTTCCAGCAGCGTGCGGCGACGAATACCAGGGAGTATTTCGTTTGAAAGTGGTCGCGTAATGATTACATTGTCTTTAACAATATAGGCGCTCGACGATACCCCTTCGGTAATCACGCCGTCTTCGACCATCCAGCCCTCTTTGCCCCCACGCGAATACGCATCCTGCTTTGCAAGTACCTGCCCCAGCAAATTAACCGACTTAATATCGCGGCGTTTCCAGCGCAGATCGGGCGTTGTTATCACCGGAATGCCCGATTCCGCAGCGGGGTTACTAATTAGGTTAAGCACGCTTGCAAACGCAACAATCGACGACGTAATCCCTGCGGGAAACGCGAAGTCGCGATCGGCGATGCCGCGAGTGATTTGCAGATACACCATGCCTTCGACTATCGCGTTACGGGTGATTAATTCGTTCATCATCGCGATAACGTCGTCGCTGCTGCACGGCCATTCGATAGCGAGTTCGCCAAGGCTGCGCGCAAGGCGCTCTAAAAAATAGATCTTGTCGACCATTTTGCCATTAATAACCGGCACGACTTCGTAAACGCCATCGCCGAAAATAAAGCCGCGATCGAATACTGAAATTGTTGCCTCTTGTTTGGGCAGGTAGTTGCCATTCACGAAGACGATGTCGGTCATTGCCAGGCTCCTATTTAAACTCTTTCGCGAAGCCGGCAAGTCGTTCGCCGTCCAGACGCTGCACGGTCCAGCCATCCATAGGCAATGCGCCTATCGACCGATAAAAATCGATCGCGGGTTGGTTCCAATCTAAAACAGACCATTCGACTCGCGTGCAGTTCATATCGACTGCCTTGCGCGCCAAATAGGCAAGGAGCAGTTTGCCAAAGCCTTGGCCGCGATGCGCGGGCTGCACATACAGGTCTTCGAGATAGATGCCAGGACGGCCAGTAAATGTAGAAAAGTTATGGAAGAACAGCGCATAGCCAACAGCGACGCCGTTGAGCTCGGCCATAATGACGTGCGCATAGGGCGTGTCGCCAAACAGCGTTTCATCGAGCGAGTCCTCGGTTGCGACCACTTCGTGGGCGAGCTTTTCGTAGTCGGCGAGTTCTTTGATAAAGCCTAAAATAGTGGCTGTGTCATTTCGCGATGCTGCGCGCAGCGTAAAGCCGTCGATGGCGGTGGTCAGTAGCATGGTATTTCCTAAACTAAGTGATTCGATGTCGCTATTATGGCACGAGCCTTTATCAAGGTCATGGCAAGGTCATGGC
>TARA_B110000503_G_scaffold69469_1_pt1 | contig 20377 bp, 18 predicted proteins | sample TARA_B110000503 | Tara Oceans TARA_B110000503 (sample SAMEA4397472) | marine metagenome | biome: Polar Biome; feature: [SRF] surface water layer (ENVO:00010504); material: water (ENVO:00002006), including particulate matter (ENVO:01000060) such as... | depth 5 m | reverse complement strand
TCTTAAAGATAGCTTCACTTTATTTTCACTTTCTTTAATCAGCGCTGCCATAACAATACCGCTTATTGAGAGCGCATAGTTTACCAAGCCTTCAGTATCCCCTTTTTGTAGCTCAAATTGATTAATGTCTTTTTCCGAGATCACAAAATAGGCAATATTTAAATCTTGATGTACGATTAATTTTTCTAAAAGAGAAAATCCTATAAAACGCAAACGGTTAAGGCTATTGGTATCATAAATAGCGCTACTTACTTTGGTCACATTGGCACCTAAATCTATTAAATCTGCAACGGTCCTATGAACTTTAGAGGTGGTGTTTGAATGTCGAAAAGATCCAGTATCTGTCATAATTCCGGCATAAAGACAATTTGCAATATCAGCACTAATGGCCTCGCGGTTTGCCACCATCAAGATGAAGTCATAAATCAATTCAGCAGTAGCAGCGGCACGGGTGTCCCATAGTCGATAATTATCAAAATTTTCTGGTTCTAGGTGATGATCAATCATCACCTTTTTGGCAGTAGCGTTTTTCACTAGTTCTGATAGATCTTGAAGTCGATCTAGTCCAGAAAAATCCAAACAAAAAATCAAGGAAGCTTGATCAATAATTTCCTTGATCAGATGATCTGTGTTGGAACCAAATTTAAGTACCTCTTGATTCCCAGGTAACCAGCTAATAAAATCAGGATAGTCCGTAGGTGTTACAATCGTAACCTTATGCCCCCTTGCTATCAAAAAGTGATAAAGACCAAGAGATGAACCGAGTGCATCGGCATCGGGATTGGCATGAGTTGTAATTACCACGTGCTCAAATTCAGTCAATTTGTGAATCAAAGTTTCAATAGAGGCCATAAATCTTGTCAGTTAGACAATGATGAGGCCGTAAAATTCACAATAATTATCGTTAATCACAAAATTTATCTATTTGTGGTTCATAAAAGGGAAAGTATTACTTTTGCCCCTGCTTAAACAAGAGAACTTAATTCTTATATAAAATGACGACATCAAGAACCTTTACAATGATCAAGCCTGATGCTTATGCAGCAGGTCATTCCGGGGCCATTATTCAAATAATTGAAGCTAATGGATTCAAAATAAGCGCAATGAAATTAAGTCAATTGACGGGAAGTCGTGCGGGTCAATTTTATGATGTGCACAAATCACGCCCTTTCTATAATGAACTGGTTGCCTATATGTCCGAAGGGCCTATTGTTGCTATGATTCTGGAAAAAGAAAATGCAGTGGAGGATTTTAGAAAATTAATCGGCGCTACCAATCCATCGGAAGCTGCTGAAGGTACCATAAGGAAATTATTCGCTACATCTATATCAGCAAATGCCATCCATGGCTCAGATTCAGATGAAAATGCAGCCTTAGAAAGTGCTTTCTTTTTCTCTCAATTGGAGCAGTTCTAAAAAAACGATTTAGTTGAAAGCCTGGATTCTATTGTATTAAATCTCACCAGACCTTGGCTCGATCCAGAAATTATTAAATCCTTCTCCGATATGGAGGAGGATTTTTTTTAGCTGAAGTAATTCAAGGATGGCTAGGAAGTTAAATATAGCTAAGATCTTTTCAGGTTTTTCTGAAAGTAGTTCGGTAAAAGAAATGCGCTGGTCTTTGCTGTCAAATAACTTTCGAATGAGGTGTTCTTTTTGACTTTCAATCGTGTAGGGGTATTGTGCTATTCTATGAATAGGCTTATTTTTGTCGAGTTCGTATTTATCGATAACCCTTTGAAATACCTTCATTAATTTATAAAGATCCAAATCCTGAACTTCGGCATCTACGTCCACTATAACGGATAGTTTTTTAATTTCTTCCATTAAGTTGCCCCGCTGTTCGCGATTAAATCGATCAATTTCCAATTGGGACAGTTGGTCAACAACAGACTTATATTTTTTGTATTCCAAAAGGTGTTTGACTAGTTCGTCTCTAGGATCAATTTGGTTACCTGCGTCGTCAATTATAGGTCTTGGAAGGAGCATTTTAGCTTTAATACGCATTAAAGTAGCCGCGACTAAAATGAATTCACTGGCAATTTCTACATTCATTTTCTCCATTTGGTGGAGGTAATCAAGGAAGTCATGGGTAATGGTGGCGATGGGGATATCATAAATATCCAATTCATCCCTTTCGATAAAAAACAATAAAAGGTCAAATGGACCCTCAAAAAGGGGTAGTTTGACCTCAAATTTCTTTCTGTTTTCTTTATCTCTTGGACTATCTAGTGCCATAATAAGCAAAGATGCAAGAATATAGGAACCAAAAAAACATTATTATTGTAATGTTATTTATCGGTCATGTAAGTTTACGATAGTATGCTTAATTTTCCATAACAAATGAAGGCAATGCACATTCAAGAAGGCCCCCTTTTATCCAATATCGATACGCCAGAGGCCCTGAGGCGACTTAAAGCGACCCAATTGGTTCAGTTCAGTGAGGAACTACGAAATTACATCATTGACCATGTAGCCATTTATGGGGGACATTTTGGCGCTAGTTTGGGTGTAGTAGAACTTACCGTAGCCTTACATTATGCCTTTAATACCCCGTCTGACCAATTAGTATGGGATGTTGGACATCAAGCTTATGGGCATAAAATATTGACAGGAAGAAAATCCGAATTTCATACCAACAGAGTTTATGGAGGTATTTCTGGGTTTCCGAAAAGAAAAGAGAGCGAATTTGATGCGTTTGGTGTAGGCCATTCGTCTACCTCTATTTCAGCTGCCTTGGGAATGGCCGTCGCCAATCAAAAATTCGATAAGAATCGTCAACATATTGCGGTTATTGGGGATGGCGCGTTAACGGGGGGAATGGCTTTTGAAGCAATGAATCATGCCGGAGTCAGCAATTCAAATTTGTTGATCGTGCTTAATGACAATTGCATGTCTATTGATCCTAATGTGGGTGCGTTGAAAGATTATTTAACGGATATTAGTACCTCTCATTTTTATAATAAGTTTAGAGATGAGGCTTGGAAAATTCTAGGAAAAATTAGCAAATTTGGCCCTAATGCCCAGGAATTGGTGGCCAATGTCGAAAACAGTATCAAATCATTTTTATTGAATCAAAGCAACCTTTTTGAAGCGCTCAATTTAAGGTATTTTGGACCTGTGGACGGGCATGATGTCAATTATTTAGTTCATGTATTCAATGACTTGAAGCAAATCCCAGGCCCGAAAATTTTGCATTGTATTACCAAAAAAGGCAAGGGATATCGGGTTGCAGAAGAAGACCAAACTAAATGGCACGCCCCTGGGTCTTTTGATAAGATTTCTGGCGAGATTCATCAGCCGCAAAATACTTTTCCGGAGCCGCCCAAGTATCAAGATGTTTTTGGACATACACTTGTCGAATTAGCGAGGTTAAATGAAAAAGTCATGGGAATTACACCTGCGATGCCGTCGGGTTCTTCTATGAATATTATGATGAAAGAATTTCCAGAGCGATCTTTTGATGTAGGCATTGCCGAGCAACATGCCGTAACTTTTTCAGCTGGATTGGCTACTCAGGGTGCCATACCTTTTTGTAATATTTATTCAACTTTTATGCAACGTTCATATGATCAAGTGATCCATGATGTTTGCTTACAAAATCTCCCAGTTGTGTTTTGCTTAGACAGGGCGGGATTTGCTGGAGCAGATGGCCCGACACACCATGGGGCCTATGATATTGCTTTTATGAGATGTATTCCAAACATGATTGTTTCGGCACCCATGAATGAATCTGAATTAAGAAATTTGATGTTCACAGGTATGGAGGCGGGGAGTCCTTTTTGTATTCGTTATCCACGAGGAAAGGGCGTCTTGATTGATTGGAAAACACCATTTGAAAAAATTGAGATTGGAAAAGGACGAATCATCGTAGAGGGGTCAGATATTGCATTTTTAACTATTGGTACGATGGGTAATTATGCATTGAGTGCTTGTAAGGAATTGGAAAAGGTAGGCGTCAAGGCTGGTCTTTATGACATGCGATTTGTAAAGCCAATTGATGAAGTGATGTTGCATGAGGTATTTGGCCGTTATAAGTACATTATTACGGTCGAAGATGGTTGTATTATGGGTGGATTCGGAGGTGCGGTTACTGAGTTTATGGTCGAGCATGACTACCACGTCAAAATGATAAGGTTGGGGATTCCAGATCGAATTGTCGAGCATGGGACTCAATTGGAATTACATCAAGAATGTGGTTTTGACCCCAAGGGCATTTATGAGGCAGCTTTAAAAGTACTAAAAGCTCAAACGGTCTAGCCGACTTTTAAACCCAGTCTTATCCCTCAATTAAAATATGCTCGAGTAAATCTGAAAATATTTTCACTTCTTCGAACGTATTGTACATTGGGGTAGGCGCTACTCTGATTACATTTGGTTCTCTCCAGTCCATGATCACGCCTTCTTTGGTAAGAGCGTCAAAGATCTTTCTTCCTTTTTCATGAAAAAATAAGGACAATTGGCAACCACGTTCGGTTTCATTTGCAGGAGTTAAAATGTTAATTTTTTTCTGGATGTTATCATTGCTTGTGAGCAGGAAATACAAGTATCCTGTAAGCAATAAGCTTTTTTCTCTCAGTTGGCTTATATCGGCGCTTTCGAAGAGCGCTAATGAGGCCAAATGGGCCGCAGAAGAAATAATATTGGCATTACTGAGCATCCACCCATCAATACCAGACATCGGCTGAAATTTGTTTTCCATCTTAAATCGGATGGTTTCATCTTGACCCCACCAACCGGCCAATCTAGGGAAATCTGTATTTTTACTATGTCGCTCATGAATAAAGGCACCCGAGACATTACCAGGCCCAGAATTTAAATATTTATAACTGCACCAAACCGCAAAATCAACTTCATCATGATGAAGCGTAAGCGGGACATTTCCGGCAGCATGAGCCAAGTCGAAACCCACATAAGCACCAACCCTGTGTGCGCATGCTGCTATTTCTCCAATATTCAGAAATTGACCTGAATAATATTGAATCCCAGGGAGTAAAACCAAGGCCAATTCGTGCCCAGCCTCATTGATTACCTCACTTATGTGATCTATTGAAAAATAACCAGCCTCATTAGGTATTATTTCAATAAGATCATCTGACGGATTAACGTTTTTTTGTTCCATGTGCGAGGTGATGGCAAAATAGTCAGAGGGAAATGCCCCAGCCTCAATCAGAATCTTTTTTCTGATTCCTTTGGGCTGATAAAAAGAGGCCAACATTAAGTGCAGATTGGTCGTCAGGTTATTCATGGCCACTACTTCATGCTCTTTTGCACCTACCAGCATGGCCATTGTCTTTTTGCCTTTTTTATGATGACCAACCCATGGATCGGAATCAAAATGACCTTCAACGCCGTTTTCTGCCCACTTCTTTAATTCATAATTGACATGCTCAGAAACTGATTTTGGTTGCAATCCCAACGAATTACCGCAAAAATAGATCGCATTTTTACCGTTCCGTTGAGGGAATAAAAATGAGTCTCTATAAGATTTCAGGGGGTCTTTCTGATCCAGTAATTGTGCGAATTCAATATTACTTTCATAGATAATTTCTGACATATCAACGCTTTTAAGAGGCTATTTGAAGGAATCATTAATTCATATTTAGCGCTTCCTAAAGTGCTAAAGCGACCATAAATTAGTCAGTCTGAGCTAATTTTTGAGATTTTATTTTTGCAATTTTTTGAGATTTTCTAGTCTTGTGACGACAGTAAGTACAAGTATAAAATTTCATCAATTCACCTTCGTTCTCCTGAGTGGCTGATTCGATGATTTCTTCTCGCGAAACTTTCAATGTTTGATATTGACAATCAGGACATACTAAAGCATGCAGGCGGCCATTGTATTTTTCAATTTGTATGTAGCCGGATACTTCCTCAATCCAGACATCATAATCAACTGAATATGCATTTTCTTCTGCTTGCATTCCCTCATCTAAATAGACGTCTTCTTCTTCTTCACTAAGTAATTTCATTTTTTTCCCATCAGGAGAAAAACGTGGGGAATATCTTAGTTTTTTGAGTCTTTTTTCAATGAAAAATGGATAATAAAACTGTAAGACATTTCTTGCGAAGACCCCTACGATCATCATCATCATTGAAATTAAAAAGGCGCGAACACAAAACCAGAGCCATGTAGTGTTGTCCACTAAAGTGTTGGTCAGAAGCGTAATCCCAACAGCAATACAAACAAAAGAAAGCCACAGAAGTTTTACTTCGTTTTTATTTATGAAATCATAACGTGATTTGTTGTCTGGACGTGCCAATAACAGGATCAAATAGCCTGACAAAATTAAAATGCCTATGGTCACTAGTATCACCGCAGTGTAATAACCATAATGATTCCAAAGGGAAAGCAAGTCTTTAGGTATATATGAGGTCATAAGCTTTCTTAACTAACTTCTCGATAAATTAATTTAGGCACAATTTATCATATAAATCAAATAAGTTCTCGCAAAAACTATTAAAATAATTGTAAAAGCCGGAAAATTTTTAGTAACATTTGGGGTGCTTTGGGTCAAGTGCTCAGTTTTTATAAGGTAAAAGATTAATTGTGACACTTTAATTATTTGAAAATCATCTTAATTTCTTCTAAACATATTGCAATGAAACACTTTCTAACTGTCATTTTGGTGTTGGGTCTGCTAGGTTGCAGTGAAAAGCCTCAAAAAGAATCGTCTGTATCTGATGAAGTACTTATGACGCAGGCTAGGGCATTGGCCCTTAAATATATCATCACTGATGGTCACGTTGACTTACCGTATAGGATGCTGGAAAAGGGATTTATGCAAAGAGGGATTTATGAAGATGTTTCGATTGAAACCGATGGTGATTTTGATTATCCAAAAGCAAAAAAAGGGGGTCTCGATGCCCCATTTATGTCGATTTATGTACCAGCGGATTACCAGAAACTAGGAGGGGCCAAACAATTTGCAGATTCCTTGATAGATATGGTAACTAAATTACCAATTGCTTTCCCTGGATTATTCGCCTTGGCCAACGATCCCACTGAAATTTCTTCAAATTTCGAAAAAGGATTAATATCTCTTCCGATGGGTATGGAAAACGGTGCACCGATCGAGTCAGAAATCACCAATGTTAAGTATTTCTTTGAACGTGGCATACGCTATATTACCTTGACCCACTCAACGGATAATTTGATCTGTGATTCCTCGTACGATACTTCGGAGGATACTTGGAACGGGTTGAGTCCCTTTGGCGAGCAAGTAGTCTTGGAAATGAATAAGTGGGGAATTATGGTGGACGTCTCTCATATCTCGGATAGTGCTTTTTATGATGTCATGAAAATAATAAAGGCACCACCCATAGCCTCACATTCCTCTTGCCGATCCTTTACGCCCGGCTTTATGAGAAATATGGATGATGATATGATTAAGTTACTCGCCGACAAAGGGGGTGTTATCCAAATAAATTTTGGCTCATCATTTTTATCAAAAGTGGCACAAGATCGATTTAATGATCTTAGGGAGCATTTACGGAAGTATCTTGAGGATAATGACTTAACAGAAACCGATCCAACCTATCTGAATTATGAAGCCAAGTATACCCAAGAGATGAATCCATTTGAAGACATCAAAACAGTGGTGGATCATATTGATCATGTGGTGGCGATCACTGGCATCGACCACGTGGCTTTGGGGTCCGACTTTGATGGAGTAGGAAATTCCCTTCCAAAAGGATTGAAAGATGTATCAATGTATCCTAATTTGATTTATGAATTATTGGTCAGGGGCTATAGTGAGGCCGATATCGCCAAGATTTGCTATCAGAATGTATTTCGTGTTTGGGAAGAAAACATTCGAATTGCAAAAAAAATACAGGTTATTTAATTTTTCTTGATAGATTTAATGAATGTGGACCAGGCGAAGGGATTTAAATAATTATTTGCCGCAGGCTGGTATTGATACCGGTTGTAATTCATTTGTTCATTTACGGAACGTCGCAAAGTATTATTTCCACTCATTGTTTGATTTTGATAGATTTCTCTCAACAATTCACTATTCATCCAAACATTTAAATTGTTGGGATCAAATTCATTAGGCGCCCTAGCCGCTAATATGGCGGCCTTAAACGTAGCTTCGGAGGGATACGGAAAAACAGTCACTTCCTCTAAATATTGAATATTTTCCTCCAAATAAATGAGTAGTTTCAAACTATTGGCCTCGTCATGAGCGGGTACGATGTAATAGTTTCTATTAAAACCAACTCCTGAGAAAATGATGCTATCACCCTCCAAAACAGGCATTGAAAAAAAACCATAAGGATTGGTAGTGGTTCCACGACCCCCTTTTGGGACATAAACATGTACGCCAGGGACAATCGAAACACTATCATTTGCAAAAACGACACCAGTAAATTGAATTACTCGTTGCGGACTTTGGGGAGTCTGCCCGAATGCACCGCAAATCAACGAAAATGACAGAAAAGTATATACCCGTATTTTTTTCAAAAGAAATTTTGACAGTATTAGATACGAACTAAATGCAAAAAGTTTACTTTTTTTTATCTTACGCAAAAAAATATAGTTTTGAAACTCAAAAAATTTAGTCTTTCACTCGGAACTCAAGTATTTAGATCTTTCTCAGAAGAGGCTAGGGTACGGATTATTCATCTTTTGCTTGTAGAAAAAGAACTGACCATAACTGATTTGGTATCAATTCTGGATTTCACCCAAACCAAGACCTCTCGACATATTGCCTATTTAAAGAATTCAGGCCTCATTGCCTCCAAAAACTTAGATCAATGGGTGTTTTATAGCATTAAAGAGGAAGTGACAGAAATTGTAAGTAAGATGATCATATTTTTGGAAAAGGATATTCAACTTATTAAGGATTTTGAACTTTGCAATATTATGAATTCCAATCGGGTGCTTTCTATTCATAAAGCCAAAGCCAAAGAATTGAAATATTGACATTGTCAAGGCAACTTTTTTTTGATTTGGATCACACCCTCTGGGATTACGATGCAAATGCAGGGGAGACGCTGCGAACGCTTTATGAAAACTATGGCCTCATTAGTCATTTTTCCACATTAGCTCAATTTAGACAGGCATTCCATAAATGCAATCATCAACTTTGGCATTTATATAATATAGGCGAAATAGATAAAAAAGAAATCCGAGACAATAGATTTACCTATATTTTGGAGGCAAAAGAAGTAGCTGCAAAGCAGCTAGCGAGAGAATTATCAAACTTTTTTGTTTGGGAGTGCCCAAAAAAAACAACCCTCCTTCCCAATGCGCTAGAAGTATTGGAACATTTATCCTCACGCTATCAATTGGGAATCATTACCAATGGCTTTGATGATACGCAAATTGAAAAATTACGGAATAGCAACATCGAGAAATATTTTAGTTGGGTGATTACATCGGAGTCTATCGGATATAGAAAACCAGCTATTCAGATTTTCGAATTTGCCTTGCAGGCCTCGAACGGTGCGTCACAAAAAGCAGTGATGATTGGAGATAATTTGGATACGGATATTTTGGGCGCAAATCTAGCGGGTTGGGAATCTATTTGGTACAATCCAGGAAAATTATCCAATAATCCTAGCCAACCTCAGATTCATGATTTATTGGAGTTACTTCAGATTTACTGATAGAATCCTGATGATTGCTTAACTTTGTTCTCTTTCAAATTCATAAAGATTATGCCCCAAGGAAATTTTAAAATCCCAGCCCCAAAAAATGAACCCGTTCTTAATTACGCGCCTGGCTCATCAGAAAAGTACGCGGTAAAGGAGGCGTTAAAAATCGCTCGATCACAAGAGATCGATGTCCCCATGTATATTGGATCAAAAGAAGTGAGGACAGGTAGGAGAATAAAAATGACGGCACCTCATGATCATCAATTCATTCTTGGATATTTTCATGAAGGTGACGCAAGCCATGTCGAAGAAGCAATTGATGCAGCATTGGCGGCAAAGAATGATTGGGCTAATTTGGGTTGGGAGCAGCGTGCCGCAATTTTTTTAAAGGCAGCCGATCTTTTGGCGGGACCTTTTAGGGCCAAAATAAATGCAGCTACCATGCTCGGGCAGTCCAAAAATATTTATCAAGCAGAAATTGACGCGGCGTGTGAGTACATTGATTTTCTTAGATTCAATGCCGCCTATATGGAGGAGATTTACAGTCAACAACCAAGCTCAGCCCCTGGGATTTGGAATAGGATCGAATATCGATCTTTGGAAGGATTTGTCTTTGCTGTAACACCGTTCAACTTCACTTCAATCGCTGGAAACTTGTGTACAGCACCAGCGCTAATGGGCAACACTATTGTCTGGAAACCGGCTTATACCCAAATTTATTCTGCCCAAGTGTTGATGCAAGTATTTAAGGAAGCCGGCTTGCCAGCCGGGGTAATCAATCTCATTTATGTAGATGGACCCGTAGCTGGAGAGATTATTTTTAAGCATCCTGACTTTGCCGGATTACATTTTACAGGAAGTACAGGAGTGTTTAAGCAACTGTGGAAAAGCATAGGGCAAAATATTGATAGATATAAATCATATCCACGAATCGTTGGAGAAACAGGGGGTAAGGATTTTATCGTAGCCCATCATACGGCTAGTGCGCCAGAAGTTGCGACCGCCATATTACGCGGAGCTTTTGAATACCAAGGTCAGAAATGTAGTGCAGCATCACGGGTATACCTTCCGGATAACCTTTGGCCATCTATCAAGAAAAAGTTGCTTCGAGACTTAGATTCTATGAAAATGGGGTCGCCTGAAGATTTTACAAATTTTGTCAATGCGGTCATTGATCAAAGATCCTTTGCTAAAATTACTGCCTATATCGATCGTGCGGCAGCATCTACTGATGCTGAAATAATAGCTGGAGGTAATTATGACGGAAGTAGTGGGTATTTTGTAGCACCTACCGTAATTTTGACACGAAATCCTAAATATGCCACGATGTGTGAGGAGATTTTCGGTCCTGTTGTGACCATTTACGTATATCCGCAGGACGATTTTGAAGCCACTTTACTAATGGTAGATCAGACATCTCCTTATGCGCTGACAGGGGCTATTTTCAGTAAAGATCGGTATGCCATTGACCGTGCTAGTGAATTATTAAAGCACGCAGCAGGAAATTTTTATATCAATGATAAGCCTACTGGTGCCGTTGTCGGACAGCAACCTTTTGGTGGGGCAAGGGGTTCCGGGACCAACGATAAGGCAGGCGCACAGATGAATTTGTTGCGATGGGTAAGTGCGCGAACCATCAAAGAAACGTTTATTCCTGCAACTGAATATGGCTATCCTTTTTTGGAGGAAGAATGATTTCTCAAAAGGGGCTATAAGACTATAAATTTCCTACTTTCACTGTAAACAGTGATAAACAGTGGGTAGTTACTTCCTAGTTGATTATAGCGGCGGCTTCGTAATTTAAGCGATGTTTGGTTACTTCAAGAACAAACTGGCCTTTTCTCAGGGAGTCAATTCCTAATATAAATGATCTCGCTTCGCCTGGAAATAAATTGTTATCTTCTATTTTTTTAGCTTCAGGGTACCATTCCTATTCTTCGCCCATTCGTCTATTGGTCTGCTGGATGATGGAATCCGTTTCGTCTTTAACTGCGATACGAATATTATAAAATCTTTCAGGATCTCCAGAAGGCACTTTATTGCCTGCATATTCATTTTTAAGAATCAGTTCATAGTAGAAGGAATCAATGGAGGCATAAGTTTTCTGCATACTTGATGCGTAAAATTCAATATCCTTTAAGCCGACAGCTTCCACGGTATCAAACTTGGAAATTCCTGAGCCGGGGAAATAGTGTCGATGGTTTTTCTTGATACCATAACCTGGCACTATTTCTCTTTCGACTGTTTCCATATGGCAGCTGATACAATTTTTTTCATTGTAAAATAGATCCGCCTTCCATTCATTGTATACCGTCAGCAAAAAAGCCCACACATTTTTGTGCAGGCTTTTTTTAGAAAATCGCTCAATTCTATTACTTGCTATTGTTGTCCTTTTTTAAATCCGTAAAGATTTTGACCAATAAAATCTTTTGGAAATTTATCATCCCCTTCAAATCCGATTTCTATTGTTCCACTTTCTTCAGGGATATAATTTGTTTTGAAAATGTAATCCCACAGGCTCAAGCTAATGCCATAATTTACACCGTATTTACCTTCTGGCAATACAGATGCATGATGGTATAAGTGCATTACCGGATTGTTGAAAATATACTTTAATGGCCCCCAAGTAATTTTTACATTTGAATGATTTAAATGCCCAATAGTTATTGCGAAAAAGTGAACGATATACGCTTGCTCTGGCTCAAATCCTCCTAAGATCATGACCCCAAAAGTCTTCAATGGCTTATATAAAATATTTTCCATCCAATGATATCGAAGATGAGCGGCAAAACCCATTTCTTTTACACTGTGGTGCACTTTGTGAAATTTCCATAGAAATGGATATTTATGTAACAACACATGCGTAAACCATTGCACGAAATCCAGAATAACAAAGAATACAAATAATTGCATCCACATGTTCCATTCAGAAATATTAATCAATGCTAGGCTCTTGACAGTGATGTTAATTTCTGCAAACAGCAAGCCTAGAATGTTATAAATACCTTCGATGGCAATAGAAAAAATGAAAAAGTTGAAAAACATGTAAAAACCATCTAGCCAAAAATCTTTTCTAATTTTAGCTTGATTTTTTCTCCAAGGAAAGGCAAGTTCTAATGACCATGCAAACAGGGAAATGGCAATTAGTCCCCAAAAGTAATTGTTGTACCATGGTACTTGGAAAAGTATTGATCTCCAGGTCCAGTCCACTGTGCCTATAAAGGCATTAATAAAAGCATATAAGTATTCCATCATTATTAAATGTTAATAGTGGTTATTGTGTCTTTTTTAAATTCTAAATCATCAAAATAACTCCATTCGGACCAGGAGCCATCATAGTTTTTCACATTGGTGTAACCTAATAATTGGGTTAGCACAAAAGTGGTATGTGCTGATCGAACACCACTATGGGCTCCTCCTTGTTTTTAGCAATGCCGTTATAAATAGCTGTCAATTCTTCAAAGGGTTTAAATTTTTTATTACCGTTGTAATCGATGGCCTGCGCCCAATCGAGGTTAATGCTGTTGGGAATCCGACCAGCTTTAGCCGCTCCCTTTTTTTGTCTTTTTCCTGAAAACTCGTCTGTCGATCTAGTGTCTAAAATAGTTACATTATCGATTACTTTCTTTATTATAGATTCTTTTGAAATGTAATATTTCATTGAAGTACTATCATTCAATTTGAAAGAAGCTTTAGTGGTAACAGGAATTGCACTTGATACAAGGCCGCCCTTTTTCTTCCATTCCTCAATTCCTCCATGTAGCAATTTAATATTAGTGAAGTCATAGTTTTGGAGCATCCACCATAGTCGTGTTGCATCGCACAATCCATTATCATCATAAACAACCAAAGTATCTATGTTGTTAATGCCTAAATTGCTAAATAGGTTTTCTATTTGAGTTTTGCCAGCCATCATTCCTTCGTACGGGAAAGAGGCATCCTCAATATCATTTCTCCAAATGTGTAAAGCACCTTCAATATGTTCTTGATCATAATTCTCTTTTTTTCTAAAATCAACGAGTTTAATAGAAGGGTTATTCACTTTCGCCATGAAGGCATCTATTTCAATCAGATAGTCTGTTTGTAATGTCTTTTCAGAAGATACAAATTCCACAGACTCATTTGTTTCCTGTTGAGCGCAACCGGAAAGAATAATTAGCGAAATGGCTATATTAATCTTCCAATGCATACCACTCAATTTTCGATAAATTCTCCCGTCTTCCTTTACTTTTTGGCGGGTAGTTGGTGACTAAATAATTCACTATGACATCCTGATTCTTACCAAGATCCCATAGATTTTGTGTTTGCTGCATCCATTTAATAGTGGCATTCCAACGTTCAGCATTCATTCTATTTTGTAGTATTATTTTAGACGAATGGCAATTGGTACAGTTGTTTACAACCGTCATTAATCCTTCTGCATCCACTAGGCCTGTCCTTACGTGGATTCCATTTTCAATTTTATTTTCATCTTCTACCACTACCACAGGAACACTTTTAACCTCAGGAGTGTGTTGAAGTGATGTTAAATTTGGATCGATTAGGTAATAAATGAAAAAAGTACTTGTAATGATGACCAGCCCTAACACCATCGATATTACATACCTAATTGCGGTTACAATATTATTGAAATCTTTATCCTCTGCCATTTAACTTACTTTTACCGCAATTCTGTGACAAGCATTGTTAAGGTACCCTTTAGGGTTCCAGCCAGGAACTAACATTGGTTGCGCAGTTCCTCGAGCATCCATTGCTTTGGCCCAAATTTCATAATATCCTTTTTTTGGAAAATCAACATTGGCAGAAAAATGTTGCCATGCTAAACGATTTGTGGGCTTATCAATTTTGCAACTTTTCCAAGTGGCACCGAAATCAATTGAATACTCCATCTTTTCAACTTCCAATTCACCGGCCCAAGCGTGGCCACTAATGGCAAGCGATGCTCCTTCTTTAACCATTGCTCCTGTTTTCGGAGATGTAATAAGCGATTTGACTGGCATCGATTCAATGATGCACATGTCTTCTTCTTTTACTTTCACGCCAGGCGCCACAGGCTCACAAGGCGTTTTGTAAGCATCGCCTGTCATTTTAGTACCATCGTGCACTCTATCTCTAATGCTAATTCTGTTCAACCATTTCCCGGATACGGAAGCCGGCCAGCCTCCTGCAATCAATCGTAAGGGATATCCGTGGGCTAACGGAATATCCTCGTCATTCATTTTAAATGCTAAAATGGTTTCGTCTTGTAGCGCTTTAGGCATCGGGCAGCCTCTAGAAATTGGCTCTTTTTTCGGATCCATACTTAAATGTTTATCCGTTGCATGAAAGCCTATGTAAACAGCATTACTCTTGATTCCAGCATCTTCCAATAAATCGCTAAGTCGTACTCCTGTCCATTTAGCACAATGCACCGCACCAATGGTCCATTGATTTCCTTTTGCTGGTGGATCGAATTCACTTCGGCCGTTGCCACCACATTCTAATGTTAATTGATAAGAGTATTGCTTAAATTTTGACTTAAGTTCTGCAAGTGTATAAGTCTTGGACCTCACCACCGACTCACCATCAATGGTTAGTGTCCAATTATTCACATCAATTTCTTCAGGGATCAATCCATTATTTCGAATGAACATACTTGAATTAGGAGTAACGGCATCATTTAGTAGATGTGCTTGAGCTTCAATATTCCATGGTTTGTCATTAAGTACTACCATGTCCTTATGTTTTGTAAACATTTTAAAAGGATCTGGTTCTTGCAATGCGAGAGGATTATATCCTTTCGGCATGGTAGCACCAAATACAATATCAGCTCCTATAAGAGTTGCAAACGTGCTTAGGGTTGCTTTTTTAACAAAATCGCGTTTTTTCAAAATGGTTAATTTTCATTAATTTAAAACTAAACTTGTCAAGATTATCATAATTATTTTTCTTTTTGTGTAACAAATGTTACAAGTTATAAATAATCTGTCCTCTAAATTTAGAGAATTACTAAAAATACTAAAACTTATGATAAAAGATTTTGAAACAAAATTTACCGGATGGGCATTTCTTGCAGCAGCGATGTTATTATGGGGCGGTTGGGCACTTTCATCACATCATGTTGGTGAATATTTAGTAGCCTCTGATTTTTCTGTTATTGGGGAACGTGTTTGGTACTGGATATGGATGTATCGAATCCACATTTTTGGATGGGTAACGATGGCTATAGCAACATTTTCGTTGGTTTCTATCACTTCTCGAAAAAACTTACGGGTTGTAATATTACCTGGTGCAGGAATGCTCATTGTAGGTACCTTTACATTAGCTATTGCCGCTGCTTTTTACTACAATTTTGGAGCATGGGGCGTGGGTAAAACGATGGGCAAATCAGCTACTGAAGTACAAGAATTTATGGATAGTATTCTTGCAACGAATCAATACGTGACCTGCTTTTTACGATTTGGAAGAATATTTTCTGGTGTTGGATTGGTGTTATTGGGCTTTGCCTTTGTGAAATGGAAATTATTTCCAACCTGGTTAGGCTATTTTACTGGAGTATTCGGTCTTGTGGCAATGGGAATTATTCTTGGAATACCTGATAATTTTGTAATCTACCAACCATTATTTCATATTAAAAGCATTTGGTTGGTGGTCATGGGAGTTACGCTTTTGACTAAAGGAGTGAATCTTTCCGAAGCCGATAAGGGATAATTATGATTGATTAGATTCCATTAATAGAATGCGTAGAAAAGGGGACTTGAATTATTTTCAAGCTCCCTTTTTTATTTACTAGTATGTATACCGTCAGCAAAAGTGAACTTATAAGGGTTAAATTATAAGAGAGTGTTTTAAACAGAGTAAATTACAATTTGAACAGCAGTAGCGTTGTGGCACGAAATACATAATTCTTCTGATAGAAAGTTAGCATTTTGTACCACCTCATGGGGCACATCTAATGACCCATTTGGGCCAATGATCACCCCATCGCGAATAGGGCACTAGCACAGTTAATACCTTCTTGCTGAAGGGCCCTGTCGAATAATGGATTTTCTTTCTTTACAGGTCGGTAAATATCACCGTCAACAAGGCCATCAATCACATAGGGTTGTTGATTTTGCAAAGGTGTATGACAGTTAATGCACATGAAAGGGCATGATTCCTTTCTGAGCTCCGCCTGAAATTGCAGATCTGTTCATGCATGAGCATGAGTGGATAATTTCCATTCTTGATAATGCTGTACATGGCAAGTCCCGCAACTTGCAGCACTTATGGCATTCAATCCTTTAGGAATGGTCTGTTGAGGAACCGCTTTTTCCCAACTTTTGGTAAGCGGAAGAATCTTTCCTTTTGGCGGCTCACACCTTATCATCACGACGCAAACAACGATGAACAGAGTAAGGGTCGAAACCAAAGTAAAGAGTTGATATGGCCGAATTGATTTTCCCATTAGACAAATTTAACAGGGATATGGTTCTTAAAAATATTTTTAGTCAATTGTGACCCAAGGTTCACCCCAAAATGTAATTTCTGCTCATAAAGCGTATGAACATAGGCCTAAATCCAAATCATTTTGTTTAATTTGACGTAACAACAAAGGTGATAAAATGAAAAAAGTCGGTAGGAATGACCCTTGTTTCTGTGGGAGCGGAAAGAAATATAAGAATTGCCATGAACTATCGGCAACTTCCGTAGCAAATAGTACCAAAAGCTTTTGGATCATTGCAATCTTAATTTTGTTGTTAATTTTTGTAATTTTTAGTATTGTATACAGCCCATCATACAACCAAAGTGATGGACCGAGCGGCACTCCTCCTGCAGGAAAGGTTTGGTCCGAGGAGCATGGTCATTGGCATGATTTATAATGGCTCATTTAAGATGCCTTTCACAACGAATTACCGACCCATTTCATGGGTCTCACTAATTTAACAACTCATTAAATTAATAACACAGGCTTTTTAGTCTCTCCAAAGTATGAATTGGCAAGGGGCTTTTTTCGCCGCTAGACCATACAAAATGTCCTTAAAATATCCTTTAAAATGAAAAACGTTGTACTGTTAATATTTGGATTGGTCGCACTCCCCTCTCTAGCCCAGATTGATCATTGGGAAAGTGTCGTATTACCGGGAGATGAGTGGAATTATTTGGTTCCAACCTCCCAGCCAGACGAAGGTTGGATAGCAGCGGACTTTGATGTTTCCAATTGGCAGATAGGAATTTCGGGCTTTGGATATGGAGATGAGGATGATGCAACGGTATTGCCGAACACGATGGCTGTATTCCTGCGTAAGGCTTTCGAGATCAAAGAAATTTCAGAAATCGAGGAGATAGTCTTAGACATCGACTATGACGACGGATTCGTCGCCTATCTCAACGGAACGGAAATCGCCAGAGATTTGATGACTGGAATCCCAGCTTATAACCAATCAAGTGATGGGCTCCATGAGGCATTATTGCATCAGAACCAATCGCCAGAGCGCTTTGAGATTCCCAAGGAACTTTTACGATCCGGTACCAATATTTTGGCGGTGGAGGTGCACAATGAGTCTTTGACTTCGTCTGATTTGAGTGCGCTTCCCGTATTGTCCTTGGGCCTTATCTCCAAAGAATTGAATTATCACCCCACACCCAATTGGTTTGACGTACCGTTTGTGTACACAACCCTGACTTTTGAATCTTCCAATCTGCCTATTGTAATACTTACTACAGACAATAGCAGAACGATTCCAACTGAGCCTAAAATTCCGGCCAATATGAAAATTATCAATAGGGGTGGGCAAGAACGAAATTATCTTGAAGATGCACAGGGAACTGAATTTTTGGACTATGATGGTAGTATTCAAATTGAAGTACGCGGCTCCTCGTCAAGTATCTTACCAAAAAAACAATATGCGTTGACTACCTATGACGCACTAGGCGAAAAACAAAATGTCAGTCTTTTGGGAATGCCCAAAGAAAATGATTGGATCCTTAGTGGGATTGCTTTTGACTCTTCGTTGGTACGAGACTATGTTAGTTATCAATTATCCAATCGATTGGGGCAATATGCATCCAGAGGACACTACTGTGAATTGGTACTCAATGGGGTTTTTCAAGGCCTCTACATTTTACAGGAAAAATTAAAGGCGGACGATCATCGTATTAATATCAATAAGATCCAACCCCTAGACATGACGGTCCCGAAGTTGACTGGCGGATATATCACCAAAACAGATAAAACCGAAGGGGACGATCTTGCGGCTTGGAGCATGCCCAACTATGGGGGTGGGGAAAGTAACTTCATCCATGAACACCCCAAACCTACCACGGTAACTCCGGAACAAAACACTTATATAAAGAATGAATTTTATAAGTTGGCCAATGCCGCGGCTACCAAAAATAGCGATATCAACAATGGATATCCTTCCCTTATTGATATCCCTTCATTTATTGATTTTATGATTCTAAATGAGTTTGCAGCAAATGTGGATGGGTATGAGTATAGTACCTTTTTCCACAAGGACAGGAATGGGAAACTTCGCGCGGGACCTGTGTGGGATTTTAATTTAACGTTTGGAAATGATCTGTTTTTTTGGGGCTTTGACAGAAGTGTTACCAATATATGGCAATTCAATAATGGAGACAATATGGGCGCAAAATTCTGGAAAGATTTGTTTGACGATCCCGTTTATAAATGTTATCTCTCCAAAAGATGGCAAGAATTGACGAGTCCAGGTATGCCCTTAAATAAAAAGGAAGTTTTTGATTTGATAGACGAAACCTCCATATTGATTTCGGAGGCGGCGCTACGTCAGGAAACGTTGTGGAGGACAACGGGATTGGTGGCGCAACAAATCGATGAAATGAAGTCTTTTGTACAAGCACGGATTACATGGATTTCGGCAAATATGGGCTCACCAAATACTTGTCAGGCAGTTGAGGTACCATCATTAGTGATTTCTAAGGTAAACTACCATCCGTCAGTTGCGTCTGAAACAGATGATGCAAGTGATTTTGAATTTATTGAGATCAGCAACGCGGGAGCCGCGCCAGTGGATTTAACAGGGGTCTATTTTGGAGGTCTTGGGTTGGCCTACCAGTTCCCAAAAAGCGTGTCCATTCAGGGCAACTCAACTTTGTATTTGGCCAATGAAACGGACGATTTCAAAGAGCGATATGGGTTCACGCCGTTTGATGAATTTTCAAGAAACTTGGACAATACGGGTCAAAAATTGCAACTATTGGATGCCTATGGCAATTTGATAGATGAAGTCAACTACAGCAACGAAGCCCCTTGGCCTGCTTCGACAGATGGTGAAGGACCCTATTTGGAGCTGATGGATCTTTCTTTGGACAATAATGATCCTGCCAATTGGATTGCTCAAACGGACTTACCCAATTGGGAAAGCCTTCTGGGTAACCCTACGATGGGGCCTATTCTTTCAATTTATCCAAATCCGGCAAGCAGTCAACTATATATGGCTACCCAAGGAGAGATTTCAAAAGTGTTTATTTGGGATTTACAGGGCAAATCATGGGGTCAATTTGAGTTTAATTCAAGCGAAGTTAATATTCCCCTGGCGCGGATGGAGGAAGGCCTTTATTTGCTTGAGATAGTAACGGATAAGGGCCATTTTATGAGAAAAATAAGTGTTGCCAAATAATGAGGCTACGCTATTAAGTATAAAAAAAGCTTTAAACTGATGTTTAAGGCTTTTTAAATAAACGAGTAGCTTGGGTTATCGTTCTGAAGCAATGAGGGTCAGAATATGGGTATTTTTAAGTGTGTGTATTTTATCAAAGGCTTTCCAAGTATCTAA
>TARA_B110000503_G_scaffold15353_1_pt1 | contig 20447 bp, 31 predicted proteins | sample TARA_B110000503 | Tara Oceans TARA_B110000503 (sample SAMEA4397472) | marine metagenome | biome: Polar Biome; feature: [SRF] surface water layer (ENVO:00010504); material: water (ENVO:00002006), including particulate matter (ENVO:01000060) such as... | depth 5 m | reverse complement strand
ATTTGTCAATTGATCATGGTGATATAGATAATCGTCCTAATCACCTATCAGACGAAAATCATGCTATATTGGCTAATATTATAGCAGATGTAGTAATTAATAATACATCAGTTGACTTACAAGAGATAGAGTTTGTCAATGATTGTTATTAAAAAAGTTTTGCAGGTAACTTGACGGGTTCAAGCGTCGGCCTTCCAAGCCGTACTGTGCAGGGTTCGATTCCCTCTATCTGCTCCAATATGTAAGAAGTAAAGAACATGCCTTGGTGGTGGAATTTGGTATACACATCAGACTTAAAATCTGACGACTTCGGTCATGCGGGTTCAAGTCCCGCTCAAGGCACCAAAATTAAAATAGAAGATGTAATATGAATAGTTTGTTTGAATACACAGAAGCAGTAGAAGAGTGCAAGGGTTCGTTAGAAGGTGATGGTGATAATAAATTATTTTCCGAAGCAGAGCGTGTTCTATCTACTGAAATAAACAATGAAGAAAAGATATTAAAGCATCCGATATTACACGAAGCGTTTGATCGCATCGTAGAGCAACATGTACCCAATCAATCAACTGCATTTTTATCATTATGCACTGCTACTCGCCCTTATAACAAGAGCAAGAAGTGGAAAGGATTCATCAACAAGTTTGGTGGTAAGGTTGATATGATAGTCGTTTCCAATGGTGGAATGATGCCTCAACAGTTTTGGAAAAGTTGGCCCTATTTGAATTATGATGGTGGTGATCATTATGATATTCAAATGTATAAAGATATTATGCATACACGCTTATTGAAGTTCTTTAGAAAGCACAACTACAGTAATGTTATTGCTAACTTTAGACCTAATTTGATTAATCATCAACCAGCACATGATGCACTTGCTATACTAAAAGAAGAAGGTAGTATTGGTGATTACATTGTAATGCCGAATCAAGAATTGTATAACAAAGCACAGTCATTAGGTTGGAAACCACCACATGGTCAGGGAGATATGTTTCCTGATTTGACTGAAACTATTTTGAGTGCATTGATTGCTCAAGTAGAAGAATTCGGTTATGATGAAGATTTATTAACTATACATGAAAAATTAAAGTACACTACTTAGCGTATTTCTGTAGTATAAATAATACTATAGACAGGGAGAAAAGATATTGTTCAAGCGAATGTATGATCTTTTTACGAACAAGGAAGTAAGCAGTATAGCAGATGAAATATCTGTTGAAAAAAAAGAACTACCTCATATTGTGTTCATACATGGAGCAGGATGTAGTCATAGAAGTTGGAATTACCTATTAGCAAAACTTAACCCTACGCAATATACTATGTTAGAATATTCAGTAGATGATAAGTTTAATACTAATCTAACTAAACTTGCATCTGACTTTGGTCATATACATGATAAGAAAGTATATATGATATCTCATTCAATGGGTGGTATATATGCACTTAATTTATACCAAATGTTTAGACATCGTATAATTGGTTCTATATCTATAGCGACTCCATTTGCGGGATCAAGAACAGCAGATTTTGTAAAATACGTATACCCATCGTATGCGTTGTTTAAAGATGTGGGAGTAAAAAGTGCACCTATTTTGAGGTGTCATAATATTACGATTCATGTCCCATGGACGCAGATAGTTACTACTGATGGTGGTGTGCCTTGGCACAATGGTCATAACGATGGTGTTGTGACAGTAGAAAGCCAGAAGCATCGTGAAGATATGGAATTTGTAGAAGTACATGTAACCCATAACGAAGCGTTAGTAAGTGATGAAGTATTAGATGTAATAAAAGATAAATTAAATATAAAAAACACTTGACAAAACAACTAGTTAAGTGTATAATGATTTATCAGATGAATAAAGCAGCAACCAAATAAGTAAGATAATTTATTTGATAAATAAAGTAGTAAGCAAATAAGTATATTGATTATATAGTAATGGGGATATAGCTCAGTTGGGAGAGCGACTGCCTTGCACGCAGTAGGTCGTAGGTTCGATCCCTATTATCTCCACCACTATATAATTAATTATTAAAAAGTTTAAGCCGACATAGCTCAGACGGTAGAGCAACTGACTTGTAATCAGTAGGTCCCGAGTTCGACTCTTGGTGTCGGCACCAAATAATAAAACTCCCTTCGGGGAGTTTTTTTTCGGCTGTAATAAATAATAGTATGAAAGCATATAAAAGATTATTCACATTCGGTTGTAGTTTTACAAATTATGACTGGCCTACTTGGGCTAACATCATAGCATATGATATGACAGATGTCTCTTTCTATAACTATGGTGCATCAGGTCTAGGTAATGTAGCAATACAGTATCTTTTACTAGAAGCAGATATCGTACATACATTCAATGATGATGATTTGATAATAGTCAACTGGACTACTTGGTCACGTGAAGATCGTTTTTGTCAAGCACGTAGCGGTTGGTTGAAAGGTGCTGGTAACGTACTGAACATACAGAATAGACATTATGATCAATACATGGTAGAGAAGTATTGGTCACATGAGAATGATATTATAAAAAATGCATCAGCAATCATATCATCAAATCGTTTATTCAATATATCATATCAGACATCATTGACCAATCCAATGGGATTTCTATCTGATGATTTAGATGAATCTAATGCAAAAACAATCTATGCACAGTCGTTAAGAGAGTTGAATATATCTACATTTGCGCAGTCGTTTGATGAATACCCATTTGATCCCCATCCTTCTATAATAGCACATATGGAACACGTAGCAGATAGCATCTATTCTACATTGGGTTTGACATTATCACCGCAAACGATTGACTATTTTGATGAATACCATAAGTTAATTGGTGCAGAATCAGAGTATGATTATGCGACTCATTGTGAACATGTTAGAGAGATAATGAACCCACGATGGGGTGATGTAACCAAAAGGGTTAAATACAATAATGTATGAAATTAAAAGTATAGAAATTGAATTGACAACTGTGTGCAATGCACATTGTCCCATATGTATTCGGTATGATGCAAGGGATGAAGGGTTATTTATAAATCCAAAAGCCAATATCAATCAATTGATTGACTTGGATATCATAGAAACTATATTTAAATCAGACAAATTATCTGACCACATCAATGTTGACCTAATTGGAACATCAGGTGAACCACTTGCCCATCCTAAGATTTTAGATATTATCAAACTGATAGTACAGCATAAGCCTAAAGCGAAATTAAACATACATACAAATGGTGGTCTTAGAACAACAAAGTTCTTTGCTGAACTTGCACGCATACTGCCATTAAAGTCTAGGGTTTGTTTTAGTTTAGATGGGTTAGCAGATACAAATCATCTATATCGTATAGGTGTTAATTTTGACAAAGCAATATCTAATCTAACCGCATTCGTTGAAGCGGGCGGTAGAGCGATCTGGCAATTTGTCATATTTGATTGGAATGAACATCAGCAAGAAGAATGTAAGAAGTATGCATTAGATTTAGGTTGTCACTCATTTGAAACTCGTACAAATGTAGATCCAGATGCTATCAATGCATCAATGATATCTGCTAAGAAACAGATATCTAATATTGTATCACCCTTATACGAACCATTATTAATAGATAAAATTCCGTTACTGCCTGATTATGATTATATAGATGATGTGTGCATTCAAAATCAAGAAATATTTATAGGACCAGATGGTAAAGTCTACCCATGTTGTATGTTCTATGCAGCGAAAGCGGGTCCTAGTGACAAGCAAGTAGACGCTGATATGTACAAGAAATTTGGTCATGATTGGAATGATTTAACTATCCATTCACTAGATAGAATTCTAGAGCATTTATGGTGGGATGAATTACACACTAGCATTACTGAGCGACCATGTCATTCATGCATTGATCAGTGTGGTACAAAGCGTGATGAACGAAGTGTTAGTAATATAGAAGAAACGGGATACGAATTGAGTTGACAATAAATGAGTATTGATATATAATAGTGATATAAATTAAGGAGTATTAGTATGATACCATTATTTGATCAGGCATTCAAATTATTTGTATTTAAGAGTGATAACGAAGTAAGTATATCACTTAGAATCACCGACAAGTGTTGTAGATCATTCATGATGCCATTAGAAGATTTCACATATATCATTAATAATTGGCGAACAGGCGTTAATGGTTATGAAATAGATGGGGATCGTTGGTGGTGGGAATACAGAGATTGCGGACCTCGTCCACATTGTCTTGATGCTGACTTCGTATCTATTAGCACTGGTGGGTGGAATTGGCGTGTAGGGGTAGATGAAATGATAGAGTTAGAAACTCAATTCAACGCACAGTTAATTCAAAAAAATCACTGGGATTAACTAAATAGGTATATGGGAAAAATATTTAAGTCACTTGGTATATCGCATTATGCATTTACACTAGTTTTTTTATCTATGTTCACGGCAATTGGTACTAACATATATCTATATGTTTGTTTGCAGCAAGCATGGCCTTTAGAGAATTTTAGTGGGCATATAATCGACCCTATTGATTTGTCAACTGATTCTCTAATCATTGCCACTGGCACATTCAATAGACGTGTAGCATGTGAAATGTATGATTTCACTTTTCAGTTACGCAACATCAAAACGAAAGATATAATTATATTAAAACCCGAACACTTAGCAAGAGCCCCAATATCCATCACCAAACCATCAAAAAATATAGATGTTAATTTTGCGCTACATATTCCTACCAATCTATATGCTGGCATTTGGACACCTACGTTCTCTGGTAGTTATATATGCAAGAATGGTATATTCACGCAAAACAAACATCAGACTATCGCAGTTGATTCATTCGAAGTAATCAACTCTAAACATTAATCAACCATAGGTAATATATGAAATTTTTAACAAAAACTGAATTGAAAGAGATTCAATCTACAGGTGGACCTGTATTGTTCAAGCATCCGTTAACAACCAATTTCCCCGACAGACTAGATAAAGCAAAAATACTATTTGATAAACTGACAGTTCCAATGTTTGAAACACTCAATAACTTTGAGTTTGAAGATGAAAAAGGACTTAGAATAGAGCATTGGCACGATGAAGATGTGCCTGATAAAATCTACGCACATCGTTATGGTGGACCTGCATTTGGTTACGACTTAGATGTAATGGTAGGCCCAAAAGATTGGGAAGGCGACAGTGATGCTAAGAAGGTAGGTGATCATGTACTAAGACGTAAGATTTACTTATTTGATTGGACACGAGAGCGCATGGCTGATGCTAACATTAAACCAACCGCAGAAATAGAATATTTCTTAGACTTACTTGATGTAGTTAAACCAATACTAGAAAATTATAATGAAGAATGCTTATCTGATCAAAAAGAAAACGTGAGATTTTATCTTACTAAGATGATGTTGATTGAGTATAGTACTCCGTTTGCGACAGATGAAACAGTGGTAGAGCATAGAAAGTTTAACTCTGAGCGTTTCGGTCCTTCTCACTGTGATGAAGCATTATTGGGATTGCATGTAGGTGAAAGTATTAAAGAAATACAAACAAGAAATCATGTTAATGGTGACTGGACTTATTTACCAGACAATGATACATGTCTCTTATTATTTGGTGAAGATTCAGCGAACAGTGATTGGAATCCAACATATCATCGTATGATTCATAATCCAAATGATGGTTCATCGGATTCTCGTTATGTGATTCTAATTGATTATCAAGCACGTTACAAATAAAGATAATTAAGTGTTGACAAACAAACACTTAGTTGCTATAATAGTTCATAACCTAAATCGGAGTAGTAAACAATATGTTAGTACCAACAGTAGTAGAGTCAACAGGACGTGGAGAACGCGCTTATGATATTTATAGTCGCTTGCTTCGTGATCGTATTATTATGCTCAATGGAGAAGTAAACGATCATACCGCAAACCTAATAGTAGCACAGATGCTATTTTTAGAATCAGAGAATCCATCAGAGGACATCAATTTTTACATCAATAGTGGTGGTGGTTCTGTTACCGCAGGATTAAGTATCTATGATACTATGCAGTATATCAATTCACCAGTGTCTACTATCGTTATGGGACAAGCGTGTTCAATGGGATCACTATTAGCACAAGCAGGAGAGCCTGGAAAGCGATTTGTTTTACCTAATAGTCGCACTATGATTCATCGTGTTAGTTCTGGCACTCAGGGTACACGTGGTAGTATTCATGTACAAGAACTTGAGTTTGAAGATGCGAAGCGTCATATGGATGAATCAGTTAATTTGAACAACCGACTTACACAATTGTATGTTGATCATAGCAGCAAAGGTAAATCATTCGATGAGTTTTACGCTACTATGAAACATGATACTTTCATGTCAGCACCAGAAGCAGTTGAGTTTGGTCTTGCAGATAAAGTCATTGCAAAGATTTAATGCATTTGCATAAATAAGTATATGAGATTATATAATTTATTTGAAAACAACCAACCAATATTAGATGAGGGTCCTAACGATCCTCATATCTTTAAAGCAGTATTTCTTGCTGGTGGGCCAGGATCTGGTAAAAGTTTTGTCGCAGGGAAATTACTTAAAGGCGGTGGTCTTAAAGTAGTTAATTCTGATGATATTTACGAATACTTGATGGGACAAAAAGGACTAGAAATGGACCCTGAGACTATTTTTAGCCCACAAGGTCAAGAAATTCGTGATAAGGCGAAAGGATTGACAGACATCCGTCGTGGTGGATTTCTTGATGGTCGCTTGGGACTTACCATAGATGGTACTGGTAAAGATACGATTAAATTAAAACAGGAAAGTGATAAACTACGAAAACTAGGTTATGAAACAATGATGATATTTGTTAATACTAGTTTAGAAGTAGCACAAGAGCGAAACTTGTTAAGAAAACGCAAGTTAGCACCAGAAAAAGTAGAGCAGATGTGGAACCAAGTTCAACAGAACATAATGAAATTCCAACAAATATTTGGTGCAAGTAACTTTCATGTAGTTGACAATTCGGGTGGATTAGAAGACCCATCGCGTGCAGATAATTTTGATACAGTGTACAAAGAAGTACAAAAGTTCATCAATACCCCACCTTCTAGTCGTATTGCTAAAAAATGGATGGACGACAATAAGTAACTGTGTAAAACACACGTTATAACTAAGAACTCATATGGTGATAAATATACTTATATGGGTTTTTTTATGCCCGCAAAATAATAATAATACAAGGAACGTATGATATATGTATACATATGGTGTCAAATTAGTAAGAGTTATAGATGGAGATACCATTGATGCCGAAATAGATTTAGGCTTTAATGTGATAATGAGACAAAGAATTAGATTATATGGCATATCAGCACCAGATGCCCATACAAAAGATTTAACCATCAAAGAGAGAGGTTTAGAAGCAAAGCAGCGTTTAACTGAACTATTACCAAGGGAATTTATTGTGGAAACCATTGTAAATAAACGTGGTAAAGTTGGAAGAATAATGGGCATTCTATATATAAAAGATGATGATGCGTATATCAATGTAAATGATATTATGGTAGACGAAGGTCATGCAGTAAGATATAATAAGTAAAGGATAATTTATGCGATATTTTGGTATTTGGACAATTTTTGTAGCACTAACAATTAGTGTTGTTGCTGCATATTACTCAATCATTGGTTTGGTTGCAATTTTTGCTGCATCAATGATACCTGTCATAATAATGGGCAGTGTATTAGAAGTAGGTAAAATAACAACCGCAGTGTGGTTACATAAGTATTGGGATAAAGCAACATTGTTGATGAAATCTTATTTGACTATCGCTGTACTATTACTAATGTTTATTACTAGTATGGGTATTTTCGGTTTCCTATCAAAAGCACACATTGAACAAACCGCTATGGCTGGTGAAGGTGTAGCACAATTGGAACGTGTAGAAGCAGATATTGCACGAAATAAAGCAGCCATCACTCGTGCTGACGAGAAGATGATTAAACTAGAATCATCAGACGAGACAATAGATACCAATATTCAAACAAAGATCGCTACAGAAGAAAATCGCATTGCCGATAAAGCAGAACGATTACAAGTGGCAATAGCAGAGCAATCAGCATCTATAGATTTAGCAGTTGCCCCATATATCGCACAACAACAACAAGCCGATGATGCACTTGCATTAATGAATGGATTTGTTGAGAACAATGAAGTTAAGAAGATACAGGGATTAATAGGTGAAGTACAAGATGGTTCTTATGGAACAAAGACAGCAGCAGCAGTTAAAGTATACAGAATTAACTTACTTGATGAACGTGCATCAGCACTATTTATTGTAAATGAGTTACGAGAAGATACAAGAGATGAAATCTCAAGACTACGCGCCAATTTTGAAAAACAAGTAGCAGCATCAAACACATTGATCAATCGTATGACTACAGAACTTAGTGTGGTTGAGCGCGTAGATACTGAGCAAGACATAACTGCATTACAATTGAAGATAAAGATTTCAGAAGAATTACTTGACAAACTCTATGAAACAAAGTATACTATAGAAACTGAAAGTAGAAAGTTAGAAGCAGAAGTAGGACCTGTTAAGTACATTGCAGCACTGATATATGGTGATGATCCTACGCAAGACACGCTAGAAGATGCTGTACGCTGGATAATTATGATACTTGTAGTAGTATTTGATCCGTTGGCAGTCGTGTTAGTTATTGCTGGTATTTCTATACTTGATAAGAAGAAAGAAGAAGGTATCGTGGAAATAGACGAACAGGCTGAATATGAAAGAGCGAGAGCGCAACGTATAGTTGACAATGTGCCACATGAGATAGATGCACCAGAAGAAGAGATAGTACTTGAAGAGGTGATAGAAACGCCTCAACCAATTGAGTCACATCTACCAGATATAGATTTCCCTACATTGAGAGAACTTGAGATAGTACTTGAAGAAGAAACAGCAGAAGAGCGTGAGATTCGTGAATTAAATGAACAGCGTGAATTAAATGATGCTAGTCGTCAATCACGAAAAAGCGGTAATGAACAAGCATTAAAGCATGTTGAAGATATATCAAATCGCCTTATTGAACGTGGTAGTAGTATAGCAAGTATCAATGATATAGTAGGTGCAGCCGATGATAACGGTGTACTTGAACAGTTATTAGAAGGCGCAGACACAGAAACACTAGAAGACGTACAGATTATTATAGCATCAAAAATTAATCAAATAAAGGAAAGTAAATGAAGACAGACAACAGTAGTTATACAATAACAAACCCCGATCTATTTTTGACAAATGATGGGATTTCTGTTTTAATCACGAGTACCAGCAAACCATTTATTGACGAAGTTAAAGCAATTGTAGAGCATCATATTCAAGATCATAGCATTGTGTTCAATGTACAACCATCTAGTACTACAGAAACGGGTGTTCCCTGGATGTGGTATGTGAGTCGCGCAGTAGACATTATGTTTGTTGACTTAGATACATGTGCATGGATAGATGTTTGTACTGCATTAACAAAAGAACAAGATGATAACCATGTTGTTGTATTTTATAGTGAAAAAGATAAAAAAGGTGACGCGATTAAGTTGATAAATGCAACAAGTAAGTATGTTATACTGAAAAGCATTAAAGAGATTAGTGGCTATATGGAAACACATGTGCAACTATCACTGCCATTATGACAGACGTTTTAAAATGTGCGTTCTGTCATAAGACACAGAAACAAGTTTCTAAATTACTCGCTGGTATAGACGAGGAAGTTTACATTTGTAATAAATGTGTATACCTATCACATAGTATTTTAGATAAAGAAGATAAAAATTATACTCTCAAGGATAAGAAGCGTAAGTTACGTGATATATTTGAGACTATCCCACCTAAACAAATTCACGAATATCTCAACGAGCATGTGATAGGACAAGAGAAAGTCAAAAAAGGCATTAGTGTAGCAATATATAATCATTGTAAACGAATCTTTAATGACACCGAAGTAGCAGTACAAAAATCAAATGTATTGCTGCTAGGTCCTACTGGTGTTGGTAAGACACTTATTGCACAAACACTTGCACATTCAATGGACGTACCATTTGTTATCACTGATGCAACAACCATTACTGAAAGTGGTTATGCTGGTGATGATGCCGAAGTATTAATACATAAATTATTTCAAAATTCAAATTATGAAGTTGCACGCACAGAGATTGGTATTATCTATGTAGACGAGATAGACAAGAAAGCCAAGCGTAATGACATGGTAAGTTTAAGTCGTGATGTATCTGGTGAAGGTGTACAACAAAGTTTGCTAAAACTAATGGAAGGTACTATAATATCAGTACCTAACAAAGATGGGCGCAATCCAGAGAAGATAGACATAAATACAGAGAACATATTGTTTATAGTTGGTGGTGCATTTATCGGCATAGACAAGGTAGTTGCGCAGCGACTAGGTAAATCAAAGATAGGATTTACTGGAAAATTGGCAAATAAAGATTATAATTGGGAAGAACAACTAGAGTCTAGTGATCTAGTACAGTATGGTCTTATACCAGAATTCTTAGGAAGATTACCGTCAGTTAATGTACTGCATGAGTTGTCTAAAGATGATTTGGTTCGTGTATTAACTGAACCAAAAAATAGTATTGTAAAGCAATATCAAGCATTATTTCAATTAGATAATGTTGGGTTAGAATTTAAACCTTCTGCATTAAAGGCAATAGCCGAGACTGCTATTAAGCAAGAGTTAGGTGCAAGAGGATTAAGAAAAATAATTGACAATGCACTAATTGATACACAGTATGAATTGCCCGATCTTGTTAGACAGGGCGTACAGAAGATTATTATTAGTGAAGAAACTATAATGAGAGGAACAACACCACACATGATAAAAGGTAGCATCAGTGAAAAATAAAAAACCAATGTTGATTTTTAATCAATTTATTACTGTCAGTGAAGTGAGAGTTAACTTCGAAGACGGAGAAAGTAAAGTACTAAATACAGTACAAGCATTATCTATTGCAGATGGTAGAGGGTTAGATTTGATTATGATCAATGAAATGGCTACTCCACCAGTATGCAAGATTGCTGATAAGAACAAGTTTTTGTATGAACAAAAACAGAAACAAAAAGACATTGCAAAAAAGGCAAGAGCCAGTACAGTAGAACATAAAGAAATCCGTATGGGTTTAAATATCGAAGAAAATGATATTACTGTTAAATCTAATAAGATTAAAACACTATTAGAAAAGAATTGCAGAGTTACTATTACTGTGACCTTGAAAGGTCGTGAACGAAGTAAGCAACATATAGCACGTGAACTAATTCAATCTATTGCAGATCGGTTAGGTGTTGAGTTGGAATTATTCGGTGCAAGCGGTAATAGAGTAAGTGCGAAAATAAAAGGTTAAGAATGGCATATAACAGAAATGAGCGTCAAGGATTGACGGTTGCAGTATACAATGATAACATCGAACAAGCGTTGCGTAAATTTAAGAAGAAGATGACCACAGATGGTAAACTTCAAGAAGTAAAGGACCGCGCAGAATTTACACCAAAATTTGAAAAGCGTAAAGCATCACAAGCAGCAGCAAAAGCAAGATTGCGTAAGCAATTATCAATGGAAAATGTTACAAAAAAGCGTTTATTCTAAATAGACATCTAGTAACTTAATACGAAAAAGGAGCATTAAATGCTCCTTTTTACTTGCTTTTTTATTAATTCTGTAGTATACTATATATTAAATTATATAAAGGAATACAAAATGACACAAGAATCAGCAGCATCATCAACCGAACTAACTCACACACGTCTTCGTGGCCCATCAAAGTATAACGTTATCATGTTAAATGATGATGCAACATCTATTGAATTTGTGGTTTCGGTATTGACTACTATCTTTCATAAAAATAATCAAGAAGCAGCAGAAGTAGCAACGCACATTCATGAAAAAGGTAAGGCAATCGCTGGAACCTATCAGTATGAAGTAGCAGAACAGAAAGTAACTGAGACAGTATCTAATGCTCGTACAGCAGGCTTTCCACTGTCATTAACGTTGGAAGAAGTTGAATAAAAAACACAATAATTTAGGAACTACTCATGTCAGACGCTATCACCACAAAAGATGAAATCGCATTTTATAATATCTTAATTGGACAAACAGTAGTCAGTTTTGAAGAATTGAAAGGACGAATCTTGTCTAAAATTGTATATAATGGTGATGATGAAATCCGTTTTCATTTAACTGACACTCATTATGTACTAATGCATCACCAACAAGATTGCTGTGAGTCTGTCTATGTAGAGGACATCGTAGGTGACTTAGATGACTTGGTAGGCTCTCCATTATTGATAGTTGAAGAAGTGAGTAACTACGAGCCATCTGATGCAGAAGAAGATAATGAAGATGAATATGACTATAGCGACTTTAGTGAAACATGGACGTATTACCGTTTAGCCACCGCTAAAGGTGATGTGTCTATTCGTTGGCTTGGAAGCAGTAATGGTTACTACTCAGAAAGTGTAGATACTGATGTAATAGGTGAATTAAAGTAGAAAAAGCCTTGACAAGTAAGAAGCCTTAGTATATAATAGTTATATAAGTTAATTAAAGCAAGGAAGTTATTATGGGTATGTTAGTTAGTGTTTATCGTAATAAATTAGCCGATTCTACAAATGGCGGAGTATCTGCTAAGTTAGATCAATTTATCGTAGCGAATGTTGAAGGACCGTTTATGTCAGAACCGACAGCAACAGATGTGTTGGTTCTTGAACAAGGTCCGTTAGATAGTGCACGTTTAATTCCAGCAGTATACAATGACTCAACTGATGCGTGGGAACCTATTAATAGGGCGCTAGGTGAATGGGTTGTGTTTGGTGGCAATTACGCTGGTACATCTGATTCACGATTCTGTGAGGCTACTAGTTTTCTAACTGGTGGTACACGACTTGATCTTGTTAAAGTATTTGATAGGATTGAGGCGTTTTAATGGAACAGGAGTTTAAACAAGCAGTATGTGACGCATTTCATGGTGATAGTGATGAAGACATATTAGAGAGTGGGTTTACTGGTGATCTTGCAGAAGTTAATGAATATGCCAAAGAACTGGGTGAACTGTTTGCTGATAGCGAATATGGGTTGCTTGAAGTATATGACTTTGTGTATGCATGGTCAAAGAGTGACGAAGTTAAATTTCCTTGGGAAAAAGAAGAAAAGTGAAGACGTTTGAACTACTAGATAGACTTGAACTACTATATCCTACTAACACCAAGTTAGCAGATTTGCGAAGATCGTATATCGATAAGGATATAAGTAGTATCTTTCGTCTACTACCTCCTGAATACGAAGAATTGCGTAAAGCGGTTATTGAAAATAACGTGCACAGTATCTTTCGTCTACTACCTCCCGAATGTGACGATTTGCGTAAAGCAGTTATTGAACAAAACTTGCATAGCATCTTTCGTCTACTACCTCCCGAATATGACGACTTGCGTCACGCAGTATTAAACAACAACTTTAGCAGTGTCTTTAAATTACTACCAGATAGTGTTGACGGCTGGCGACAGTATGAAATGCTGACACAAGACTTACATGGTAAATATGGTGTTGTTAATGATGAACATCTTGAAGAACTACGTAAAGCGATACTAGACCAAAACTTACACAGTATTTTCCGTCTAGTAGATAATGAAGAATTGCGTAAAGCGATACTAGAACAGAATCTACACAGTATTTTCCGTCTAGTAGATGATGAAGAATTGCGCAAAGCAATCGTAGAACAGAATCTACACAGTATCTTTCGTCTAGTAGATGATGAAGATTTGCGTAAACTTCTATTAGAAGACAATATTTGGAAGTTATGGCCTGTATTATCTAGATATGTTAATACACAGTTTGTGGACGCATTCAAAAACTTCTTTGTTAATGATACTGAGATATGGGATGATTGTTTCGCAAGGGGACAGTTGGAAAGTAAACTATGGTTAGTGCGTGAATTGCAACAATGTGATATACCACTAGGTACTGTGTTTATTTGTGCGGGTTGGTATGCAACTATCGCTACTATGTTGTTTGAAAGCGATATAGAAGTAGATAAGATTCGCAGTTTTGATATGGATACTACATGTGCATCAATCGCAGAAGTGTTTAATAAACCTTGGGTAGTAGATGCATGGAAGTTCAAAGCGTCTTACAAAGATATACACGACATTGATTTCACAGGAAAAACACCCTATAGTGTTTATAAATCAAATGGTGAAGAGCAATTGTTATTGGATAGTCCCGACACGATTATAAACACAAGTTGTGAACATATTGAAAACTTTGAAGAATGGTATGCTAAGATACCAGATGGTAAATTGGTGATATTACAAAGTAATAACTTCTATGATGTAGAAGAGCATGTAAATTGCGTTGCAGATGTTGATGAATTTATCAATACTGCGCCTATGAGTACGGTATTATACAGTGGTGAACTAGCATTACCTAAGTATAATAGATTTATGATAATCGGATATAAATAATTGGAGAGTAGCATGGATGAAAAACATTTAGTATGGGGCAGTATTGTACTGTTTATTGTATTTTGGGGCGAACCTGACTTACTTGGTAGTATTATTTCTTACTTAAACTTAACTTCTATTACTGGTGGTAGGTAATGAACTATCTAAAAGATGCAGGAACGATAGTAGAAGCATCAATGATGCAAGCATACCAAAAGTTATCTAATAATGATACAGACTATACAGTACAAGTAATAGCAATGTATCCAACACCACTCAACATTGCTGGTGAAATTGAGCGTAGATATCTGGTGGTGATTGAAGTTGGTTCTGTCTATGATTATAGAGTAGCAGTTTGCTATAATGGTATATTGATGTATATAGTAGAAAATCCTAATAACCAGTACTATGAAGACTTAAAAAATAATAATTTGATTTTAGACGCAAGAATAGCATCGGAGGTATATAATGATTGATTTTATGCAAGCAAACCTAGGCTTTACGGCTGTTTTTTTGGGTACTATTATATATGTATTGGGTAACTGGATGGGACGCAATCATAGCGAAGAAGCACAAGCGATTGCATGGGACGCTACTGTGGAATACACAACGGAAAAAGTCGTTAATAAACTTATTGATGATGGATACATTTGTATTCGTGAAGAAGAAGAAGACGGACAGATTGTAACAGTACTAGTTCGTTATGACGAGTACATGTCTAACACCGATAAATAGAAGTATGGCAAGATTAGCAAAAGACAGTGTTGCACAAGACGACATTAAAGTAACCATTTTCAACCCAACCGATATCACCGAACTTTCAGACTCAGACGAATTATATAATGCGTTTGAATCTGGTTGGCCCGTGGTAATTTCTGGATTAACAATCCCAGGCATTGATTACGATTATTATGACAAGTTACCAGATTGGGTAATTAAAGATAATAAATGGATTGCACCTTGGTATCCTAGTGATGTTCGAAAACGCGATAGACTACGCAATGAACGTGATTGGTCTGAGGAACAGATTGACGAATTCGCACAAAAGCACAGAGAATCAAATACAGCGTGGAATAATTTCTTTGCTGAGTTGATGCCTCGTTATGCAAATGCAACAGGCAAAAGTGTTAGTCACAGATACAATATGTTAGTTGAAAACAATTTACACTTCGATGAATTAGATGAAGAGCATACAGGACAAGAACAACAGATTCGTGTACTAACTAACATGGATAAACAACGCTGTCGTATTACGGCAGTAGGTCCCAACATAGAACAATTGTATAATACATACTATGATGAATTTAAGTTATGGGAATTAGATAAAGAAGACCCACATACATTCATTACAGAAATGCGTAATCGCTGTGTTTGGAACGACAGAAATTGGTCACATTTCCACCACCCATTACATTATATAACATGTGATCCTGGTGATATTTGGTTACTCAATGCACAGTGGGTATCACATCAAATTGTATTCGGAGCGAAGTTACAAGTATTCGAAGCAGACATTCAGAAAGAACAAATGCTAAACCCGGAGTTGGTTATGGCAGAACGTATTAAAAATTTATAAGGAATAATATATGAACGCAGTTAACGCTTGGACTGAATTCCAACCATTAAAGAAAGTAGTATTGGGTGCACCATTCCCTGAGAGTGCATTTGATTGGCATGAAGATGAAGAGACACGCGACACTATGCGACAAATCTTCCGTGAGACTGCCGAAGATATTGAAGTGCTTGCACAACTATTAGAAGCACGTGGTATTGAAGTGGTACGTCCTAAGAACATCTTTACAATCACTGGTGAAGAACAAATTCAATTACCTTGGGCTCATTGTTCGTTCCCAAACCATCCATTAATGCCACGTGACACGTTGATGCCATATGGTCATTCTATATTTGAATGCTTTACTGGTGGCGACAATCGTTACTTTGAAAACCTAGCATATTATGATCACGTAGTAGAATGGTTTAAGCAAGGTGCTGATTGGATTTCAATGCCAGGATGCATGGTAGAAACAGGTAAAGGATATGATGAATACGTAGCAGAGCAGCGCGTGTTATACCATGCTGCAAATATGATTAAGTGCGGTGATACTATCTTATTCAGTCAACCATATGAAGGTGACAACAAGCGTGGTCGTGGTACAAATTTGGGTAAAGAATGGATGCAACGAGAAATTAAACAACGTTATCCTGATACTAAATTTATTGATATACCAGTTGGTGGTCATATTGATGGTAAGATTGCATTATTGAAGCCGGGTGTTCTTATGACGTGGAACAAAGCATGGGTCCCAGAAGAATTCAAGAATTGGACAATCATTGAAGTAGACGATGATTTTGATATGCCAGCAGATTTTCAAAATACCCGTAAGCGTAGATACTATAAAGAGTATGTACAGAAGTGGTTAAGTCATTGGGTAGGATATGCAGACGAATCAGTATTCGATGTTAATGTACTATCATTAGATGAAAAGACTGTAATATGTACAGGTAGGAATGATGCAGCATTTGCAGAAATGGAAGCAAACGGAATTGAGCCAATTGTGTGGCGATTTAGACATCAATATTTTTGGGATGGTGGTATTCATTGTTTGACTAGTGATATCGTGCGTGAAGGTAATTGTGAGAATTACCTATGAGTACTTCATGGCGCGACAATATACAAAGTCTGCAAATAGATGTTACTAGTTATTGTAATGCTAAATGTGGTGGTTGCGCTAGAAATCGTAAGGGAAATGAAACAACACCCGATCTTGTTCTTGAAAACTTTGATGTTGATGTATGGAATCGTATTGCAGAGCATGATACCAAAGGTATTTTTATTCATGAACTCGTATTGAATGGTAATTGGGGTGACTCTATGATGCACCCTAAAATTCTAGATATGGTGACAATCTTTGCAAAGTTTCATCCAGAAACAAGTTTATATATTCATACTAATGGTAGTATGCGTACAGCAAAATTCTGGGCAGCATTTGCAAAGGTATGTCGTCAATTCTCAAATCATCGCGTAGTGTTTGCGGTTGATGGACTAGCAGATACACATGCGATTTATCGCCGTAACACTGACTTCCTTAAAATCATGGAGAATATTAAAGCATTCACTAGTGAGAAAGGACGAGCGAATGTTACAATGACACTATTTGAACATAATAAACATCAAGTAGAAGAACTGAAAGAAATAGCAGTTGAAATGGAAGCAGAATTTACCTTGCGACACAGTCATGGTGATGAACTAGAAATAATTGCTCCGGGTGAGTACTATATGATACATGCATGTGATGAATTACCAGAAGAACGCATACCATTGGTACATGAACATAGATTAAGTGATTTACCTAACTACATGGACAATCTAAAGATTGCAAACGCAATACAAGAAGTTGATACTGGGTGTCCTTGGTTGGCAGATCGTAAAGTTCAAATAGACCCATGGGCAACTGTATGGCCTTGTTGTCATATAAGCAATCATGCATCTGATGCGTTTCTTGAATATACTGGTGAAGAAGCAACCGATGATAATTTTGCAGAAGGTAAACTAGCAAACAACTTGAAGCATACACCTTTGTATGAAATACTCAGTAATCGTTGGTATGCCGATGTATTGCCTGATGCAGTGAAGCATGAGAAATGGCTTGTTTGTCGTGAACAATGTTTTAGTGATTAAAGTGTTGACATACACTACCAAATGCTGTATAATAACTTATATAAATTAATAACTTGAGAAAATTATGAAGCAATATCAATATGTACTAATGAATACATTATTTGCGGTAGCAATATATATAGGATTATACAGTGATCTAGATAAGTATCTGTCAGCATTAGCAATTGGTTACGCATATGCCACAGCGTGGATAACTATCTTTCTTAGTTTATTTGTTGGGTATTGTATGTTCGATTCTATGGTAACTCAATTACGAAACAATGTTAGTTGGCAGACATATCAATCATTTGATACAATGTATGACATATGTGTAATATTAGCATTTGTAGGCGCGGCGACAACATTCGCCTATGTTACTGCTATATTATACTTTGCTCACTTGCTTATACTTATGAACATGCGTGCAACAGCAAAAAAATTAAACCTAGAAAATACCCAAGAACAGGAATAACCCTAACATACTATGTTATTTGCTTGACATAATATATAAATAATAGTATAATAACCTCTAATACAGGAGATTAAAATGGCATATTTTTCAAAAAAGCATTACGGACACAATATTGGTTTGTCAGCAGTATTTAGACAGCCCAATGCAGATCATTCACATTGCAATTTACTACATGGATATAGTTTAGCGTTTACATTTACATTCGGTTGTACCGACTTAGATGATAAGAACTGGGCTGTAGACTTTGGTGGGTTGAAATCTTTGAAGCAATGGTTAGAAGATAATTTTGATCATAAGACTGCGATTGATAAAGATGATCCGTTCTTATACAAGTTTATGGAACTTGAAGAATTGGGATTAGCAAAGATTGTAGTAATGGATGGTGTAGGTGCAGAGAAGTTTGCAGAACATGCATGGAAAGCAGCAGATGATATTGTTCGTAAAATATCAGATGATCGTTGTTTCTGTGTGAGTGTCGAATGTGCTGAACATGGTTCTAATTCAGCAATTTATGACGCAACTAAATAGATAATAGTATACTAGGAGAAGTAAAAATGTTTCACGCAATATTAAATTGGTTTTTAAATGTACCCAAAGACGAGTCTTTCCATATTGAGCCTACATTCACAGATATCGTACATACTGAGGATAGTTTGAGCGAATTGACAAAATCTATGTTAAAAGATTTAGGGGAAGAGCAGTATGACGTTGACTTCAAATCAGATGATCGTAAAGTAGAAATGATTAATCGTATCTTGTCAGCGCAAGCAGAATCATAAATGACATACATTGTAGATGATTCTTGTATTAAATGTAAGTACACAGATTGCGTAAGTGTCTGTCCAGTTGATTGCTTTTATGAGGGTGAAAATACTCTTGTAATCAATCCAGACGAGTGCATTGACTGTGGTGTATGTGAACCAGAATGTCCTGCGGGAGCAATTCATCCTGATACCAACTTAGACCCAAATGGGCCTGATTGGGTAGAGATTAATCGCAAATATAGCGAAGACCATAACTGGCCTGTTCTCACAATACAGAAAGACCCGCTGCCTGACGCTGATTTGTTTAACCCACAAAAAGGTTATACAGGTCCAAGTAAGTTGATTGATTTAATTGAAATAGCAGGTCCAGGAGATCAGTAATGACAGTAATGATTAATTATAGTGATTTTATTAGAACAGTACCAGACTATCCAATTGATGGTGTTAACTTCTATGATGTTAATAGTTTATTCGCAGACAACAAATTATTTGGTATGATGATTGATGATATGTCAGAACAACTTAAAGACGAATGTAGTCATACATACCCAACACATATCGCAGGATTAGAAAGTCGTGGTTTCGTAATAGGTGCTGCACTAGCATATCAGATGGGATTACCTTTTGTAATGATTCGTAAGAAAGGTGCTAAATATCCTGGAACACTATTAGAACAATCGTATGGTACTGAATATTCAACTGATGCTATTGTATTACAAGAAGGGTTGCTAGGACACACAGATCGTGTTATACTAGCAGACGATTTAATCGCAACAGGTGGTAGTATGATGGCTGCACGAACTCTAGTAGAATCAACTGGTGCAAAAGTAGTAGGTATCAGTGTAATCATTGATTTATCTGATGTGCATTGTAAAGATTATGACTTACTAAATGTCATAGCGTTAGACACTGTATAAGGAAGACAGTGTGTAGTATATAAGGGGAACGATAATGATTGATATAACAATAAAAGCACAAGAGTACTTGACTACAATTGCAACTGGTGATAACGAAATAGTAAAACTTGCGCTTGAAGGTGGTGGTTGTTCGGGATTTCAATACTCTTGGAATAT